>ERZ824598.2881-NODE-2881-length-16518-cov-3.520197_pt1 | contig 16518 bp, 13 predicted proteins | sample MGYA00519934_ERZ824598 | MGnify/ENA primary metagenome ERZ824598 (study PRJEB31778, sample SAMEA3449177) | human gut metagenome | biome: human gut; feature: human-associated habitat; material: faeces | place: United Kingdom | collected 2010/2012 ...
ACTATTTTATATCCTTCCATATTGATTTTACTATATCTATATTCTAAAGTGTTACAGTCTAACAGTATAGCACATCCTTCAGTACCCATACCAATAGCAAATTGATCCATGATACCACAGTTAACGCCAATGAATTTATTTTCAGCTTCTTGGCACATTTTCACCATAGATATCATATCTAAATTAAAGTTGTTTAAATCATTAATGATTACAGCCATTAATACTTCTAATGAAGCTGAAGATGAAAGTCCAGCTCCGTTTGGAATATTTCCGTAGAATAATATATCAAAACCGTGTTCAGTTCTATATCCATGATTTTCAAAAGTTTTTATAACTGCTTTTGGATAGTTTGCCCAATCATGTGCTTTATCATAAACCATATAATCTAGACTAAACTCAATAACTCCTAAATCTTCAAAGTTCATTGAATATAATCTTACTTTTCTATCATTTCTTTTAGATATTATTCCATATGTTCCAAAAGAAAGTGCACAAGGGAAAACATGTCCACCATTATAATCTGTATGTTCACCTATTAAATTAACTCTTCCTGGTGAGAAGAATAAGTGTTGATCCTTTACATTAAATACGTTTATAAAATTGTCTTGTAACATTGATACTATATTCTTATGCATATTAATTACCTCCTAAATATACCATTAATATTATAGTAACCGATTACTATAAAAATGTAAATAGTAAAATTATAAAAAATAATAGAGTTTTAAATATAGGAATATACAGATAGTAACCGATTTCTAATATTCTTTTTGAATTACCATAAATAAATGAAAAATACTTCTTGGATAATTAAAAAATAATAAGTAAAAAAGGATGAATTTTTTTGATGTATATAGTGAGTAGAAACTTTAATACATTGAAAATAAACTTTATGTTATGTTATGATTACAAAGTAAAAGTATATATGTAAGAAATTAACATATTAGATATTATTACAAAAAATAATATGTTAATTTGTAACTATTACATATGGATGAAAACAATTTCAAGAAGTACAATATAAATATATTAAGAGTTTAAAAATGAATTTATGGAGGGAATATATATGGCAAGTTTATCATTAAGACATATTTATAAAATTTATCAAGGCGATGTAACAGCAGTTAAAGATTTCAACTTAGAAATAGAAGATAAAGAATTTATAGTTTTCGTTGGACCATCTGGTTGTGGTAAGTCAACTACATTAAGAATGATTGCAGGGTTAGAAGATATTTCAAAAGGTGAATTATATATAGGGGATACATTAGTAAATGATGTTGAACCAAAAGAAAGAGATATAGCAATGGTTTTCCAAAACTATGCTTTATATCCTCATATGTCTGTATATGACAATATGGCTTTTGCATTAAAATTAAGAAAGATGCCAAAGGATGAAATAGAAAAGAAAGTTACAGAAGCAGCTAAAATTCTTGACATCGAACATTTATTAAAGAGAAAACCGAAGGCTTTATCAGGAGGGCAAAGACAAAGAGTTGCATTAGGAAGAGCCATTGTAAGAAATCCTAAGGTATTCTTAATGGACGAACCTTTATCTAACTTGGATGCTAAGTTAAGAGTTCAGATGCGTTCTGAAATCGCTGCATTACATCAGAGATTAGGTGCTACAATCATCTATGTAACACATGATCAGACAGAAGCTATGACATTAGGAACCAGAATCGTTGTATTAAAAGATGGTGTTATCATGCAGGTTGATTCTCCACAGAAATTATACAATGAGCCTAACAACTTATTCGTAGCTGGATTCATCGGATCTCCACAGATGAACTTCATCGACGCTGTATGTAAAGTAGAAGGCGAGAGAGTAACTCTTAACTTCGAGAAGACATCTGTTGTCCTTCCTCCGGCAAAAGCTAAGAAATTGATCGATGGCGGATACAACGGAAAGACAGTTGTTATGGGTATCAGACCAGAGGATATCGGAGATTCCGAGATTGAGATCGAAGCACACCAAGATTGCGCATTCGAGGCTGATGTAACAGGATACGAGTTATTAGGTTCTGAGGTATTATTATACTTCAAAGTAGCAGGCACAAGCATGACTGCAAAAGTTGATTCCAGAACAACAGCTCGTATGGGTGATCATATCACATTAGCAATCGATCCAGAGAAGATTCACTGCTTCGACAAAGAAACAGAATTGACAATTACCAACTAATTCGGTAAAATTATATAAACTCAGTAGAACCGGGTGCAGCATTTGTACCCGGTTTTTCTTTGCAGACAATCATAAATCTGACTGTCGCAGTATCAGTGCGTCCAATGGAAAAATAATGATTGCAAAACAAACATGTGTTCTATATAATAAATAACGAAAGGAATGGAGCGTATGATATCAAACCATAAGATACAGACTGCTTTAGACGAGATCAAGGAGATTTCCAAGATTGATCTGGCATTATATTCAGAGAAAGGAAAACAGGTTGCGGCTACTTTTGAACCGGAAGGAGATATGGAAGAAGCGGTAACTTCATTTGCAACATCGATGGCAGAGAGCCAGATGTTGTCCGGTTGTCATTTCTTTAAAGTAATGGTAGAGGGTGAAGTGGAATATATTCTTTTGACAAAGTCATCCGCAGAAGATGCTTATATGGTAGGACGGTTGGCAGTCTGCCAGATAAGGAATCTTGCAGCCGCTTATATGGAGCAGTTTGACCGTAATAATTTTATGCAGAATATCCTGCTTGGAAATATGCTCGTGGTGGACATGTACAATAAGGCCCAGAAGCTGCATATTGAACAGGCAGAACGTGTTGTTTTCGTGATTGAGATTGACGGCAAGAAAGATGCAACCGCGATGGAGACAGTCAAGAATCTGTTCGTGACCAAGACCAGAGACTATGTGACAGAAGTGGACGAGCAGAGCATTGTCCTGATCAAAGATACCAGAGACATGAAAGAAGATGAAGAACTGCAGACATTGGCAAGAATGATCGTGGATAATATGCACACTGAGGCGATGGTGAAAGTGCGCGTGGGCTATGGAAACCGTGTGCATAATCTGCAAGATATTGCCAAATCCTATCAGGAAGCCAAGATGGCGTTAGAAGTCGGAAGAATTTTTTATGCAGAGCGTGAGACGATTGCATACAGCCTGCTTGGAATTGGGCGTCTGATCTATCAGCTTCCGATGAGCTTATGTGAGATGTTTATTCATGAAGTGTTCGGGGATGAAGTGCCGGATATATTTAATGAAGAGATCAATACAACCATCCAGAAGTTTTTTGAAAATAATCTGAATATCTCAGAGACCGCCAGACAGTTATATGTGCACCGGAATACATTAGTATATCGTCTGGAACGTTTAGAGAAGACAATCGGATTAGATATCCGTAAGTTTGATGATGCAATGACCTTTAAGATTGCGATGATGGTCATTGCACATATGAACCAGCAGAAGGTAGAAGAGTAGGGCAGATTTGAAAGAATATTATGAAATGAATCTGCAAGTTTGTGACAGAGCGCAGGAAAATGAATGAAGTGAGGTAAGAAATGGCAGGTTATGATGAGCACAGCATATCGGTTTTAGAAGGGTTAGAGGCTGTTCGGAAAAGACCGGGAATGTATATCGGAAGTGTTTCCAGAAAGGGATTGAACCACCTGATCTATGAGATCGTAGACAACTCTGTGGATGAGCATCTGGCAGGGGCATGTGATACGATCCATGTCACATTGGAGAAGAATGGTTCCTGTACGGTAGAAGATAATGGACGAGGCGTTCCGGTCGGAATGCACGCCAAAGGTGTTTCGGCAGCACGTCTTGTATACACAACCTTACACGCCGGCGGTAAGTTTGATGATTCCGCATATAAGACGAGTGGAGGGCTTCACGGAGTAGGTTCTTCCGTTGTCAATGCATTGTCTGTTTATATGGATGTGGAGATCAGCAGAGAGGGGTATATTCATCACGACCGCTATGAGAGAGGCGTTCCGGTTGTGGAATTGGAGAATGGATTGCTTCCTAAGATTGGCAAGACAAAAAAGACCGGAACCAAAGTAAACTTTCTTCCAGATCCGGAAATTTTTGAAAAGACGAGATTCAAAGAGGATGAGATCAAAAGCCGTATGCATGAGACGGCATATCTGAATCCGAAACTTACGATCATTTATGAGGACCGCCGTGGCGAGGAAGTCGAACATATCGTATATCATGAGGAAGATGGAATCCGTGGTTTTGTAAAGGATTTGAATAAAAATACGGAAGTGCTTCATGATGTCGTCTACTTTAAAGGGGAATCTGAAGGCATTACCGTGGAAGCTGCATTCCAGTACACGAATGAATTTCATGAGAATATCCTGGGATTCTGTAATAATATTTTTAATGCCGAGGGTGGTACACATATCACGGGATTTAAAACCGTATTTACAACCGTCATTAATTCTTATGCGAGAGAACTTGGTATTTTAAAAGAAAAAGATGTGAACTTCACCGGAGCAGATGTCCGAAACGGAATGACGGCAGTTGTTTCCATCAAACATCCTGATCCGAGATTTGAGGGACAGACAAAGACGAAATTAGATAATCAGGATGCGGCGAAAGCCACTGCAAAAGTGACCGGCGACGAGATTCAGTTATTTTTTGATAAAAACTTAGAGACATTGAAAACGGTCATCTCCTGCGCGGAAAAAGCGGCAAAGATCCGTAAGACCGAGGAGCGCGCCAAGACCAATCTGCTCACCAAGCAGAAGTTTTCGTTTGATTCCAATGGAAAGCTTGCAAATTGTGAGAGCAGGGACGCTTCCATCTGTGAAATCTTCATCGTCGAGGGAGATTCCGCCGGAGGTTCCGCAAAGACAGCGAGAGACAGAAATTATCAGGCAATCCTGCCAATCAGGGGTAAAATCTTAAATGTGGAAAAAGCAAGTATTGACAAGGTGTTAGCCAATGCAGAGATCAAGACCATGATCAATGCGTTTGGATGTGGTTTTTCCGAGGGATATGGAAACGATTTTGATATCACAAAACTTCGTTATGACAAGATCATCATCATGGCGGATGCCGATGTGGACGGAGCACATATCTCAACACTGCTTCTGACATTGTTTTACCGTTTTATGCCGGAACTTATCTATGAAGGACATGTCTATGTGGCAATGCCGCCGCTTTACAAAGTCATTCCGGGCAAGGGCGAGGAAGAGTATCTTTACGATGATGCGGCTCTGGAAAAATACAGAAAAGCACATAAGGGAAGTAACTTTACCTTACAGCGTTACAAAGGTCTTGGTGAGATGGATGCCGAGCAGTTGTGGGAGACTACATTGAATCCGGCTACCAGAATGTTAAAGCGGATTGAAATCGAGGACGGCCGCATGGCTTCTGATATCACAGAGCTTCTGATGGGAAATGATGTTCCACCGAGAAAGACATTTATTTATGAACATGCGCATGACGCAGAACTCGACGTATAGTGCAGACGGTAAAAATAGCAGTAGATCATTGAAAAATCGTAAAGCAGATGACAAACATTTTGCAATGGTCTGTAGAATAACAGATAGAGAGGTTATATGATGCAGCAGGAAGAACAGATTATCCGTACCGAGTATTCGGAACTGATGCAGAAATCTTATATAGATTATGCGATGAGTGTTATTATCGCAAGAGCTTTGCCGGATGTCCGCGATGGCTTAAAACCGGTGCAGCGAAGAACTTTATATGATATGTACGAACTGGGAATCCGGTATGACAAGCCGTATCGTAAATGTGCGCGTATTGTCGGCGATACCATGGGTAAATATCATCCACATGGCGACAGTTCTATTTATGACGCACTTGTTGTCATGGCACAGGAATTTAAGAAAGGGCTGCCGCTTGTAGATGGACACGGTAACTTTGGTTCTATCGAGGGAGATGGCGCAGCTGCGATGCGTTACACGGAGGCGCGTCTGCAGAAAATCACGCAGGAAGCATTTTTATCGGATCTGGATAAGGATGTCGTGGATTTTGTGCCAAACTTTGATGAGACAGAGAAAGAGCCGGAAGTTTTGCCGGTCAAGATCCCGAATCTCTTGGTGAACGGTTCCGATGGTATTGCGGTCGGTATGGTGACAAGCACACCACCGCACAATCTGGGCGAAGTGATCGACGGTGTGATCGCATACATTAAGAATCCGGATATCAATACTGAGCAGATGATGGAATATATTCCGGGACCTGATTTCCCGACAGGAGGAATTATTGCCAATAAGGACGATCTGATCCAGATCTATTCCACCGGTATGGGTAAGATCAAAATCCGTGGAAAAGTGGAAGTGGAGCAGGTCAAAGGTGGAAAAGAGCGCATTGTTATCACTGAGATCCCATATACGATGATCGGTGCGAACATCGGAAAATTTTTGAATGATGTATACAGTCTCGTGGAGACCAAGAAAACAAATGATATCGTGGATATCACAAACCAGTCCTCCAAAGAGGGAATCCGTATTGTGTTAGAGCTTCGAAAAGGAGCCGATACGCAGAATCTCATCAATCTGCTGTATAAAAAGACAAAGTTAGAGGACACGTTTGGTGTGAATATGCTGGCAGTTGCGGAGGGACGGCCTGAGACGCTGGGACTTGTGCCAATCATCCGTCATCATGTGAAGTTCCAGTATGAGCTTGCCACAAGAAAATATCAGACATTACTGAAAAAGGAATTAGACAAAAAAGAAATACAGGAAGGATTGATCAAGGCGTGTGATGTCATTGACCTTATTATTGAAATCCTTCGCGGAAGTAAGAATGTAAAAGATGCAAGAGCATGTCTGACCGATGGTGTGACGGACAATATCACCTTTAAATCGGCACAGTCAGAAAAAATGGCATCAGAGCTCCGTTTTACAGAGCGTCAGACCACGGCAATCCTGGAGATGCGTTTACAGAAGCTGATCGGTTTAGAGATCGAGGCATTGATGAAAGACCATGAGGATACGTTAAAGCATATCGCCGAGTATGAGGACATTTTGGAAAACCGTGCCACCATGGCGAAAGTGCTGATCAAAGAACTTCAGTCTTATAAGAAACAGTATGCGGTTCCGAGAAAAACTCTGATCGACAATCTTGAGGAAGCGGTTGTGGAAGAGAAGAAGATTGAGGAGATGGATGTGGTGTTCCTCATGGATCGCTTTGGCTATGCAAAAACGGTGGATGTCAGTGTCTATGAGAGAAATAAAGAGGCGGCGGATACGGAAAACCGTTACATCTTAACCTGTAAGAACACGGATAAAATCTGTATTTTTACAAACAAAGGACAGATGCATCTGTTGAAAGTGCTTGATCTTCCATATGGAAAGTTCCGAGATAAGGGAATTCCAATCGACAATCTAAGTAACTACAATAGTAGTGAGGAAAACTTTATATACATTATCAACCTCGGTGCGATCATTCACTCCAGATTATTATTTGGAACCAAAACAGCCATGCTTAAGATGGTTGACGGAAGTGAATTTGACGTGGCAAAGAGAACGACAGCCTCAACGAAGTTAAATGAGGATGATGAACTTCTGATCGTGCACGCAATGACAGGTGAGGAGACGGTTGTCATGCAGTCTGAGAAAGAAATGTTTTTGCGTATTGAGGCTTCCACAATCCCGGAAAAGAAAAAGGGAGCAGTCGGCGTGCGTGGCATGAAACTGAATGCAGGAGATGCATTGAGTAACATTTATGTGTTAGACGGCGAGAGCGAGCAGACCGTTGAAGTAAAGGGAAAAGAGGTTGTCTTAAACAGACTTCGTGTTGGAAATCGTGACACCAAGGGAACGAAGCGTTAAATAAAACCAAAAGAAGTAAGGTGGGAAAATGAATTACGAGCAGGCAAGAGCGTATGCCGTAAATGTCAGCAGATCGGGAAGCATATTAGGACTTGATAGTATTGAAAATTTAATGCACGAGCTTGGGGATATACAGGAGCGGCTTAAGATCATCCACATTGCGGGAACGAATGGAAAAGGTTCTACCGGGGCTTATTTAGAGCGGGTACTCATAGAAGCCGGATACCGGGTAGGCAGATATAGTTCCCCGGCGGTGTTTGATCCGATGGAAGTGTGGCGGATCAATCTTCAGTCCATGAGCCACGAGGAGTATGCGGATATCATGGAACAGGTGAAGTGTGCCTGTGACCGCATGGTGGAAAAAGGTATGGAACATCCGACGATTTTTGAAGTGGAAACAGCGATGGCATTTTTGTATTTTTATCAGAAAAAATGTGATTATGTATTGTTGGAAGTTGGGATGGGCGGCAGAACAGATGCAACGAATCTGATCAAAAAGCCAGTGTGCTCCGTTATTACATCAGTCAGCATGGATCATATGCAGTTTCTTGGAAATACACTGACCGAGATTGCACAGGCAAAAGCCGGCATTATCAAAAAAGATTGTCCGGTCGTGACCATCCTGCAAAAAGCAGAGGCAATGGTGGCGATAGAAGCAGAGGCGGAAAAACAGCACGCAAGGCTTTATACCGCCGATGTTTCCAAGGTAACGGTGGAAACCGAAACGTTAAAAGAGATCAGATTCGATCATCCGGGACTTGGAACGGTGAAAACCCGGCTTACAGGGACATATCAGGTGGAAAACTGCTGTCTGGCGATCACAGTGTTAAAGGAGATCCTTGGAATTGCAGACCGGATCATTATAGACGGGATCAAAAATACCGTGTGGCCGGGCAGGTTTGAGGTCATAGGAGAACAGCCGCTGTTTATCATAGACGGTGCGCACAATGAGGATGCGGCACTTCAATTAAGTGCGTCTGTGGAAAAATATTTTACAAACATTCCAATAACTTATATAATAGGTGTACTTGCAGATAAGGAACACAAAAAAGTGCTGGAGGCAATGCTGCCTTATGCGGGAGCCACCTTTACAGTGACGCCGGATAATCCGAGGGCGATGAAAGCGGAAGAACTTGCGTCCGAGGCAGAGAAAATCGTGGATTACCTGTGGAAAGAGAAAGCCGGAAGGCCGGAAAAAGCACAGGGAGCAGGAAATAGTCCGCAGGGAGCAGAAAATAGTCCACAGGGCGCAGGAGTTATGGGATCGCTTCCGAAGGTCAGGGCATGCAGTTCCATGAAGGAAGCAGTGCAGCTGGCACTGGAACACACGAAGAAAGACGGCGTGATCCTTGCATTTGGCTCCTTATCTTATCTCAAAGAGATCAGGCAGATCATGCAGTCGGATTGATCGATAAAAGCGTACATAGGAATGCAGTATCGTACGTGGACCATATCATTTCAGTATCGGTAAAGAAGGAAAAAAGATGGATAAAAAGAAAATACAAGAGGGCGTAAAATTAATATTGGAAGGAATCGGGGAAAACCCGGACAGAGAAGGGCTTCTCGATACCCCTGACCGCATTGCCAGAATGTATGAAGAGATATTTGGTGGACTGACGCAGACCGCTGAAGAACCGCTGTCAAAGACATTTCATGTGAAAGACAATGCGATGGTTCTCGAAAAAGATATTACATTTTACTCGACCTGTGAGCATCATTTTATGCCTTTTTACGGAAAAGCGCATATTGCGTATATCCCGGATGGAAAAGTCGTAGGTCTCAGCAAACTGGCAAGAACCGTGGAAGTGTATGCAAAGCGTCCGCAGATCCAGGAACAGTTGACGGCACAGATTGCAGATGCATTAATGGAATATTTAAAGCCACAGGGCGCAATGGTCATGCTGGAAGCAGAGCATATGTGCATGACGATGCGTGGTGTGAAAAAGCCGGGAAGCAAGACGGTAACATTTGTGACGCGCGGTGTTTTTGAACAGGATGAGAGGCTTCAAAGACAGTTTTTTGATCTGGTAAGAGCGTAAGATAAAGTCAGGAAAGGTTAGAAAAATGAGAATAGGCAGCAGGGATTTTGCAACAACAGGACATACTTATATTATGGGAATTTTAAATGTGACACCGGACTCTTTTTCCGATGGTGGAAAGTTCAATCAGATTGATGCGGCATTAAAGCACGTGGAAGAGATGATAGGAGACGGCGCAGATGTGATCGACATCGGCGGGGAATCCACAAGACCGGGATATACAAAGATTTCCGATGAGGAGGAGACAGACAGGGTGGTTCCGGTCATTGAGGCGGTGAAAAAAGAGTTTGAGATACCGATTTCTGTGGATACTTATAAAAGTGGCGTTGCAGAGGCCGCAGCGCAGGCAGGAGCCGATCTGATCAATGATATCTGGGGACTGAAATATGACGCGCGCATGGCAGAGGTCATTGCTAAATCAGGACTGGCGTGCTGTCTCATGCATAACCGGGACAATACTGAGTACCGGAATTTTATGGAGGACATGAAGCAGGATCTGCGGGAGACGATCGCACTTGCCAAAGCGGCTGGAATTGCGGACGATAAGATTATCTTAGACCCGGGTGTTGGGTTTGCAAAAAGTTATGAGAACAATCTGGAAGTGATCCGCCGCCTGAAAGAGTTCAATGAATTAAAATATCCGGTGCTGCTTGGCACCTCAAGGAAGTCTGTGATCGGATTGACACTTGACCTTCCGGCAGCAGAGCGTGTGGAGGGAACGATCGTCACAACGGTCATGGCGGTGGAAGCAGGCTGTATGTTTGTCCGTGTGCATGATGTAAAAGAAAATCACCGGGCAATCCAGATGGCAGAGGCGATCCTGGACAGAAAATAAGCAATTGCCAAACACCTGTTTTTTCAGGAGTTTTTCAGGCTTTAGATAACAGGAAGATAGAAGTGCTGAAAGGAAGTATCGGGATGACAGGAGATTTTATTAAAATAGCGAATTTAAAAGTATTTGCACATCATGGGGTTTTTCCGGAGGAAACAAGGGATGGACAGGACTTTTACGTGAATGCAAAACTTTTTTTGGACTGCAGAAAAGCGGGAAAGACAGACAATCTGTCGGATTCTTTGAATTATGGCGAAGTCAGCCATTTTATCACAGATTTTCTACAGGATCATACATACAAATTAATTGAGAGCGTCGCAGAGCAGTTAGCGGAAGCGATGCTTCTTTCTATGCCGGTGTTAAAAGGAGTAGAGATTGAGTTATGTAAACCACATGCTCCGATCGGGCTTCCATTTGAAAATGTGTCAGTGACGATGAAACGGCAGTGGCATGAGGTGTATCTTGCAGTCGGTTCCAATCTTGGGGACAAGAATGCCTATATTGGGAATGGAATCGACGAACTGCGCCGGATCAAAGAGATCAAAGATGTCAGGGTGTCAGAACTTCTGGTGACAAAGCCTTACGGCGGAGTGGAGCAGGACGATTTTGTTAACGGGGCGATCGCATTAAAGACGCTGTTATCACCACAGGAGCTGTTGGAGAAACTGCATGAGATCGAGCAGCACGCTAACAGGGAGCGTATCATTCACTGGGGCCCCAGAACATTGGATCTTGACATTATTTTTTATGATAAGCTTGTGTACGAGGATGAGAATCTTATCATACCGCATATTGATATGCAGAATCGTGACTTTGTGTTAAAACCGCTGGCAGAACTTTGCCCGAATTACCGCCATCCGGTTTTTGGAAAAACAGTGTCGCAGTTACTTGGAGAACTGAAAGAGAGGTAATATGATAAAAGCAGTCTTATTTGATCTGGATGGTACTATTATTAACTCAGAAGAGGGAATTACAAAGTGTGTACAATATGCATTAAGCAGTTTTGGAATTGAGGAACCGGACCGGAAAAAGCTGTTGTGTTTTATCGGACCGCCGCTTGATCCTGTTTTCCGTGAAAAATATGGCTTTGATGCGGACAAGGCATGGCAGGCGGTATTAAAATACCGGGAGAGGTTTGATAAGACCGGTATTTTCGAGTGTGAATTATATGAGGGTGTCGCAGATACGATCCGCAAATTAAAAGAAGAGGGATACATCATCGCACTTGCTTCCTCCAAGCCGGAGACAGCGTGCAGACGCATTCTGGAACATTTTTCCCTGACATCGTATTTTGATGAGATTGTCGGTTCCACTTTAGATGGAAGTATCAGCACCAAACAGCAGGTGTTAGAGGAGCTTGGCAGACGGATGGAGCATATGCAGATCACAAAAGACGAGATGTGCCTGATCGGTGACACCGAGTATGATGTGATCGGAGCGGATCAGTTTGGAATCCGCTGTGTCGGCGTATCCTATGGATTTGGAAAAAGAGAGCAGTTAGAGCGTGCAGGGGCATACTGTGTCTGCGACAGCATGGCAGAGGTTGTGGATGCACTGCAGCAGATGTGATAGAAAGGAAGATATCATGAAAACGACAGGCGGTTTTAAACTCTGGCAGATTATTTATCCGATTGGCATTTATTATGTTGTGTCGAGCCTTATGTACTTCGTACTGGGACTTTTTCTGGGGGATGGGCAACAGACCTATATGCTGCGCCAGCTGATCTGCTCGGCGGCAACGATCCCGGCGACGATGAGTTTTTATAAGCAGGATAAAATTGCAGAGCAGGTTGTCTATGGAACTGAAAAAGAAAAATTGGATACAAAATGGCTCACAGACGCAGTTTTGGCTGTTACGGGTGCAGCGACACTTGGCATTGCCGTGAATAACATCATTGCAATGACGCCGTTAGTGCAGATGTCGGAGGGGTTTCAGGAGGCAAATGAGTCCTTTTTTGCAGGAACAGTCGTGTTTGAACTGCTCGGTTCCTGCCTTGTGATTCCAATCGCAGAAGAATTGCTGTTCCGCGGTGTGGTGTACAAGCGTCTGAAGCTTTATTTTGGCGTGATACCGGCACTGATCGGTTCAGCACTTATCTTTGGTATCATGCATGTCAATCTGGTGCAGTTTTTGTATGCGGCGGTGATCGGATTGCTTCTTGCGTTTGTGTTGGAAAAAACAGGGAAGCTTTCCATGGCAGTTTTTGGGCATATTGCGGCAAATCTTGTGGCGGTGCTGCGGACGGAGACAGGATGGCTGGAGTTCAGTTTTTATCCGACGGTAAACGGCATTTTGTTTACGGTTGTGATGGCAGTGGCAGGAATAGCCGTTGTCAGCCTTTTTTACCGGAGAAAATAATTCGTTACATAAAAACGACATTTCATTACATATTCCATAAGAAAAGCTTATGAGCTGGTCGATATAAGATAAAATACAGAGTATGGAGTGAAGAAAATGCCGAAAATTGCGATATGTGATGATGAACAGCCTATAAGAGAGTATTTAAAAAGTCTGACCGAAAAATGTATCCCGGATTCACGGGTTCGCCTGTTTGGCAGCGGAGAGGCACTGTTACGAGATCAGACATCCTTTGATGTGATCCTGCTGGATGTTTCCCTGCGTGGAGAAGATGGAAATCAGACGTTAAACGGCATGGAGACAGCCCGGAAAATCCGGGAGACATCCAATGCGATGATCATTTTTGTGACAGCGTTCAAAGAATATGTGTTTGAAGGTTATGATGTCGGGGCGTTTCACTATCTGTTAAAGCCGGTGGACGAGCACAAGTTTGCGGAAGTGATGCAGCGCGCCATGTGGCAGCTTGAGCGGGAAAAAGAGGAAATGTCCCTGTTGATAAAAGCAGACGGCGGTTATATGGAAGTTCTGGCAAAAAATATTTTGTATGCGGAGAACGAGGCGCGCAAGATTGTGCTGCACACGAAAAATATGCCGGAGAGCAGTTATACTTTTTATGAGAAAATGGAAGTGTTGGAGAAGCGGCTGGGAGAGGGTTTTTTCCGTTCGCACCGGGGATTTCTGGTAAATCTGCGGGAAGTGTACAAGTATGATGCGACCACGATACAGATGAAAAATGGTGACAAAGTTTATCTGGCAAAACAAAAGTATAACGATTTTGTCACGGCTTATTATGAAATATCTGAGAAGCGCAGGATGAAAAGGACTGCAAAATAGCGGAAAAAAGCAAAAATCAGCGGAACATAGATCTGCTGATTTTTCATTACATAAAAGAGCCTGTTCGTTACAATTCGCTAAAATCAGAAAATGCCCGACCGATATACGGAGTAAAGAAAGGCAAAATGCATCGTTATGGTGCAGTTTTGGCAAGACATACAGGGAGGCAATAATATGCGAATTACAACACAAATGCTTGCACACTCAGCCGCAAAAAGCGGAATTCCATTTCAGCAGACAACACTGTTAGATATCCTGAACAAAAAGTCATCTTTTTCCGGTCTGCTGAACGGAGTGAATGCCAGTGCGGATGCAACGGCGATCGCAAAGAAAAAGAATTATTCGAAGCTGGAAGATATTTCGGGGAACCTGAACGGATATGCTTCTAGTCTTGTGGCAACAGATAAGAACTCCATTTATGACAGGGCAAAGGAAAGCGGCAGTACAAAGGATATTGTTTCCTCGGCAAAAAAAATGGTCGAGAGCTACAACGCAACGTTAAAACAGCTCAGGGAAACCGGGGATACTTTAAATGAGTTTTACAGACAGCAGTTAAAGGATATTCCTGCCGGGGACAAAGAGGCATTGAAGAGCATTGGTATCACACAGGCAAAAGACGGCAGTCTTTCCATTGACGAGAAAGTGTTACAGAGTGCAGATGCAGACACGTTAAAGAAAGTGTTGGATGGAGATACCGGGCTTGCTTCTAAGATCAGTTTTGTGAGCGGAAGAATCAGCCAGAACGCAGCGTCCAATGTTGTGAGCACATCGAGCCAGTATACATCGAACGGCTCTTCATTGCTGAGTGCACTTGAGACGAGTAAATACGATTTCTGGGGATAAAAAAGAAAATTGACAAATTTGCAGAGGAGATAAGACAGGAGAACTATTATGAGTGTTACGATCAACTTTTCCAAAAACACGTCCGCACACTGGCAGTCAAATGCAAACATGTTAAAAAGCACGAGGGAAAAAATACAGAGACAGGAAGAGCGGGACGGAAAAATTGCTTTTTTTGAGACACAGAAGCAGAATCTCAAAAATCAGAAAGCGGATACAATCGAAGAAATTGCAAAAAAGCTGGAGAAGTTTCATACTTACGAGGATGAGATTGCGGCAGCAAAACAGGAGTACAACAGCTCACAGATGTTCCACATCTTAGATGAGGCAGAAGAGCGCGGAGAGCAGATGGCGAAAGCGGCTGAGAAATATAAGCCAAAGACCGAGGAAGAGCAGAAAAAGGAGGCTCAAGGCGAGGCAGCAGGAACAGACGGCAAAACCGATGATAAGGGTGTTTTATCCGAAATTATGGATGATATGTCGGAATCAATCGATGCGCAGGAAGGAAATCTGGAAACTACCGGACAGCTTTCAGAAGCAGAGTTACAGCAGAAATTGTCCGACGAGGAATTGCAGAAAAAACAACAGAGATATCAGCCGTTTGACGTGCGGGCATAATAAAAGCCGATATTTCACTGATGCCTGTCTTGGTTAGTGATCAGATAATCTACCATGTATCACAACTTTTTATTACAGAAAACAGAATATTAAAATCTGCCGTAACAAATAGTAATATTCTATACTCCGACAATTCAAACACAATTCCAGAAAAACACCTGAAGTGATATTTTATCACTTGAAAATCAAAAATTTTTTTATTATAAAACAAGGAAAGAATTGTTTGTATCCATATATTACAGTAAGAATATAATTATAATAGTATAAACAATACTGCTATAAATAATAAATATTCAAATTATCAGACAATATTGCAAAAAAATAGATAGACAGAAGTATCAAAAAGTTGTATATTAGAAAACAAGAAAAATAAAATAATTCATGAAGCAAAGGCGCTTAGATACCCAATCGATCATTGGGTTATTTAAGCGCCTTTTTATGTAATAGGAAATTACGTTGCAATGTTCCTGTTACCCCAAAAGGCTCCGTAATTAGAAATTGTCTGCAAAGTGGCGATTTCAATCTGGATTAAGAAAGGAATTTGCGTATGAAAGAGCAACAGAAAGAAACATCTGCAAAAATGGTCACTCTGAACAAATTTGCACCAAAGGATTCCCAGACAAAAACAGACGGAATGTATGATCCGGCATTTGAACATGACAACTGCGGTATCGGTTCGGTTGTCAATATCAAAGGTATCAAGACACATGAAACCGTGGAGAATGCTTTGAAAATTGTTGAAAACTTAAAGCACAGAGCAGGAAAAGATGCAGAAGGAAAGACCGGTGACGGTGTTGGTATCCTTTTACAGATTTCTCATAAATTTTTTACGAAAGCCGTAAAACCGCTCGGTATTGAACTTGGTGGTGAGAGAGATTATGGTATCGGTATGTTTTTCTTCCCGCAGGATGAGTTGAAACGCAATCAGGCAAAGAAAATGTTCGAAGTCATTGTCCAGAAAGAGGGCATGGAATTTTTAGGATGGAGAGAAGTACCGATCGATCCGACAAAGCTTGGACAGAAAGCGATCGACTGTATGCCTTGCATTATGCAGGGGTTTGTAAAGCGTCCGAAGAATGTGGAAAAGGGACTTCCGTTCGACCGCAAGCTGTATGTGGCAAGACGTGTGTTTGAACAGTCGAATGATGATACTTATGTTGTCTCTTTATCCAGCAGAACGATTGTATACAAGGGAATGTTCTTAGTAGAGCAGCTCCGCTTGTTCTTTG
>ERZ824598.2889-NODE-2889-length-16475-cov-5.214921_pt1 | contig 16475 bp, 12 predicted proteins | sample MGYA00519934_ERZ824598 | MGnify/ENA primary metagenome ERZ824598 (study PRJEB31778, sample SAMEA3449177) | human gut metagenome | biome: human gut; feature: human-associated habitat; material: faeces | place: United Kingdom | collected 2010/2012 ...
ATGGAGAAGAACGGCACGTTGGCCTCGCCGGCCACGGCCTTGGCCAGCATGGTCTTGCCCGTGCCCGGAGGGCCTACCAGCAGCACGCCCTTGGGCATGGACGCGCCGATCTCCTGATACTTGCTGGGGTCGTGGAGGTAATTGACGATCTCGGCCAGGTTCTCCTTGGCCTCGTCCTCACCGGCCACATCGGCAAACTTGATGCCCTCGGCGGACTTGACGTAGACCTTGGCGTTGGACTTGCCCATGTTGAACATCATGGAATTGCCGTCGCCGCCCATCCTCTTCATCAGATTGCGGGAGATAAGCTGGCCGATGGCAATGAAGATGATCAGCGGCAGCACCCAGCCCAGGATACTCACCAGCAGGGACGTCTGCTCGATCTCCTCGCCGGTGGTGGAGATGCCGGCGTCCAGCAAGCGCTGCACAAGGCCGTCGTCGGGGACCATGGCGGTCTTGTAGACCGCTGCGCCGTCAGCGGAGGTGAACAGGATGCGGTTATCCTGCTCCTGGATCTCCACCTGGCCGATCTCCTTCTTCTCCGTCATGGAGACGAACGTGTTGTAGTCCACGTCCTTGATCTGATGCTCCGCCAGCCAGGGCATAGCCAGGAAGTTGAACAACAGCACCACCAGCATGGCCACGAGGTAGTAGTAGATCAGCGGTTTTTTCGGGGTTTTTATCTCGTTCATATACAGTACCCTCCTTCGGGTATGACCTTTGGATGGCGTATTCTACCACATTTCGCAAAAAGTGTCTATAAGCAAACGCTTACGCACTGCACGAAAAGAGCGGCGGTCAGTCGTCGAACTCCGCCCGCAGGCCGCGGCGCAGCAGGCTCTGCAGCGTGGCCTGCGGGGCGGCGTGCTCATAGAGGATGTCGTGGACCGCCCGACAGATGGGCAGCTCCACGCCGTACTGCCGGCCCAGCAGCATCAGGGCCTCCACGGTGTAGTAGCCCTCCGCCAGCCGGTGGAAGTCCTGATGACGGATGAAAGCCTCACCGAACTGGCGGTTGTGGCTGTAGGGGGAGAACACGGTGGCCTCGTAGTCGCCCAGGTGGCACAGGCCGTAGGCCGACAGCTCGCTGCCGCCCATGGCCTTGATGAGGCGGGCTACCTCCCGCGTGCCGCGGCTCATGAGCGCGCCCTTGAGACTGGACATCTCCACGCCGTCCAGAAAGCCGGCGGCGATGCCCACCACGTTCTTGGCCGCTGCGCCCACCTCGTTGCCGATCATGTCGCCGCCGTAGTAAAAGCGGATCAGGTCGCTGGAGAAAGACTGCACCAGGCGGCGCTTTACCTCCTCGTTCGCGCTGTCGATGACCATGCAGTTGGGGATGCCCCGGTAAAACTCCTGCACATGGCCCGGGCCGAGCCACACGGCCACATTGTTGGAGGGGTCAAGGCACTCGCCGGCGATCTGGCTCAGGCGCTTGCCGGTGTCCATCTCCAGGCCCTTCATGCACAGCACCACGGTCTTGCTCCGCAGGGCCTGCATAGGCGCTTCCCCCAGCAGCGAGCGCAGGCTCTGCGAGCCGACGGAGATGATGACTGTCTCCGCGCCTTCAATGTCGTTCAGCTCCGTGGTCAGGGCCACAGAGGGAGGCAGCGTCAGCAAGTCATTCTGGCGGGTGGCCAGGAACGATTGCATCTTGGGGGAGCTTTTGCGGCCGTACAGCGTGACATGGTGGCCGATGCGGTCCAGATACCAGGTGATGAGCGAGCCCCAGCGGCCGCAGCCGATGACAAAAATGTTCATGGATACTCCTTATTAGAATTAGAAAGACTTCCCGGAGCTTGCTCCGGGAAGTCTCCGTGTCTGCTTTATTTCACGATCAGCGTTTTGCCGTCCATCTCCTCCGGGCAGGCCAGGCCCATCACATCCAGAATGGTGGGGGCGATATCCGCCAGGCGGCCCGGGCGCAGCTGGGTGCCTGCGCCGCAGAGGATGAAGGGCACCAGGTTGGTGGTGTGGGCGGTCATGGGGCTGCCGTCAGGCTGGAGCATGACCTCGGCGTTGCCGTGGTCAGCGGTGACCATGGCGATGCCGCCCATCTTCAGGGTAGCCTCCACCACACGGCCCACGCACTCGTCCACCGTCTCCACGGCCTTGACGGCGGCCTGGAGGACGCCGGTGTGGCCCACCATGTCGCAGTTGGCGAAGTTCAGGATGATGACGTCATACGCGCCGGAGTTGATGCGCTCCACGCACTTGTCGCAGACCTCCTGGGCGCTCATCTCGGGCTGGAGGTCGTAGGTGGCCACCTTGGGGGAAGGCACCAGCACCCGGTCCTCGCCGGGGTACTGCTTCTCCACGCCGCCGTTGAAGAAGAAGGTGACGTGGGCATACTTCTCCGTTTCGGCGATGCGCAGCTGGGTCATGCCCATGGAGCTGAGGTACTCGCCCAGGCCGTTTTTCACCGGGATCCGGGGCCAGGCCACCAGCACGTTGGGCATGGAGGCGTCGTACTCGGTGTTGCAGACGTAGGTGGTGGGGAAATACTCCCGCTGGAAGCCGTCGAAATCCGGGTCCACAATGGCCCGGGTGATCTCCCGGGCCCGGTCGGGGCGGAAGTTGAAGAAAATGATGCTGTCGTTGTCGGAAATGGTGCCGTCCGGGTCGCAGACCACCGGCTCCATAAACTCGTCGGTGACGTCATTTTCATAGGACTGGGCCACGGCGTCCACGGGGTCGGGATTCTGGATGCCCTCGCCATAGACCATGGCGTCGTAGGCCAGCTGCACCCGCTCCCAGCGGTTGTCCCGGTCCATGGCGTAATACCGGCCCATGACGGTGGCGATTTTTCCCACGCCCAGGGCCCGGCACTTTTCCTGGCAATCGGCCACGAAGCCCTTGCCGCTGGTGGGGGACACGTCCCGGCCGTCCAGGAAGGCGTGGACATACACCCGGGTCAGGCCCTTGTTCTTGGCCATCTGCAGCAGGGCGTACAGGTGCTGGATGTGGGAGTGGACGCCGCCGTCGGACAGAAGCCCGTACAGGTGCAGGCTGGAGCCCTTTTCCAGGCAGTCGTCCATGGCCTTGTTGTAGGCGGCGTTTTCAAAGAAGCTGCCGTCGTCGATGGCCCGGGAGATGCGGGGCAGGTCCTGGAACACCACCCGGCCGCCGCCGATGTTGGTGTGGCCCACCTCGCTGTTGCCCATCTGCCCGGCGGGCAGACCCACGTCCAGGCCGCTGGCGGACAGGGTGGTGTGGGCATATTCGGCAAACAGCCGGTCCAGCTGGGGCGTCCGGGCCAGGCTGACGGCATTGCCGGGGCCGGGATCGGTGAGGCCGAAGCCGTCCATGATGATCAGGGTAGTAGGCGCCTTGTTCATTGCGGAACCTCCTGTCGATTCGCTTAGTCCTGGTTGGCGGCGTTGATGATCTCCACAAAGTCGGCAGGCTTCAGGGAAGCGCCGCCGATGAGGCCGCCGTCGATATCGGGCTGGGCCAGCAGCTCCGCCGCGTTGCCGGGCTTCATGGAGCCGCCGTACTGAATGGTGATGGAGCGGGCGATGCGGGCCCCGTACAGATGCCGCACGGTGGTGCGGATGGAGGTGCAGACCTCGGCGGCCTGCTCGGCGGTGGCGGTCTTGCCGGTGCCGATGGCCCAGATGGGCTCATAGGCGATGACGCACTTGCGCAGCTTCTCGGCGGGCACGCCGGCCAGGGCAGACTTCACCTGCAGGGCGATGAGCTCCATGGTGATGCCCAGCTCCCGCTGCTCCAGGCTCTCGCCCACGCAGATAATGGGGTGCAGCCCGGCCTCCAGAGCGGCCAGGACCTTCTTGTTGACGGTGAAATCCGTTTCGCCGAAATACTGGCGGCGCTCGGAGTGGCCGATGATGACGTATTTGACGCCCAGGTCCTTGAGCATGTCGGCGGAAACCTCGCCGGTGTAGGCGCCGGACTTTTCATAGAACATGTTCTGCGCGCCCACGGAGATGCGCAGGTCCTTGAAGGCCTTCAGGGCGGCGGGGATATTCACGAAGGGGACGCACACCACCACGTCGCACCACTTGGCGCGGGGCATGATGGCCTTGATGTCGTCGGCAAATTTCTTGGTATCGCTGGCGGTCATGTTCATTTTCCAGTTGCCGGCGATGATGGTCTTGCGGTATCTGCGGTTCATAGCGATTCTTACTCCTCTTATCTATATTTCAAAAGGGTGAAAAGTTTCCCCTTTGGTGTCATTTATCCAGCAGGCAGGCCACGCCCGGCAGCTCGATGCCCTCCAGGAACTCCAGGGAAGCGCCGCCGCCGGTGGAAATGTGGGTGATTCTGTCGGCAAAGCCCATCTGCTCCACGGCTGCGGCGCTGTCGCCGCCGCCCACGATGGTGATGGCCCCGCTGTCGGCCAGGGCCTGGGCCATGGCCCGGGTGCCGGCGGCGAACTTCTCAAACTCGAACACGCCCATGGGGCCGTTCCACACCACGGTGCCTGCGCCCCGGACGGCGGCGCAGAAGGTGCGGATGGTCTCGGGGCCGATGTCCAGGCCCTCCATGTCGTCGGGGATGGCGTCGGTGGGCACCACCAGGCTGTCGGCGTCGGCGGAGAACTCCGCCGCGGCCACGGTGTCGGTGGGCAGCAGCAGCTGCACGCCCCGGTCCTTGGCCTTCCGGATCATCTGAAGGGCATAGTCCAGCTTATCCGGCTCGCACAGGCTCTTGCCGATGGAGCCGCCCTGGGCCCGGGCGAAGGTATAGGCCATGCCGCCGCCGATGATGATGGTGTCGGCCTTTTCCAGCAGGTTGTTGATGACGCCGATCTTGTCGGACACCTTGGCTCCGCCCAGCACCGCCACGAAGGGGCGCTTGGGGTTCTCCAGAGCGCCGCCCATGATCTCCAGCTCCCGGGCCACCAGCAGGCCGGACACGGCAGGCAGGAACGCCGCCACACCGGCGGTGGAGGCGTGGGCCCGGTGCACGGTGCCGAAGGCGTCGGAGACGTACAGCTCCGCCATGGAGGCAAGCTCCCGGGCAAACTCCGGGTCGTTCTTCTCCTCCCGGGGGTCAAAGCGCAGGTTCTCCAGCAGCATGATCTGGCCGCCCTGCAGGGCCGTCGCCTTGGCCTTGGCGTCCTCGCCCACGATGTCCCGGGCGAAGATGACCTCCTGGCCCAGCAGCTGACTCAGACGCTCCGCCACCGGGCGGAGGGTCAGGCTGTCCTTCCACTGGCCCTTGGGCTTGCCCAGGTGGGAGCAGGCGATCACCGCCGCCCCCCGCTCCAGCAGATACCGGATGGTGGGAAGGCTGGCCACGATGCGCTTGTCGCTGGTGATGGCGTGGGTCTCCTTGTCCTGGGGCACGTTGAAGTCGCAGCGCAGCAGGATCTTCTTTCCTGCCACGTCCACGTCCATGATGGTTTTCTTATTGTAATTCATATCGGTCGCTCCTTTATGAAAATAATACGCGGGATCAATCGGCCATTTCGCCGCAGTGCAGCAGGCCGGGGAAGCCCTGCTGGCGCAGAGCCTCATAGGTCAGCACCGCCACGGAGTTGCTGAGGTTCAGGCTCCGGGCCGGGGAGACCATAGGCAGGCGGATGCAGCGGTCATAGTGGGCCAGGCGGAACGCCTCCGGCAGGCCCGCCGTCTCCTTGCCGAAAAACAGCCAGCAACCCTCCCGGAACCGGGCCTGGCAGTAGTCCTGGGGGGCCTTGGTGGTGGCCAGCCACAGGTCCTCCGCCGCCTCCGGGCGCCGCCGGAAGAAATCCTCCAGGTTTTCGTAGTCATACACGGACACCAGGTGCCAGTAGTCCAGTCCGGCCCGCTTCACGGCCCGGTCAGAGATGTCGAAGCCCAGAGGGCGGATCAGATGCAGGTCGCAGCCGGTGGCGGCACAGGTGCGGGCGATATTCCCGCAGTTCTGGGGAATTTCCGGCTCAACCAGAACAATATGCACCATTTTCCCGTCCCTCCCTTCGGCCTTCGCCTGACATGACCAGCCTATTGTAATGCAATTCCCTAAAGAATGCAACCGGAAATTGTGAATTTTGGGTACTTTTTCTTAAAAGTACAAAAATATGCCGGTGAATTGTAAGTGTTTTCTCATTTTGTGAACGGTTTTGCAGACCGGAAAAATTATTGCCAGAAAAAAACGCAAAAATACTGGATTTTCCCGCAGAGCATGATATAATGGGATGGATTATAGAAAGGGGGATGGTTCCCGTGAATTGTGAAATTGCGATTTTTGACCTGAAGGGTGCTCTGGCCCCCCAGGATAAGCCGCTGATGCTGCAGCCTGTCCTGTTCTGCCCGGTGCTGACCTGGGCGGCGCAGGAGCTTATGGACTGCGGCGTGCAGCGGTATTTTATTGTCTGCCCGGAGAACTGCCGCCAGGAGGTCCTGGACGACCTGCCGGGCTGTGACGTGACGTTTTTTGACGACGCGGAGGCGGCCCTTTCCGCCGCCGGCGGGGACGTGGTAATGGTCCCCGGGCCGGTGGTGCCGGTATACGGCCCGGAGGACGGACGCAGCGTGTATGCCGCCGACAGCCAGGTGCTGCTGGCCCGGCTGCGGGCGGGAACCCCCCTGACCGACTGCCCGGCGGAGGCGGCAGGCGTCCGCTCCCTGTGGGGGCCCCAGACGCTGGCCCCGGCCTTCCGGCCCTTTGACTCGGCGGCGGCGCTGGCGGCGGCCATGCCGGACGCCCGGGAGCTGATCCTGCGCCGCATGGCGTCCAACGGCGTCACCGTGGTGGACCCCGCCGCCACCTATGTGGACCCCCGGTGCTCCGTGGCCCCGGGCGTGACCCTGCTGCCGGGCACCATCCTGCGGGGACACACCGCCGTGGACCGGGACAGCGAGATCGGTCCCAACTCCATGCTCCGGGACTGCCGGATCGGCCAGCGCACCACCGTGAATGCCTCCCAGCTCAATGACAGCACCGTGGGAAGCGACACCACCGTGGGACCCTTCACCTATGTGCGCCCGGGGTGCACCATCGGCGACCACTGCCGGGTAGGGGACTTTGTGGAGGTGAAGAACTCCGTCATCGGCGACGGCACCAAGATCAGCCACCTGACCTATGTGGGCGACAGCGACGTGGGCCAGCGGGTGAACTTCGGCTGCGGCACCGTCACCACCAACTACGACGGCCACAAAAAGTTCCGCTGCACCATCGGCGACGACGTGTTCCTGGGCTGCAACACCAACCTCATCGCGCCGGTCACCGTGGGGGACCGGGCCTATACCGCCGCCGGGTCCACCGTTACCGACGACGTGCCCGATGGGGCGTTGGCCATCGCCCGGACCCGGCAGACCAACAAGCCCGGCTGGGCCGACCGCCTGCGGGGCCTGTGGAAAAAGGACAAGTGAGGCTGTCAACAAGTGAGTATCGGCGTCAGCCGTCTCAGATAGATCAGTACCAAGAGAGATTTTTTTGAGTAAGATAGAAAGCGAGTGTGTAAAGAAATGATTTCTCATGGCAAGGACATCAAGGTGTTCACCGGTAACTCCAATCCCGCTCTGGCAAAGGAGATCTGCCAGATCATCGGCACCAAGCTGGGCGAGTCCGAGGTAAAGACCTTCGCCGACGGCGAGGTGTCCGTCTCCCTGTACGAAACCGTCCGCGGCAGCGACGTGTTTCTCATCAACTCCACCTGCAAGCCCGTCAATGACAGCCTCATGGAGCTGCTGATCATGATCGACGCCTGCCGCCGGGCCTCCGCCGGGCGCATCACCGCCGTGATCCCCTATTTCGGCTATGCCCGCCAGGACCGCAAGGCCAAGAGCCGCGATCCCATCTCCGCCAAGCTGGTGGCCAACATGATCGTGGCCGCAGGCGCGGACCGGGTGCTGACCATGGACCTGCACGCCAGCCAGATCCAGGGCTTCTTCGACATCCCCGTGGACAACCTGCTGGGTAATCCCGTCTTTGTGGACTACTACGCCAAGAAGTTCGGCGAGCGGGCCGAGGACATGGTGGTGGTGTCCCCCGATGTTGGCTCCGTGGCCCGGGCCCGGACCTTCGCCCAGAAGCTGCACATGAGCCTGGCCATCGTGGATAAGCGCCGCCAGAAAGCCAACCAGTGCGAGGTTATGAACGTCATCGGCGACGTGGCCGGCAAGGACTGCATCCTGTTCGACGATATGGTGGATACCGCCGGTTCCCTGTGCAACGCCGTCAAGGCCATCGTGGAGGTGGGCGGCGCCAGGAACGTGTATGCCTGCGCCAGCCACGGCGTGCTGTCCGGCCCGGCTCTGGAGCGGCTGGAGGGTAGCAACATCACGGAGCTGGCCCTGCTGAACACCATTCCCGAGACCCAGGGCGCCGGGTGCAGCAAGATCAAGTATCTGTCCGTGGCTCCCATGTTCGGCGAGGCCATCGAGCGGATTTATCAGGAAATTTCCATTGCCAAGCTGTTCAACTGAGCATTTTTGTGATATAATAATCGGGCGATTTTTCGCCCGGTTATTTTTACCGGCAGTTTTCCGATACAGGGGGATGTGACGCTATGTTTTTTCATCGCAGCGGCGGCGGGATCAGCTGGCTGCTGGTAGGCCTGGGGAATCCCGGGAACCAGTATGCCGCCACCCGGCACAACATGGGCTTTATGGCCCTGGACCGTCTGGCGGACCGGGAGGGCTTCCGCTTCAATAAGCTGCGCTTCCGGGCCTGGACCGGCCAGTGGAAGGTGGGAGACCGGCAGGTGCTGGTGATGAAGCCCCAGACCTATATGAACCTGTCCGGCGAGTCCGTGGGCGAGGCGGCCCGGTTTTACAAAATCCCGGCGGACCATGTGCTGGTCATCAGCGATGACGTGTCCCTGCCGGTCGGGAAGCTGCGGATCCGGGGCGGCGGTAGCGCCGGAGGGCACAACGGCCTGAAGAATATCATCCAGCACCTGGGCACCGACCGATTCCCCCGCATCAAGGTGGGCGTAGGCTCCCCCCGACCCGGGGAGCACGACATGGTGGACTGGGTCATGGGCAAGCCCATGGGTGAGGACCGGACGGCGGTGGAGAACGCCCTGGACCGGGCAGGCGACGCCGCCAAGACCCTGATCACAGAGGGCATCGACCGGGCCATGAACCGGTTTAATTGATACTTTTAAGTTCTGTTACAGCTTCGGGGCGTATACTACGGTTGTATACGCCCCCGCGCGCTGCGGAGGAAGGGAGGTGCCCGGTGAAGGCGCTGCTGAAGGAGCTGCTGAGCCTGACGGAGGTGCGGCAGCTGACAGAGGACGTAGAAAACGGCGTAAGCCCGGTGCTGATCACCGGCGTAAGCCCGGTGCACCGGGCCCAGGTGGAGGCGGCCCTGCATCTGAAGACCCGGCGGCCGCTGGTGGTGCTGTGTCCCGACGAGCGGGAGGCCCGGCGGCAGGCCGGTGACCTGCGGGTGCTCACCGGGGAGGAGCCGCTGGTGCTGCCGGCCCGGGAGCTGCAGTGGCGGCCCATGGAGGCCAGCCGCCAGTGGGAAAACCAGCGGCTGGCGGCCCTGTACCGCCTGGGAAGTAGCCCCGTGGTGGTGACCACCCCGGAGGCCCTGGTGCAGCGGTGCATCCCGCCCCGGGTGCTGGAGCGGACGGTCCTGACCCTGGCCGTGGGCCAGCGGTGGGACCTGGGGGACCTGACCCGGCGGCTGGCCGGAGCCGGATACACCCGGTGCGACCAGGTGGAGGGCCCGGGACAGTTCGCCCTGCGGGGCGGCATCCTGGACGTGTTCTCCCCGGGGATGGAGCAGCCGGTGCGCTGCGAATTTTTCGACGACGAGATCGACTCCCTGGGCATTTTCGACACCGCTACCCAGCGGCGGGTGGAAAACCGCCGGGAGGCCCTGCTGCTTCCGGCGGCGGAGGTGCTGCCGGCCTGGCAGGAAGGCCAGGCGGAGCAGGCGGCCCGGCGGCTGGAGGCCGCGGTGAAGCGTCTGGCCCGGAAGCAGGACACCCAGGCCCTGCGGGAGCTGCTGACCGCCGACGCCGCCCGTCTGCGCCAGGGCATGGCCCCCAACGGCCCGGACCGGTGCCTGGCGGCGGTGTATCCGGAAAAGACCACGGCTCTGGACTATCTGCCCGAAAACGCCCTGGTATGCGTGGAGGAAAGCGGCCGGACGGCGGAGGCCCTGCGGGGCTGGCTGTGGCAGCTGAAGGAGGACGTGTCCGCCGGAATGGAGGCGGGCTTTCTGGCCGGGGAGCTGGCGGATTTTGCCGCCTCGGAGCAGGAGCTGGCGGCCCGGCTGGAAAAGCGTCCCACGGTGCAGCTGGACAGCCTCACCACCGGGCGTCAGCTGCTGGCCCCCCGGGACCTGTTACAGCTGACGGCCAAGCAGCTGTCCAGCTACGGCGGGTCCCTGGAGCTGGCCTGCACGGACCTGACCCACTATCTCACCTCCGGCTATCGGGTGATGGTGCTGTGCGGCGGCGAGGTCCGGGCCAGGAACCTGCAGCAGCTGCTGGCGGAGCGGAAGATCCCCGCCACGGTGGACCTGACCGGGGAGAAGCCCCCGGAAAAGGGCACGGTGCTCATTGCCGTGGGCGCTCTCTCCGCCGGGTGCGAATACCCGGAGGGTCGGCTGGCGGTGCTGACGGAGGGTCAGCTGACCACTCCCCTGTCCGGCCGGAGCAAAAAGCCCCGGCCCAAGCGGGACAGCAATCAGCAAAAGCTCCAGTCCTATACGGACCTGACCCCCGGGGACCTGGTGGTCCACGCTCACCACGGCATCGGCCGGTTCGTGGCCATGCTGCGCCTGCCGGTGGACGGGGTGGAGAAGGACTATATCAAGATCGCCTACGCCGGGCAGGACGTGCTGTACGTCCCGGCCACGTCCCTGGACCTGGTCAGCAAGTATATCGGCCCCGGCGAGGACAACGAGCGCACCAAGCTCAACAAGCTGGGCGGCGCCGAGTGGGCCAAGACCACCCGCAAGGCCAAGGCCGCCGCCAAGGACCTGGCGGAGGGGCTGATCCGGCTGTATGCCCAGCGGCAGCGGCTGGCAGGCCATGCCTTCTCGCCGGACAGCCCCTGGCAGCAGGAGTTTGAGGACGCCTTCCCCTACACAGAAACCGACGACCAGCTCCAGGCCATCCGGGACATCAAGGCCGATATGGAGCAGCCCCGGCCCATGGACCGGCTGCTGTGCGGCGACGTGGGCTACGGCAAAACCGAGGTGGCCCTGCGGGCGGTGATGAAGTGCATCATGGACGGCAAGCAGGCCGCCATTCTGGTGCCCACCACCGTTCTGGCCCAGCAGCACTATGCCACGGCGGTGAACCGCTTCCGCTCCTTCCCGGTGAACATCGAGGTGCTCTCCCGGTTCCGGACCCCGGCCCAGGTGCGGGACATTCTGGCCCGGACCCAGGCGGGAAAGGTGGACCTGCTGATCGGCACCCACAAGCTATTGCAGAAGGACCTGAAATTTCACGACCTGGGCCTGCTGGTCATCGACGAGGAGCAGCGCTTCGGCGTGACCCACAAGGAAAAGCTCCGGGAGCGGGCCAAACAGGTGGACACCCTGACCCTGTCCGCCACCCCCATCCCCCGGACCCTGAACATGGCCCTGTCCGGCATCCGGGACATGAGCACCATCGAGGAGCCGCCCCACGACCGCCAGCCGGTGCAGACCTATGTGGTGGAGCATGAGTGGCCCGTCATCGCCGAGGCCATCCGCCGGGAGCTGAGCCGGGGCGGCCAGGTTTATTACCTGCACAACCGGGTGGAGAACATCGAGTCCACTGCCGGGCGGCTGCGCCAGTGGCTGGGGGAGGACGTGGCCATCGGCATTGCCCACGGGAAAATGGCCGAGCGGGAGCTCAGCTCCGTGATGCAGCAGATGGCCGACGGCGAAATTCAGGTGCTGGTGTGCACCACCATCATCGAAACCGGCATCGACATCCCCAACGTGAACACCCTGATCATTGAGGACGCGGACCGGCTGGGCCTGTCCCAGCTGCACCAGATCCGGGGCCGCATCGGCCGCAGCGCCCGCCGGGCCTATGCGTATCTGACCTACCGCCCCGGGAAGGTGCTGACGGAGGTGGCCTCCAAGCGGCTGTCCGCCATCCGGGAGTACGTCACCTTCGGCTCCGGCTTCCGCATCGCCATGCGGGACCTGGAGATCCGGGGGGCGGGCAATCTGCTGGGGCCGGAGCAGTCCGGCTATCTCATGAGCGTGGGCTATGATATGTATCTGAAGCTGCTGAACGACGCGGTGCTGGAGCAGCAGGGCCGGGGCCGGGACATCCGACCCGACTGCTCGGCGGACCTGGCCACCTCGGCCCACATTCCGGAAAAATATGTGTCCTCCCCCCGGCAGCGGATGGACCTGTACCGCCGGATGGCGGCCATCCGCACCACCGAGGAGGCCTCGGACCTGGTGGACGAGCTGACGGACCGTTACGGCGACCCGCCCAAGGCGGTGATGGCCCTGCTGGACGTGGCCCTGCTGCGGGCCGCGGCGGCGGAGGTGTTCATCACCGATATCACCCAGAAGGCCGGTGTGGTGGCCTTCACCTTTGACAGCCGGGTGGATGTGCCCAGCCTCATGGCCGTGTGCACCATGCCGGGCTATCGCAGCCGCCTGCGGCTGTCCGCCGGAGAGCCGCCCCGGCTGCAGCTGCACCTATCCCCGGGGGAGGACGCCCTGGCCGCCGCCGGGAAGCTGACGGAGGAGCTGCGGCTGAAAAAAGAAGAACTGGGCAAAGCCCATGAAGGAGGAGCAACATGAAAAAATCCCTGATCCGTCTGGCCGCCTCGGTGGTCCTGTCCGTGGCGCTGGTGGCGGCGATCTCCGCCAGCGGGATCCTTACCAACGGCCACCGCAGCGACGGCCTGTTTTACCAGGCCTCCGGCATCCGGCCGGACGCGGAGCTGCTGACCGTCAACGGCGAGACCATCGACGCCGAGGAGTATCTGTACTGGGTGGCCTACGACTGCGAGTATCTGTCGGCCAACGTGTCGGACCTGGACTTTGACGCGGAGCTGTCCGACGGCATGACCTACGGGGCCTATGCCAGGCAGGACGCCCTGGAGACGGTGAAGCTGTACGCCGTGATCCGCCAGTGGGCCAGGCAGGGGAACGTGACCCTGACCGACTCCGACCGGGAGGCCCTGGAAAAGCAGCGCCAGCAGTATATCAACTACTACGGCAGCGAGGAGGCCTATCTCAAGCAGATCCAGGGCATGGGCGTGTCGGAGACCATGTTCGACAGCATCAACCAGGGGTACTATCTGTACGCCGGGGTGCGCCAGGCCTTCTGCACCGAAGGAAGCGCCCTGTATCCCGCCCAGGAGGACATCGACGCCCTGGCCAAGGACAGCGGCTACGCCACCTGTCTGCTGCTGTACTGGCCCCTGGACGGCAAGGACGACGACAACACCCGCCTGGCGGCGGAGAACTTTGCCCAGCAGCTGCGGGATTCCCAGGACGTTGCCGCCACCTATCTGGACCTGGCGGCCCAGCTGGGCATGGAGAACGTGACGGAGGAGGGAGTCACCGCCTCCGCCGGGGACATGGGCGAGACCCTGGCCGCCGCCGTGGCGGCCCTGGAGCCGGGCCAGGTCAGCGGCGTCATCGAGACCGATAACGCCCTGTATGTGGCGGTGGGCCGGGAGCTGAACCAGTCCGCCGTGGTGAACGCCCTGTTCGAGGCCCGGATCAAGGACGCCGTGGCAAACGCCCAGGTGGACTACAACACCCGCCTGTATAACAAGCTCAACGTGGGCGGCTTCTATACCAAGCTCCAGGAGGCCCGTTCGGCCTTGTCATAAAATTAACCAGCTTGTTAATTTTTAGTCAAACCACCAAAGAAATCCGGTCAAATCCTGTTCAGTTCCACGATTTTTGCGATTCGAAGCATTTTGGAGTTGACTATTCGCCCCAAAATGACTACGATATAGGTACAGAGTAGAACCCCAAAACCAAATGTAGGAGGAAAATTCCATCATGAAAGATCTGTATGTCGTCAATTGCTGCCGTACCGCTATCGGCTCCTTCGGCGGTTCCCTGAAGAACACCCCCGCCGCCGAGATGGGCGCCGTGGTGGTGAAGGAGGCCCTCAAGCGTGCCAATATCGCCCCCGAAAACGTGGATGAGGTCATGTTCGGTTGCATCCTGACCGCCGCCCAGGGCCAGAACGTCGCCCGCCAGGTGGCCATCAAGGCCGGTATCCCCTATTCCGTTCCCGCTTACACCGTGGGCATGGTCTGCGGTTCCGGCATGAAGTCCGTCATCGAGGGCGCCCGCTCCATCCTGGCCGGCGATTCCGACGTGGTGGTCTGCGGCGGTACCGAGAACATGAGCGCCGCTCCCTTCGCCTCCCTGGACGCCCGCTGGGGCGCTCGCATGGGCGACAAGAAGCTGGTGGACACCATGATCAAGGACGGTCTGTGGGACGCTTATAACAACTATCACATGGGCACCACCGCCGAGAACATCAACGACATCTGGGGCATCACCCGCGAGGAGCAGGACGCCTTCGCCGCCGCCTCCCAGCAGAAGACCGAGGCCGCCCAGAAGGCCGGCCGCTTCGACGACGAGATCGTCCCCGTGATGGTCAAGGTCAAGAAGGAAATGGTCCCCTTCGCCAAGGATGAGTATCCCAAGGCCGGCGTCACCAAGGAAGGCATCGCCAAGCTGCGCGGCGCGTTCCCCGTCAGCCCCGAGTCCCCCAACCCCCAGGTGGTGAACACCTTTGAGCCCACCGGCATCCAGGAAGCCGCCGACAAGGGTCAGCCCCGGGTCACCGCTGCCAACGCCTCCGGCATCAATGACGGCGCTGCCGCCATCGTGCTGGCTTCCGGCGAGGCCGTGGAGAAGTACGGTCTGAAGCCCATGGCCAAGCTCATCAGCTGGGGCCAGGGCGGCGTGGATCCCAAGATCATGGGCGTGGGCCCCGTGCCCGCCTCCCGTCAGGCCATGGCCAAGGCCGGCGTGACCATCGACGACATCGACCTGGTGGAGGCCAACGAGGCCTTTGCCGCCCAGTCCATCGCCGTGGCCCGCGAGCTGCACTTTGACATGAGCAAGGTCAACGTCAACGGCGGCGCCATCGCCCTGGGTCACCCCGTGGGTGCTTCCGGTGCGCGTATCATCGTCACCCTGCTGCACGAGATGCAGAAGCGCCCTGAGGCCAAGAAGGGTCTGGCCACCCTGTGCATCGGCGGCGGTATGGGTACTGCCGTGGTGTTCGAGAAGTGCTGAACCACTGAAAACGTATAAAAGAAGGACCGCCGAAGGGCGGTCCTTCTTTTATACTCTGATCATGATACAGGGGCGTTGGGGTACTGGTGCTTCAGGAATGACAGGAACAGCCGGGCTGAGGAGTTGGCCGCCGGCATGGACTTCACCGCCACGCCCAGCCGCCGGGACAGGGGCTGGGTCAGAGGGATGACCTTGACGCGGTTCTCGTAGCCCGCCAGCGAAAACGCGGACAGCACCGACACGCCCAGCCCCGCCGCCACCATGGACAGGATCGCCCCGTCGTCGGAGGCGGTGACCTCCAGGCGCGGCACCTCCGGGGGCAGGTACTGCTCCACATACTGCTCCGGGCTGGAGAGGAACGGCTCCTGCAGCAGCCGGGCCAGGGGAATGGTATCCTCCGTCCAGGGGAAGTCCGGCGGTGTCACCGCCACCAGCGGGGCGTCCGTCAGCGGCGTCCACTGGAAGCCACGGGCGCAGGCCTCGTCCACGATGGCCAGCTGGATGCGGTCCTCCTCCAGCGCGTCGGCCAGCTCGTTGCCCTGCACCAGCACGTCCACCTTGATCTCCGGGTGCTGCTTGCGGAATTTACGCAGCAGCTCCGGCAGCCGTGCCCGGGCGATGCTGGCAAAGCAGCCGATGCGCAGCGCCCGGCCGTAGACCCGGCCCTGGCCCTCCGCCTCCTGCCGCAGCGCGGCGCAGGCGTCGATGACGTTCTGAATATAGGGCAGCAGATGCTCCCCCTCCTCCGACAGGCGGACGCCCTTGCTGCTGCGCAGCAGCAGCGTGCAGCCCAGCTCCGCCTCCAGCTTGCTGACCAGATGGGTCATGGCCGACTGGGTATAGCCCAGCTGCGCGGCGGCCTTTCCGAAACTGCCGCACTGGACGGCTGTCAACAGCGCTCGCAGCTTATTATCATCCATAGTAACCTCGCTTTTGACATTTTGCACAATTCTTTTGGGTCTGATTTTCAATATATCACAATACGGAGGCTTTTTCAACGCGGTTTTTGTTAATTATCTGCCAATTATTTCCTGCCTTTTGCGAAATTCTTTGCCTCATGAATCTTTTTAATGCTCCCATCAACAGCGCTCATTTCACTTGTCATGAAAAAAATGTTACCCTATATGCATGATTTGCATGACCAGTGTTCAGCAAAATTTGGAACAAAATCGGGCAAAAGAGGAGAAAAGGAAGTATGCAGAAGAGTAACAACACCGTCCGGGACATCATTGTCGTCGGCTTTGCGCTGTTTTCCATGTTTTTCGGCGCGGGCAACGTGGTCTTCCCGCCGTACCTGGGCATGGAGTCCGGCCCGCAGTGGCTGCTGG
>ERZ824598.2893-NODE-2893-length-16459-cov-4.497683_pt1 | contig 16459 bp, 20 predicted proteins | sample MGYA00519934_ERZ824598 | MGnify/ENA primary metagenome ERZ824598 (study PRJEB31778, sample SAMEA3449177) | human gut metagenome | biome: human gut; feature: human-associated habitat; material: faeces | place: United Kingdom | collected 2010/2012 ...
CTCTTTCCACCACCCGCATAGCAGGTGGTTTATTTATTTGCTACATTCCATTTCTTCTCCAAGAGAAACTACATTTCGCAAATGAGGCCTCTAGGCCTATACAAATAAAATAGGAACTGCTCTACTCAGTTCCCATTCTATCTCGCTCATGCAAGTCAACCTCTAATGAGGTATCATCGTATTGAGCTTTTATGCTAACTTCTTTATATTCACAAATTTTATCTGTAATGTGTTGGACTGTATCGCACATGAAGTACAGAGACGTTCCAAGTAGAGCACATACAATGATAACGGCAATAAGTTTATATAGAGAGTTGCATTCAACAACATATTTAATCATTTTACTCATAACAGTCACCTCCTATCATTGTCTTTGTTTTCAACATCGTACTATTGATAGATTGGTGTTTGTTTGAGGAACACCTTTTAAAAATGGAAGTAACTATATTTTCATTTAAAGCCGTAAGTGTATTATATAGCAAATTAGAATGTTTTGGTAGAGAGAACATTTATTTGTAAGGAGATAAAAGGATTGAAAAAACTTAAAAATTTTATTGAAAATAATTATATTCGTATGAATTATGTATGCTTATGTTTGGTAATTTCAGTATCACTAGCGATAGGATTTTTCTTGTATGGTCTTACAATAGATTGTCTTACCGATTTTGTTGGAATGATAATTGTCTTTATAGGCAATATACTAAAAATTACCGTTGATGTAAATGTAGTTTCAATGTTTTCAAAGACTATTTCATATTTGATTTTAGTAGTATTTTTTGCTTGCACAACAAAATATACTATAAATAAAATTGAAATTTCAGAAATTGATTAAACCAAGAATTCTCAATTTCAATATTGGAGAGAAATCGTAAAAACATTGCAGTAAACATTATGAGCGTAGTCACACGGCTACTCTCTCACTATATGAATCGTATGTTTTATTTAAAAAACTTCAAATAGGTGTTTACAAATCTCAATTATTGTGTATAATATAGATAAGAAATCAGAAGTGGTTTCTTTGTAATCCGTGGATAACGGAAAGAATATTATCCAATTGTAAGTTTGTCTCCGAGAATGACGGGACTAAAATTTAGAATATCATTCAGTCGTAAGTTTATCTCCGTGGATAACGGGATGTAAATTTAGAATATTATCCAATTGTAAGTGTTAGAGAGAGCCTGTAACGGCTCTTTCTTTATATCAGGAGCAAAAGATGAAATTAGTAAAAATATCAAATAAGTTTTTCAATGATTGTAAGAAGAATAACATACATAAAGAGTTAATGTTTAATGAAGATGGTCGCCCAAGTGTTTTGATTGTTCGTTTGAAATATAAGGGAAATTTCCATAAGTTCGTTGTACCACTTCGTTCAAACATATCTCCTACCACACCCAAAAATCAATATATGTCATTACCTCCAAATTCAAAGACAAAACCACATCATTCTCATGGAATACATTATATTAAGATATTTCCAATTACAGATAAATATGTTCAATCATATTTAATAAGTGATCCGTTTGATTTAATGGTAAAGAACATAATTGATAATAATGAATCTGAAATTATTCAAGCTTGCCAGGATTATTTGTTTGAATGCGAAAATGGTAATAAACATTTTATGACACCTGATATAGATGGAATAATAAAAATGTTAGATATGTTAGACGAAAACAAAGACACCAACTAAGGTGTCTTTTTATATTGCGGTAAATTCACATCTACTCTTCCATCCAAGTTCAACACAAAATTGTTGTGGTCAAGCTTTTTTGTAACACTACGACCTAATTTCTGCCACAGGGTTTACGCAACCCCGTAGCGTGCCTCATAAGGCGTTTTGTAATTGTTATAAGAATGCGGACGTACATGGTTATATTGCACATACGCAAATTCTTCGACTGCTGTGTAGAGTTCATCCTCTGTACGATAATAATGCTGATATATAAGATCATTTTTCAATGTATTGAAATATCTTTCCATAGGGGCATTATCATATGGATATCCAGCCTTGCTCATGCTTTGCTCAATACCAAGCTTCTCACAGAATTCTGTAAACTCTTTTGATGTGTACTGACTTCCTTGATCGGAATGCAGCAAAAGTTTACCCAATTCTATTCCCGGTTGTGAATGAATTGCTTTTTCAAGCGTTCTTTTCGCTAAATCAGCTGTTATGCTTTTATCCGTTATACTTGCAATAACACTTCGGTCATGAAGATCAATAATAGTGCAATTATAACGCTTGCTGCCATCTGTTAAAAATAAATAGGTAAAATCAGTACACCATTTTTGATTTATTGCATTTGCATGAAAATCCTGATTCAGTTTGTTTTCGTAAACCCTGTGAGCAATACCATGTTCATATGCTGGTTTCTTTTTTCTGGATATTGAAAACAGCTGCATTTCAGTATTCATATATTTGTGAACCGTTAAATAACTGATGTCGTACCCTTTAAGAATAAGATACGCATGCACGGTTCTGTACCCATCCACTCTGCCATGAGAGTGATAGATTTCTCGAATAGAGTTTTTGATCTCATCTTTTTGACGATGATAATCAGCCTTTCGATTTTTAAGATAATTGTAATAAGCATTTGGACATATATTAAACTTTCTGAGGAGCCATCTAAGTCCAAATTTATTGTTGAATTTCAGAATGAATCGATAAGCCTCTAATCGATTTCCTTCGCAAAGAATGCCGCCGCTTTTTTTAAGAAGTCGTTTTCCTTTTGGAGTTCTGCAAGCTGTCTTATTAATTTAAGGTTCTCCTTCATGAAATCATAATCGGCTTGGGCTTCTTCATTTTTCTGGCATTCTTCACGAAATTGTTTTGTCCAGTTGGATATACTTGCTTTTGATACTCCACATTCAGCTGCAAGTCCTTTCAGGGAGCGTCCCTCCTCAAGATGAAGGCGGACAATCTTCTTGAATTCTGGTTCATAATGTTGATTCATCTGTAACATACCTCGTTTCCTCCTAAAATTATATCTCATTAGGTCGGTGTGTTACAACTATAGTTTATCACAACAAACATCCCATTCATTTTAATAAATAGTAACTTAAAAATCGTGTTTTTATAGAAAAAAGAGGCTGGTACCTCAACGATTTTCAATCGTTAAAGCGACAGCCCCATAATCCATTTATAGGTTCAATAAAATTTACACATAATTAGTATTAGTCATTTATCAAAAATCTAACTATTTCATTTCTAATGCATTTTGGTCATTGGCATCCACAATATTTTGAGTAATAGCCGGTTGATTTGGTTGTGCAGGCTGGAAATACTTTGTAGCAAGCCCTGTAATCTCTCCCATTCCATCATCAATAATACCAAAAACCTTTTGCATATCTGAATTCATCAACTGTGAAAATGCAACTGATCGTTCAGATATATTTTTCAACTGTGTCTTAACCTCATCGCGTATAATTTCCTCACCTGTACCATCCGGAAATGCGTCTCTTAAGTTGTGTACAGTGTCAAACATTTGCTTTTTATACTTATCCTGTAAATCCAAATATTCCTTTTCCTTCTCTGTGTACAACTCTAGTATCTTACTTCTAGTCTCCACTTGTATATTCGCCAATATTTGTGCAAGCTGCGCCGCAGCTTCTGCCATTTCTTTTCTATATTTTTCCTCTAGCTGTACCATTTCCTCTCTTCGTCTTAAATCATTGTCACATATCATTTGATTGATTTCTTCTTCCATCTCGCGCTTTTCTTGAGCAAGTTTCATCTCTCTTCTCTGTCTTTCATACTCTAAATCAGCCTCGAATTGTTTTAGCTGCATTTCAAGTTCCTGAGCATGTTCACTTTTCTTTTTATCATTGTAAATATCTAACTGTTTTATAGGTTGCCTTAATGTATCACACACCAATTTCATTGGTTCATATACAATATCATCAACCTTATCAAACATTCCAAAAAATTTTAAAGCTGTCTTTCCCTTACTCATAATGCATTTTCTCCTTTTTTAGTTAATTTATCTATTTTTTCAGTTAATATTTTTTTACTTCTTTTAAAAGAAACCGTCATGTTTTTCAAATTGGTTTCCCATTTATTATTTACAGTAATAAGCTCCTTTAATATATTTATTCTCTCCTCAAATATAACGGTGTCAAATTCTGTATAATTCCATTCACTTACAAAATCTTCATACCATTTTGCAAATGCAGAGATATCCTCCTTTCTTTCCTGTAAGGAAGTCTCGTTTCTTTCTAATGTGCTGCTTATTTTTTTCCAGTGCAATTCAAGCCATTTAATTTCATATAATTCTATTTTTATCTTGTATATTTCGTCTTGAAAATCACTAAATAATGCATCATACAAATCCGGCGACTCACAAAGGGTATCTTTAACCAAAGTGTCTCTGCATTCTTTAGCAATTTTTATAAATTCCATGCATGCATAATCACTGTTCATCACCCAAAACCTCCTTACGATATATTTTTCAACTTTTCCTTTACAGCAGTTTTAAATTCATCTAATTTTTTTATAGCAAAATCATTTATTAGTGTCTCACTCAATTTAAAACTTCTGTCTGTGTTAATCGTTAATCTTTTTAACCACTCCTCTCTCATTTCGTTGCCGATACCAGCATCCTGCTTAAGCTTTTCTTCTATTTGTGGAAGCTTTTCTGTATAAAACTGCTGTTCTTCCTCTCTCAACTCGTGTAGCATATCTGCTATCGTTTTTATTTCGGGCTCATATCTTCTTATCAGTTCCATATAATGTTTTTCATAATCATATAGCACCTGAATTGTTGGATCTTTTCTTTTTGGCGAAACATCCTCAAACACATCAAAACAATTTCTTATTTTTCTTTCTTCCTCTTTCACATTTTCCCTCCTTTCGTATAACCATTACATAGCTCCGGCACTCCGTATCTATGTTAGATACACTACCTCGATTACTGCCACTGCTTTTCGCTTTTTTTATTTCTACCGACCAAGAAGCGTATCCATCTCCTACACTAGTATCAAAATGCAGATTATTATCAAAAGTAGCACTAAGCCAACTATCAACACTATCATACCGTTTTTTTTTTGTGTGGACGCTACATTACTATATACAGATGTTGCTTTCACTTGCTCCTCTTGAGTCTTCCTAGTAGCATCGCATCCTTTAGTCATTCGTTTTATGATATTTTGCGATGTAGTGATATAAGTAAAATTACTGTTTTTCACCATATTATAACTCAAAATATTGCTACAAAAAGAAAATCCTGTCTCCCTTTCATCGCATAAAAAATTTAAAAACAGCTTATAGTCCTTAGCGGAATTCGTTTCATAAAAGAAACTTTCTCCCACCACAGATGGCTCCTCTACATCTGATCTTGTTATTTGTTTTGTGTCAATTTCCACAAAATCCTCTAGTATAACTTCTTGATATGTTCTTTTCCAAATTGGATATATTTTATCAAGATATATCCCCCATAAATAATCAAAAGTAAGTTCTCTAAAATCATTATGTTGTTTATCCATAACAACACCTATGAACGCATAGACCAATCTACCATTATTGTCGTAAAATAACTCTTGCGATTTGGTTCTATCTGCATCATTCAATTGACATTTTGAACATATATCCTTCAAAAATCCCACCACACCAGCCATGCGGTATTTTCCATTATCAGATACAAGCCAACGGACACCTCTTAGTTCATCTATCTATCTCTCCCGTTGCTCCTAGAACATTTCCTCTTGCCCATTTTACATCCGAATCCATAAAACATTCTGGTCTCACTGCAAATTCGGAATTAAAATCACAAGCGTAAGTTCTCGTATGTATAATTGGCGCTACTCTCATTCTCATTCCTCCTATCCTGTAATTTCATCAAAAGAACTTTTTTTGCCATCAAGATATACATAAGGTATGCTTTTCAATTCTTCCACAAGCTTATCACAATTATATTGCATCGTTTTAAGCTGTGTGTTTGTACTTTGATCCAACGCTCTTCCAGCCTTTTCTTCTTCCTGAATTTCCTCTGCAAGCTTTTTTATTTTTTTCTTTTTCTTAAAAATCCATCTATTCTCTTGTCGGGCTTTTTGATTTCTTAATTTATCGATTTCTGCATCTACCTTTTTCCGCTTGTGTTTATTAAGCATTTCACACATTTTCATTTTTTTAACCAATGCAAACCAAACTCCCATAAAAATTGGCAGATGAATATTAAGTGGTTTTAATTTTCCTGGACATTTATTATCCATAATATTCACGCCTATCGAAACTGGAATAATCGCCACCACTTTTTCACTATTATCCTCAACAAAAAAAGGACTAAATGCTTCTTTAATTATATCTTTTAATTGCTCAGCATCCGTATCAGCCATACAAAGATCATATTTCGTTACAATTATTGCTGTTGGTGGAAGCACCTTGTTTTCTTGTTTATAGTCCTTGACAAAAGTATTGATTACATTGCTACAATTATCTTTAACATTATCAACTTTTTCCTCAAAGTCATCTCCACACAGCAACGAACCATCTACGCAAATAAACAAGCTACTGGATTTGTTTATTGTGTTTTTTATATCTTCATATTCTTCAAGATTTCCCTTATTTTTTTTATCTAGTGATCCACCAGGATAATCAATCCAATCAAAAGACATAATTGTATTATATCCATATTGCAAATCAAATGTATATTTTGAAGTATTATCTGTCCCTGCTGGAAATCTCTGCGCAGGTTCTAAAGTAGCATCACACAATCTTGCATATCGATCTCTAAGCTGAACATCCGTATCATCATCCGCAGCAAGTGAAAAGCCGTTTAATCCAGCTCCCATTCTGTAATAAAGCCCTAATAGGTAGCATGTTTTACCCGTTCCCGACATTCCTAAAATTGTAATTTTTGTGTTTTCCATAATTTTTTCTCCTTTATACCTTTTGATCAATCGTAATGATGTAAATTGAAACATTACGATAAATCTTTCCATTGTTGTCCATATAGCATGCAACTATGGGAAATAATATATGCTTCTGCATAAGTTTTTCAAAAACAATTACGCTAACTGTATCGGTTGAATATCTTCTGTATCAACGAAAAAACATCCAGGAAATAAAGGTTTTTCAACAGCATGCCATTTTTTTCTGAAATGTTTCTGCGCCATGTATAATGGAATAAACATTTCACTGTAATCAGCTTGATCGACATATTGTTGACATTGCTGCATACATTTCTGCTCCAACCCTGCCATTGTGTGAACTACGTACCACATGTTCCATCTCCTGTTTGCTGTTAATAATTGCTATTCCCCGCCACCCCGAAACATGCAAATACCCATAATAGTTCCAACACATGCCAGAACAATGCACAATATCACTTTAAGTGCAATGGGTATATGTCCAGATTGTGTAATAACTACCAGCAAAATCATTATAATCGGATCAATTAACAATGCCATAATTCATTCCCCCTAGTATGTAATTATTTGCCACTGTAAATCTGTGCTCTAAATTCTTACCTCGAACTTCGGGCAAGTCATCTGTGACTGCATTTCCCGATTGTTTCTAAGCAAACACGGCTTTTTAACACCTCTTTCATACTCCCACACGTCCTTCATCCCTCTTTTGGGGGCGATCACCTCGAAGGTTGGATCAAAATAGTGTTTACAAAAAGCACATTTTTTCATTCCTGTAGAGCCTTTCCGAGCTGTTAACCATGTCATTTTCCGCCTCCATTCTTAGATTTCCTTTGCATATGTATTCCTCTAAAAATACATGTCATTAGTCTTTCCGTTTTTTTAGCTATAAATATATTAGCACCGTATGTTCACTTCGTTTCTTAAAAATTTTCACATTAAAACAAAACCTGCGCATTACTTTTATAAGATTAGGGTGTCAAAAGTCCATTTTCATGACGGAGATATTTTTTTGAAGATTTGCGCTACAATATCTTGAGGCGATGCGGCGCATCGTTGATAGATATTGTAGTCAAAGATTTGAGAAAATAGCCCGTCAGGGAAATTCAGACCTTTTGACACCCTAATCTTTATAACAAAAAAACAGGATGTCAAAAGGTCTGAATTCCTCTGACATCCTAATCTGATCAACTTTTATTTACTTTTCCTTACTTCCCACTCTCAGCACTTGCGGTCGGTGTCGCGCTCGGCGCCGCCTGCAGGGAATCCCCGCCCACGATCGTCTGATCCAGCGGCTCCGGAGTCGGTGTCATCGTTGGCGCCGCATCGGACTGTTGATAGAACGGATCGCCGCCATGCCATACGAAGCAGTAATTTCCGATCATGCATACTGCCCCGACAATTACTGCCAGTATGATGATGTTACGTCCTCTGCCATGCATCCAGTCACGAAACTGATGCCACGTCTCACTCAATTTATGTTTCACGATATCTCATGTTCCTTTCCGTTGTTTCACCTGATCACGACAGGTTTCCAATATCTTTGACTAACACTGCCGTCTCTGGTGGGCAGTCTAAGATCAATTTACCGGACTGTACCGGGTACACCTTTGTCTCTATGGAAAATCCGCCGGCATCGGTAAGGATCACACGTGCCATTCTAGTTGGCTGTGTCATACCCAAACGCCATACCGGGATCTCCATATGTCTTGTATCCTGACTGATATTAATTGCTACCACAATATGTTCATTGTCATCAAAACGACCATAACTAATGCACTGATATTCCCCAAACAAAAATAGAATAGAGCCGGTTCGCAGTACCTGGTGTTCTTTGTGAATACGGATCAATTCTTTGTGATACTGGATCAGCTCTTCGTCTTCGTGTCCCCAAGGATACGCACGTCGGCTGTCCGGATCTGTCCATCCGCAAAGTCCTGCCTCATCGCCATAATAAATAGTCGGCGCACCCGGCCACGTCATCTGCATTAATACGGCCATTCGAAACAGGTTCTTATTAACGCCTTCATTCGCAGCATCTGCTCCACGCGAAGAGATACGGCCAACTTGATGGTTGGTTCGTGTCAGGAAACGGGAGTGGTCATGATTGGACAATTCATTCATCGCCACCTGCAAAGACTGTGTATTAAATCTCGTCATATAATGCCGCATGGAGCCAAAGAAAGCATCTGCATTCCCGATAAGATCTCCTCGGTATTCATCGCTGTGTTTCTCCACACCGGTCAAAAACCAGGTGAGTGGTTCCATAAATGCATCGTAGTTCATCACGGTATCCCACTGATCACCCTTTAACCATTCTGTCGGATCACCATAGTGCTCTGCCAGCACGATCGCATTCGGATTGGCTTCTTTTACATTACGGCGGAATTCGTGCCAGAAATGATGGTTGTACTCTGCGGTCTGCCCCAAATCTGCTGCCACGTCCAAACGCCATCCATCAACATTATAAGGTGGTGAAACCCATTTGCGTGCGATCCGCATAATATATTCGTACAACTTTGGGGATTCCTCATAATTGAGCTTTGGCAGTGTATCGTGTCCCCACCAGCCGTCATAATTAACATTGTACGGCCACGTATCCTCGCGGAACTTAAAGAATGTGCGGTATGGGCTGTCTTTTGATACGAAAGCACCTTTTTCGTAACCAGGCGCATCTTCGTAAATACATTCACGGTCGAGCCATTTATTAAAGGATCCACAATGGTTAAATACGCCATCGAGTATGACCTTCATTCCGCGGCGATGTACTTCCTCTACAAATTCAATAAAAAGCTGATTACTTGCTTCCAGATTTTCTTTATCCGTCACTCGGCAAATATAGCGTGTAGCATCTTTATTCGGATGCTCCGGATCGTGAATGATCAGATTGCCATTTTCGTCACGCTGTAGATTTTCGCCGTCATTTTTGACAATACGTCCAAAATGCGGGTCGATATAATCATAGTCCTGAATATCATATTTGTGGTTTGATGGAGAGACAAAGATCGGATTGAGGTAGATCGCCTCAACACCAAGATCCTGCAAATAATCTAATTTCTGCATAACGCCGGCGATATCACCACCGTAAAATTCACGCACATCCATCTCACGAGGATATTTCATCCAATCCGAATTTTTGTGCGTTCCCTCTCCGATGTAAAAATATTCGTCCGTCTCCACGTCGTTACTGCGATCTCCATTGTAAAAACGATCGACAAATATCTGATAAATAATGGCGCCTTTCGCCCAGTCAGGGGTCTGAAACGATGGTGTAATGGAAAAGTTATAATAATTTTCTACGCTGCTGCACACACCAACGCTGTTGAAATAACATACCATATGTCCACTATGTACTTCGAAGTAGTATTCTACTCTGCTGTCTCCAAGTTTTACCGTATATTCGTAATAGTCAAACATTTTGTCGTTGGCTACTTTCTGCATCGTGTAGCGCTGCTCGTCAAATACTAAAATGACCTCGTCAACGTTTTCCCGCCCTGTCCGAAAACGGAGATGTACCTCTTCGAAGCAATCCGGCTCAGACGGATTACGGTAAAACGCAGTTCCATCGCTGAATAATGCCTGTGGGTTAAAGATCACCGTCAAGTTATCCATGTATAGCTGCGTTTTCTGCGCCTTAGACATTTTATAAAATGGAATATTGATATCCATAAATGCTCCCCTTTTCTATTACATCAATTTACACACTTCACTCTATTTTATCAGAATATGCCGCTTTTGCCAATGATAAAAGTGTCTCGCGGTCATTTTGTTCCGGCTGGTCAAGCACCTGTTCCAGCAAATACTGTAACAGCTCTCCGATCTGCGGTCCCGGTTTAACCCCTAATTCCGTCATGATATCACGCCCCGTGACGGCAAGCTCTTTGATGGTAAGCGCCGGATGGAACTGTTCCATCTCCATAAATAGTCGATATACCGCTGTCACCCGCTGCAGTTTTTCTCCCGCTTTGTCTGGATTTTGCGCCAAAATATCCGCATACTGTACTAACGTTACAAGTGGCATGAATTCTCTGCCAATCCGCGCAGCCGCACGTCGGATCTGCCGTTTTTGCGGCTGCACACGCTCATCATGATGCTTGATCAGCGTCTTGACCCGATTCACCGTATCATTATCAAACGTCAGTCTACGCAAGATCTGTCCTGCCAACTTCGCTCCACTGTCCGGATGTCCATGGAAATGTCGTATTCCCTGCTCATCTTCCGTGGCGCAGTCCGGCTTGGCTACATCATGCAGAAGCATTGTGAGACAAAGCACCTGATGTGTCTTTTTGTCACACGCCGGAACAATCTCACGAATCACCTGTTCCATGTCATTCCAAGTGCCGTCATCGATCTGACCATCTATGATCTCTAAGCGTTCCTGCAATGAATCATGCCCTACTCTGTCTGTCGTTTCAGTCAGACTTTCCACCGCTTCGTCATTTTTCTGACGTAAAAAACAATTCATGATCTCCACACTAACTATACTATGCTCACCAACGGTATAAATATGGTGCGGATTTTTCTGTTCAAAGGTCATCATGCGGTCTAATTCCGGCAAAAAATATGCTGTCATTCCTGTATCAACTGCTTCCCGAAGCTGTCCGGAGTCTTTTGAGATCAATAACTTCGTCATTTCCACACGTATACGCTCTGCGCTGATATTTTGCAAATGCTCTGCCCGCTCTACGATCGCCTGTCTTGTTTTTTCCTCGATCGTAAACTGAAGCTGTCCCGAAAATCGTACAGCACGCAGCATACGCAGTGCATCCTCATCAAAACGCTTATCGGGATCTCCCACACAGCGAATGATTCTTCGTTTTAGGTCGCTGGTACCATCAAACGCATCGACCAGTCCGGTCTTCGGATTGTATGCCATCGCATTGATCGTAAAATCCCGCCGCTCCAGATCATCCACGAGATTACCGGTAAAAGAAACCTGCTTTGGATGTCTATTATCTTCATATTCTCCATCAATACGGTATGTCGTCACCTCGTAGCCAACATGATTTTTCATAACAGTAACGGTACCGTGCTCGATGCCCGTATCAATCGTCCTGTCAAACGCTTTTTTGACGGCTTCCGGTTTTGCCGAAGTCGTGATATCCCAATCCTCCGGCTCTCTTCCCAACAATGTGTCACGAACACATCCGCCCACTGCATACGCTTCATATCCCAGACTTTCCAATCGGTCGATGATCTCGACAACAGACCGTGGTAATCGCATTTCCATGAACTGCTCCTTTCTGTCAATGCATCTTTCACAGATTCTCTTCGAAAACTATTCCCGTTTTTTATTTGAAAAGACCCTCAAATCTTGATCGACAAAATTTGAAGGTCTTATTTCTAATGGATGTTTTCTGCAATTCTTTTGCAGATACTATCATCAAAATCCTGCATCATCTCTTTTTCTGACAAGACCATCCCTTGATCACTGCATCGTGCCCAACAGTAAACTGGTAAGATCCAACCCGCAATTCTGCTTTAAGGTTGTAAGGAATGTAATCAGATCAATATTCTCGGCATACTCATTGATCGCATTCTCATCTGCAAAATCATATATTTTAGCATCGGCTGCCGGTGCGCTGACCTTCGGATCTTCACCATCCTCCGAAGCAATGTTTAACGTAACCATTGCACTGCTGCCGCTAAGTACTTTGATCTCTGATCTCGCTTTCTTCGTATCGCCTTCAAACGTCCAGTCTAAGGAATACAGCGCAAATGCCGGCATTTTGTTTTCATCGGCTTTGATGATGATCTCACCTTTGCAACTGCCTTTTTCCAACGCCTGAACATCCATATTCTTTACTTCGATAGAAAGGAATTTCTCACCGTCTGTAATATATTCCTTGCTGACATCCTCAAGCAAAGAGGCATCCACGCTCGCATATAATTTTGCATTGACTTTGCCGGACTTCATCTCACCCTTGCCGGATAATTTAGCATATTCTGTCTTATCAACAATGAAACTCAACTCATAACCGAACTTGTTGCCTTTCTTCGGCAAAAAGCTTCTGATCTCAATCGTATTTCCATCTTCTGTCTTGGCAGAATATGTTCTTCCGACAACTTCACCACTCTTATCCACATACAAAGCAGCTTCTAAATTAATGTTTTCCTTGGAAGCATCTTCCGCAGCCAACTCTTTTTCAAACTCGCTCACACCGTCCTTAAACTGTGTATAGGCAGATTTGTCCGCTTTTTCAATGATTGCCTTGATATCTTTATCTTTCTTTAACTGTTTTGCCATCTTCGCAGCAATATCACATACCTTTTTGCTGTCGGCTTTGGCAGTCAGTACAGTACACTCTTTACTGATCCCTTCTACCTTGACGGTCTGATTCTTCTTAGTCACACCGGTAAGATTATCATAAACAATATCGGAATATGTTGTTAATACATTTTCTAATGTATCTCCATCCGGTACTTTGTCCATGACAGCGCCGGCTGCTTTGACATAATTAACCTGTCCGTCTACATCTCCCAAGTTGCTGTAATCCAAATAAGCATCCGAAAGCTCCGGTATCTGCATATACACTTTGCCATCTTTGTAGTCTGCATAAAGATTGTAGCTCATCGCATCTTTTCCGTTTACCTTGAGGACAGACTTCGACGTTGCAACTTTATCCTTTACTTTTGCATTCGTCTCTATTTCCATAGACTCCAGCCCAACCGAAGAAAGCATTGGCTTTAACGCATCACCAGCCTCTACTTTGATCGTTGATTTCTTCTGCTGATCATTTAGCTTGATCGACTTTGTCATTGCATTGTAAGACTTTACTACCTTATCTACTGCTTTATCACGATCTTTCTTGGCAATATAGCGATAGTAACTTTCCGGACTGCCTTTGCTTCGAATAAAATTGGACAATGTATCGTAGTTTGCAGCGGCTGCTCCTACTGCAACCAATAATACTGCGATCACTGCAGCAATAATATACTTTTTCTTGCTCTTTTTGGCCGGTGTTCCTACTGTCCCTTGCTCTGCTGACGCTGCTGCAGCCGCATCTTTCTGCTCTGTCGCTGTTTCAACGGTCACATCATCTGTCTTTTGCTCTAATCCGTCATTAACAGTTTCTTTTTCCATACTCATATTCTGTTTCCTCTCCTTCAAACCTTCATTAACAATGCCAAGTCATTAATATACCGTAACCGCACCAAAAAGTCAAAAATTCCCTGCTATTCGTTGTGGTAGCATATCTCGAAATCCACACTTTCATCATCCGCCACCGTCATGATCGCATACGATTTTTTGCCATCCTCCTGTCTCGGAAGTGAAATGCTGCCCGGATTTAATACTGTAACTCCAAAAACCTTTTTCAGATATGGCACATGGGTGTGGCCATACATTACAATGTCTGCTCCATTTTCCTTGGCGATGTCTGTCATAAGCGGCACGGAAGGTCTTGCTCCGTAAATGTGTCCATGCGTTATAAATACTTTATGGCCGCCCAGTGCGATCAGAGCTGCTGCCGGAAGCTTACTCATACCATCACAATTACCACGCACCATATAAACCGGGCAGGTAAAGATGTTACGGCTCTCTTGTTCTGTCTCGGCATTCTGACAGTCACCCAATTGAACAACACCGTCAAAATCGGTGCCGATCTGATCAAGCACTTCTTTTAGATATATATTAATTCCATGGTTGTCACTAAAGATCAGAAAACGTTTCATAATATTCTACTATTCCTTTCTTCTACAAACAGTTTTCACGTTTTAATTCTTCATACATTGCCGTCAATGCTTTTCCTCTATGGCTCACTTTATTTTTTTCTTCTGAAGACAACTCAGCAGTTGTGCATCCAAATTCCGGCACATAAAAGATCGGATCATAACCAAAGCCATTTTCACCCTTTTGCTCATAGCCAATACGTCCCTCGATCACACCACGAACAGTGATCGTCCGCCCATCCGGGAAAGCACAGGCAATGACGCAGACAAATCGAGCTGTACGCTGATCATCCGGTACGCCGGCTAACAGATCAATAATATGATTATTTTTAATATCATAGGAAGTATCCTCTCCTAAATAACGTGCAGAATATATTCCCGGCTCTCCATGCAGATAATCTACTTCCAGTCCGGAATCATCTGCCAGTACCATCTGTCCCGTCAAGTCTGAGATAGTTCTCGCCTTGATGATCGCATTTTCCTCAAAGGTGCTTCCATTCTCAATAATCTCTACATCCTGCAAATTTTCGTCTTTTAAGGAAACAAATTGGATATTCTCTCCTTGTAAGATCTGGCGGATCTCATCCATCTTGCCTTCATTTCCTGTTGCTACTATTATTTTTTTCATGATCTATTGATTCCTTTCTAAGATTAAGGACACAAATGTCCCATTTCTGCTTAATCTTTCTAATATTTCTCTAATGTCTCCATCACTGCCTGATAGATTCCCCAGGCGGTCTGCCTTATTCCTTTTTCCTGCCGCATATATAAACAGTCGGAAGGGTTGGTCAGATACCCTGTTTCTACAATAACTGCCGGGACTTTTGCATGATGCATCAAATACAGATCTTCTCTGCGGATCACACCACGTGCAGGCAACCCGGTCGCTGCAACAGTCTTTTTGAGCAGCTTCGCCGCAAGTTGTTTATTGGTATATCCGGCTCCATTATCCCGCTTGGAATACAGCACTTCTATGCCACGCACAGAATGCTTTCTTGCATCCGATGCGTTGCAATGTACGCTCACTAACATGTCTGCCTGCCGTTTATTGGCAAGCCGTACCCTCGCCTTTTTGGAAACTGTACGATCCGTTGTTCGCATACAATATACCTTAACACCACTTTGTTCAAGCAGCCTGGCAATTTCCTTTACCACCGCCAGATTATACTCTTTTTCCTCCAGTTTTCCATCATCGCTGACAGCGCCCTCATCTTTGCCTCCATGTCCCGCATCCAAGACGATCACATACTGTGATTTCTTTGATGCATCGTCCTGTTTCGGATCGGACAATTTCTGTGCTCTCGTCCGTGTACTTTCTGATAGCACAGACTCTTTTGCCTCCTGCGCCTGCACTTTGGAAATGGAATCTATCGGCATTTCCTTCGAAAAGATCACACAAAAGACAAGCAGCAGCAATAGCACACATATGCTTTGTCCTGTCAGCATTCTCCATTGCCTTATCTCCATGTCCACCTCAAATCTAACGTTGTTCTCCGTCTGTATCCTGCCATAAATATTATCTTGTGTCTGTTCTAAACATATCCTCAAATATGCTATTCTCTGTGCCCCATTATATAAGAAATCATTCTCTATTGCAATGTGCATTGACGTGTAAGCAATGATTGTAATTTATCCTACATTTCGTTATAATAAAATGAGCTGCCCAAACTTCCCATACCGGAAGTTATTGCTCAACCACATATTACTTATTATGTCAATGACTATATAGCATTTTGCAGCCACCAAAGAGCAATTTCTGCCATCAGAGAACTATAGTAATTGCCTTGCCGCATTTACGTTTTTGGTTGATAGAAAATTGCCGTTATGTAGCGTGACATCGCCAAGAATTGCTTTAGCAATTCTTGTAGAGCAAAATGTACCGACCCCAAAAAGTTAGACCAAAAAACCTAACGATTGGAGGTCGGTATTT
>ERZ824598.2897-NODE-2897-length-16401-cov-5.216506_pt1 | contig 16401 bp, 10 predicted proteins | sample MGYA00519934_ERZ824598 | MGnify/ENA primary metagenome ERZ824598 (study PRJEB31778, sample SAMEA3449177) | human gut metagenome | biome: human gut; feature: human-associated habitat; material: faeces | place: United Kingdom | collected 2010/2012 ...
ATGCGGATTGCAGTGAGGAGGAGCTTGCCGCCTTTTGCGGTGATGTCGAAAGGTTCCTCATCAGATAAATATGGCTCTAGCAGCACCGTCCTGGGAATACTCGGGGCGGGTTTTTTTACCCCTTCGGCGGCGGACGGTTTGACAATCCATCCGCTTCATGATATCATAGCCCTATCTCAACAGGAGGCGTTCCGATGCAGTTTCTATACTATGCCCTGTTTGCCGCCGGCATCGTGGCGGTCGATCAGCTCTCCAAGTATTTTACCGTTGCGTACATTCCCCTTTACACGGACATTTCCTTTATCCCCGGCGTCCTGAATCTGACCTACGTGCAGAATTCCGGCGCGGCCTTTTCCTCCTTTGAGGGGCAGCAGTGGCTGTTTGCCCTGATTTTTCTGTTCTTTACCGGGCTGATTGTCTGGGAATATTTCAAAAAGAAAATGGCCTTCACGCCCTTCGAGCGCTGGTGCATTGCGGCGATCTACGGCGGCGGCCTTGCCAATATGGTTGACCGGCTCCGCATGGGCTACGTGGTGGACATGATCGAGACGGCCTTCATGGACTTCCCCGTGTTCAATGTGGCGGACTGCTTCATCACCTGCGGCTGCGTGCTGCTGATGGGACATCTGGTGCTGTTCAACAAGGCATTCTGGAAGGATAAGAAAAAATGACCTTATTTGCCGACACCGCCGGGGAGCGTCTGGACGCGTTTCTGGCAAGACAGCCCGGAAATTTAAGCCGCAGCGCGGCGCAGAGACTCATTGAAGAGGGCATGGTCACGCGAAACGGCGTCCCCGGTAAGAAAAACGACCGCCTGAACGTCGGCGACCGGGTGGAGTACACGATCCCCGAAGCAAAACCCGTGGACATCGTTCCCACCGAAATGCCGCTGGATATCGTCTACGAGGACGAGAATCTGATGCTGCTGAACAAGCGGCCCGGCCTGGTGGTCCACGCCGACGAGACGGAGAAGGTCAACACCCTCATCAACCACATCCAGGCGTATCTGTATCAGAAGCGGGAGTGGAACCCCCGATGGGAGAACGCCTTCACCCCGGCCCTGTGCAACCGCATCGACCGGAACACCGGCGGCATCGTCATTGCCGCCAAAAACGCCGAGACCCTGCGCATCATCAACGAAAAAATCCGGGACCGGGAGATCGACAAGCGGTACCTGTGCGTCACCCTGGGCCGCCCCCGTCCCCCGGAGGGGGAGGTGTCCTGCTTCCTGCTGAAGGACGAGCAGAAAAAGCAGGTGTCTGTCTATCACCGGCCGGTGCCCGGCGGGAAAACCGCCGTCACCCGCTACCGGACCCTGGAGACCCGGGGGGAGCTGTCCCTGCTGGAGGTCCAGCTGCTGACGGGCCGCACCCACCAGATCCGGGCCACCATGGCCGACCTGGGCTGTCCCCTGCTGGGAGACGGCAAGTACGGCGACGGCCGGGCCAACCGCCGGTACGGCGAGACCCGGCAGGCTCTGTACTCCTATCGCCTGACCTTCGACTTCCCCACGGACGCCGGGATCCTCGGCTATCTCCGGGGCCGCAGCTTCCAGGTGGACCATGTTCCCTTCCGGGATAAATATTTTGGCTGAGGGCCTGTATCAGCCTCCGTCATGCCTGCAAGAAGGACAGTTTCTCAGCTTGTCAAAAAAGACTTTTTTGACAAGCTGAGAGCGGTTTTTCAGAACTTAAAAAGTTCTGAAAAACCTGTGATTGCAAACGAAAGACACCCCTGATGGGTTTCTTTCGTAACTATCTTCCTTTCCGATGACGCAAGATTTCCGGGTTTTTCGACAGTCTCAGTTTTTGACATAAATCCGGGATTATGTGATTATGTAAACCAAATGGCTGGATTTCTCCCGGTGAACAACTCCGTTTTCCGGCCTGGCAAAAAACGGTAAAATCATCGAAAAGCCTTGTGTCATGCCGGTTTTCAACGGTGTGGAAAACCCTGTGGAAAATGTGGATAACTCTTTGTAGAGCGTTTCCGGTACGGTTGTTATGTCAATTCACAGCCAACGGTCCGTTCCGCAGGAAAGTCACCGAAAATATGGATTTCGACAAAATCCGCGTATTTTTCGACAGATCCGCCGGTTTCCGGGATCTTCATCATCCAGAAACTTTTGTTTCTTCGCGCGAGATTTCTTGCAGTGCCGCCGCCATGAATACGCCATGTATTCCCTCCGGCGGGGCGGAAAATTGGTGGTTGACGGGCCGGGCAAAACATGGTACAATACAGCTTGTGACTTCCTTCGGGGAGCCGTGTGCTTGTGTGGCTCAGCTGGCAGAGCAGCTCACTCGTAATGAGCAGGTCGCTGATGCTATATAAGGCGGCTATTGCATTCCGACCCACAGGTGTGGTAAACTAACAAACAGAGTACGGCGAGGAGCCGATTCTCATAGAGATGCTTGTGTGGCTCAGCTGGCAGAGCAGCTCACTCGTAATGAGCAGGTCGCCGGTTCGAATCCGGCCACAAGCTCCAGACTCCTCGCGGATGACGCGAGGAGTTTTTCTATGTACAAGAGCGACGACAAACGATATGCAGCTTCTATGAAGAACGCGGAGGCCTCCGTCCGCATGGAGGGCTGTCAGGTAACGCCCCAAATGCGGGAGCAGTGCCAGCGTGTGCTGCGTGGCGAGGTGACCACGGCGGAGCTGCTGCGGCGTTTTTCCAAACCAGCCGAGAGGTGACGATGATATGGCATACAGCATCGATCCCATTCAGGCCAACTGTTATCCCGGCACAACGGTGCTAGTGAACAAACTGCATATCCATGACGAGGCCGCGCTGCAAGAGGCGGAGGCTCTCGCCACCTATGTCAACGCCTCCAAGCTGGAACAATGCCCGCTGGAAGGCGTTTTTGATTTTGCCCACTATAAGGCGATCCATCAGTTTCTTTTCTCTGACCTGTACGATTGGGCAGGGCAGATCCGCACAGTGAACATCAGCAAGAAGGGGACGGATTTCTGCCCTGCCGGAGAGATCGAACCACAGGCCAAACTGATCTTTGACCGGCTGAAGGAACAGAATTACTTCAAGGGCTTGCCCCATGACGCCTTCGTGGAGGAGATCACTGACTTTTACTGCACCACCAACTACCTGCATCCCTTCCGCGAGGGCAACGGGCGCACCCAGCGGGCGTTTCTGACGCAGCTTATCCGCAACGCGGGATATGACCTCAACTGGTCGGAGGTGGATGGCGACCTGCTGATGATCGCCACCATCCAGGCCGCGCAGGGCGTGACAGACCTGCTGCGTCAGGTGCTTGGCGAGGCGATCAAGTGAGTATAGCAAAGAGCCGGCGCAGGGAATTCCCTGCGCCGGCTCTTGTGCTGCTGAAATCTACAATAGATCAAAGAGCAATCTATTTGATGCATTCATAGGTCATCCAACAGTGTATTACCATTCTTAACGCTCGAAAATTGTTGAAAAGTTGCAGATTTAATTATTTTCTGCTATAATGCATTTGTATATTTTTTACGAGGTGAAGCTGTATGCCTTTATCACATGTATGTGTATGGGACGCTGACATCGGATATAAGCGAATCAGTCTCGAGAGTGCATGTAAAATGTATCCAAATGGCGCATCTGCCAAAAGTGGTTACTTTGTTTGCGAGCTATGTGCGCAAAATGTTTTGCTTACGGCACCGGGCGTAAATGTACGACACTTTCGTCATGATCCGTCTTCTCCAAATAAAGAGTGTGATGAGCGCCAGGCTCATTTCGATCCCTTATATGGCCGGCGGCTTAGAAATCTCAATAGCCATCTAATGCCGTTACGGATCACAGTAGCAAAAGAATCCTTTGCTTTGCAAATGGGCTTTTTTTGCCCACCCGATTCTGGAGCACGGTGCGATAAAATTAGAATAACCACGAATTCTGGCAAAGCCTATGAATATTCCTTTGAGCGCATCGAACGAGGAGGGACTACATATTTAAATATCGGAGAGACGCCAAGTCGTGAATACAACCTCGAATATATAAATGCAGCCGCTGATTTGGTTAAATTTTGGCCTTCAAAAGTGCCTGGGATTAGTTCATCGGGTTCGTTTTTTGATGAAAGGACGGGGCAGATACTACCGTCTGGGGCAAAAGCGTACTTTGGTGATTCCTACTATTTACTACAATCCAAACCATTGGGAGATCCTCCTACAGGCCTCGAAGTCTCCGAGGTGCTGAGAACAAAAACAGGCTCACTTGCGACATGGTATCTTTACAAAATTCAAATCAAACGGTTTTCAGAGATAACAGCCAAATTCTTTCTCAAGTATGCAATTTTCTTAACTGAACATCCAACAAAGTTTTATCCTATTTGGCCTGCATATATTAAAGAACCGTATTTTATATATCATAATTCGGATCAGTTCTTTTTCTATCTTGATGGTGATGATGCAGAACTAAGAGCGTATCCAGCTTCGGAAAACCTAATAAACTCCACAACTGGACGACTGTATAAGTTATATGCACGGAATCGCGAGCAACTGGTTGCTATCGGCAAATCTGGTGCATTAGGATTCTCATATTTAATTCGCCAACCCTTAAATAGGAAAGTGGTTTTACCATCAATTGAGGTTTCGGATTATGATGGGAATGTACTTGATGGAGACAGCTGCGTAAAGCTGCCGAAATTCAAGAGCATATCTGTTTTCTGTAGATATGACGGAAAAGTGGTAATCCAAAAGCACGGGAGAATAAATCACATTTACAAGCTATCCGCAGGACAGAAACTGGAAATAGACGGTCTTAATTTTGATACGGAGCTGCTCGTATACCAAGGATGCGACTGTGTTAGGAAGATTCGGTTTGAAAGAGAAGCAGATCATGGAAAAGTTACAATCCAAGATGAGCACTTGGTTAGAATGCTAAAAACATGTAAGGCTCCATTGATCCCAGTTCCGCACACGATTGGCGCAGTTGCTTTTACGAGTAAGGATTACCCCAAAACAATTCGATGGATTCGCAAGACTCTGAAATGCGGAGAAATATCTCTCGATGCATACAAACTGATAAAAAGAGAACTGTTTTTCAAAAGGAACAAATGAGGAGAGTGCATCATGAAAGTCTTTTTCCAAATCAAGTTTTCTATTACTGCGAAAGAAGAAACGCAGATTGAGGAAGAATTATCCAATTATGTTTTGACATGGCTTGAGAGCAAATATGGTGTTGCTGCTAAGCGCGCCATATCTGCATGTAAATCGCTCCTGTCAGATAGCGAATTCGGAGATCCCAATGGGTTGTTCGTTGAAACGGTACATTACGAAGATGTAAAATATGCTCAACATAATTTGTGGGCATGCAAAGTTATGGAATCGCCAAAGAGATGGGGGAAATTTGCTCCTCGTAGATGGGCAACTGAAGTTGGATACGAGCAAACCTCTGACAAAAGTGCAGACATATCGTATTCTGTTAGATACGATGATATTGCGAGTAACGGAGAGAAACGAGCACCCAGGCCGCAATTCAATTTGCCTAAGTTAGCAGAAATGTTGATATCGTCTGAAAAATGGATTTGCACAGCAAATGGCGAAGTATTACATGCTACAAATTATCAGCAGCATGTAGGACCTGTATTCGGAATAGATGAATGCCGTGCCGCAAAGGAGCAGGCACTTAATGCAGGAGAGGATAAAATGGATAAACATTGGATTTCGTTGTGCAAGGTCAACCGCCCGGACAAGAACAGAGACATTTGGATGCTAAGACTGGCGGACGCTGTTGGCGGTGTCCTTGTGGCTCCTTATTTCGACAAGCAAAAAGAGCAAATACATGATAATCGCCTGTTCGTTTTTTGCGATGACGGCCCAACGGAACCCGGTCGCATCGGCTTTTGGGAGTGGGAAGAATTTGAGAGTGAACCTGGACGATGGAGAACAACGTCCACCTACATGGAGCAAGCATCCCCTGTCGAGGTTATTGTTCTCGATGAAGTTTCCAATATAGAAGGCGTCATCATGTCTCTGAAAAGCGGCTTGAAGATTCCTTCGTATGCTCATGGCAAAATTATATTTGCCGCCAAGAACGACACAGGTTTTGAGGGTGTGCTATGTGATACTGGTGAGTCTTTGCTTCGCCAACGCAATCCTGAGTTAGTGGCATTGCGGGATGACATTTATACATTGCCATACTATAAATTAAGCAAAAGCGATATTTTTGAATGGAAATATGAATGGGAGTCTCGAAAAATATATAAATACATTTCACTTCGGGAACCGCAGAAGCGAATTCCGATATATCCAATAAGCGAAACAATAAAGAATATTTTTCTTTCCAGTATGGGATGGCCGATTTTCAAGGCACAAGCCATCCTCAAAAACGATTATTTGAAATTTCGTGAGGCTTTAGCATCTATACCCAAGGAATCCATTTTGGAAAGAGTGGCAGACACCTATGGAATCTCAATCCAAGAAGCCCAAACGTATGTGGATGAGTTCTTACAGATGGTTGAAAAATATATGACGGTGGAAGATGTGGATTCTGCAGTCATTACGCGTATCCTTAGCAAACATGGAGGACTTTGGCAAAAATGCAATGACATCGCCTATAATAAATGGATTGCTGACCATGCCAACGAAGTAAATACGGCGCAAGAAGAACTGGCAGCGCTTCAACACAAGGTGGCACAGGCCGAGAATGATGTGTCTTCAGCCAAGGAGAAGCATGGTGATATACTGCGTGAGGTAGCTGAAGCTCAAGATGATCTATGCCGTTTACAAGCAGAGATTGCGCGTTATAAGATACTCGAAAAGGAAACTGTAGCGGCAATTCGTGAAAAGATTGCCGGGGCTCAAAAGAATGTGGCCGGGTTTATAGCTGATCTTTCTATACTACTCCCTCAGGCGACTTCCAATGAATCGGGTTGGAAATATAGGCATATATCAGCGGTGTATCCGGAAGATGAAGTCGGGGTATCCAAAGATTGGAAAGATGAACTTAATGAATTGTCTCAAAACTTATCTTATTCTTTGAATGTAGAACCGGATCTTGCTACAATGCTTGCGGCGTTTCTGTACTCCGCCCACATTCACAACGCTCCAATCCTAATTGCAGGTCCCTGTGGGCAGGATATTGCTAATGCATTATCTGTCTCCCTATACGCAGACAATGCGGGACAATTGATGTTCGGGGAGCAATTCGATTGCGATATAGCGGATGCGGTAAATAATGTCAATGAACATATCGTTGCAGCGCAGAATATGTTTGGCAAGGGATGGGGGGATATAATCCCGCAAATGCTTGCTAATTCCCGAAAGCACATCGTTTGGACGCACCCCTATGTAGAAGATTTGGCCATAGAGCCGCAAGGGCTGTACAACTATATGCTTCCCGTTATCAGTGAGTGCTTCGTTGGAACGGTTTCCGCACTTGAACTATATGCGGGAAAACGATCGGAAGATTTTATCGGTTATGTTCCAAAGGATACACATCCGCTGCGTATTGCCGCATTTAAAAAGTTAGGTATTAGTAAGGCGCTTCTGCGTCAACTCAGCCGTGTTATTTCGGATGCGAAGGTGATGGTTGATAGTCCCGAGAGAGCAAAAGATATGGAGATGCTTTTCGGGGTGATGCCGATCTGCGTGCTTACTGGACGACTGGATGTGATGAGAGAGGTCTTGGAAGCGGAGAGTGGGATTTCCAGTGCCGTGAAAGCTGAAGCTGAGAGGTATCTCAAGGATGAATGATATATGGGGAATGAACTGATTATATCGATTGGCCGCCAATTGAACATTCCAGGGAAGGTCGACAATGAGTGGATGTGTCGAGTGATTTACAGTATTGCGGGCCAAATGGGACTTGCATCGCTTTGGGACTATGATGAAGACGAGGATACAGTTTCTATCCAGCACTTTAAAGAACGCATTGCGGAGATTTTTGCCGCCTATGAAGAACTCTATCCGAGTATAAAGTTCATATTTCCTGAGAAAAAGAGCGACTTAATTGACGAAATATATCACATCTATCTGCGAAGTGGATTCTTCTATCATTCCGCCTATCGAATTTCACCTGCTGTGCCATCGTTTGCGACATATAACAATCTAACTATTTGCCGCGGGAGTTCACCTGATGTGCAGCTCTTTATGAGTGGGTTAGGCTACTATTCCCGACAAAAGAGTTCCGCTGACAAGTCGATAGCAGAAGTGTTTGGCTTGCAAAATCAAGGCCTTGAGGACTACCTCGGAGGCCTACTGGGGGATGGCGAGTGGGTTCCAATAGATTGGCCTGATAGCGCAGAATTTATGTACTTGGGACCCTCGTTTAGGCTGGGATACTGGAAGCAAACCCCAGATAAAGATGGTAGGATTTCCCTCGCTCGATACGGGGAGCCGAGTAAAGTATATGCGTTCTACCGTTACTATAATGGACAATATCAGCAAAAGGCTATCCCAGAATGGAAAACGCAAGATTTCTCACATTCATATCCGGGAAGTTATGGCGAACATGCAAGGATCATGTCAGCATTGTTGAAGAGTTATGACATGCTCCCCCCTGTACGAGTAAGTAGCGCAGGAGACCTTGTAGATATCAAAATTGGTTACCGCCTACCACCATCCGAGGAGGATTTTTTCAAACTATACAGCTGGCCTGTACGCTATGATTTTCCAATTATTAGATCACCACAGGTATTTACAAGACAGATGGCAAAGGAAGTATACCCGGTTTTTAGGCATATGCTGGAATCGATTGGGTATTGTTTTGCGGAGGAGTAACTATGGCAAATGGTGCAAATGGAGTCCACCTACAGCTACGCGAAGCTCTGGAAGACTACATTAAGTCTCAGTATTTTGGGAAATCTCCCATTTTGCTTTCGGCAGTACAGAATAAACTGGATCAAGAGGGCATTCTATATCAAAAACCTTATATCGAGTCCTCACCAGCATATAAGAGCGAATTAAATGGCATTCAGAAGTCTTCTAAACTGCCAGATTGGGTAAAGGCTTATTTTGACGCTCTGGCCAACGCAGACCTCGGGGTTTATTCCTCGCCGTTTTGCCATCAGGTTGAGGCATTGGAAGCCGCGTTTGCTGGAAAAGATCTCTTTGTTTCCACGGGAACAGGTTCCGGTAAAACGGAGTGCTTTATGTGGCCTTTACTGGCAAAGCTTGCGGCCGAGGCACGGAATACACCTGCCAATTGGTCTATGCGTGGTGTCCGAACGATCATCATGTATCCGATGAATGCGCTTGTTTCAGATCAGGTTAGTCGTTTGCGGAGATTGATTGGCGATTCCGAGCACAGATTCGTAAATGTTTTTCGAGAGACCTGCGGAGAGGATTCGCGCCGCCCCCAGTTTGGTATGTATACGGGTAGGACGCCCTATGCTGGTAAGGAACCAAAACGCAGTGCGGATCGTTCACTTGTTGCGACTTACTCCGAAATGCTTAATGCAGAAACGGATGAAGAAAAGGCGTTTTTGCAAAAGTTGATTAAAGATGGAAAATTTCCTGTCAAAGAGGATTTCCATGAGTTTCTTAGGAAACTTTATGATAGCAATCATATCCCCGATGATGAGGATGCAGAATTGGTTACCCGGTTTGAGATGCAACGGTTTTGCCCCGACATTCTCATTACGAACTATTCTATGCTTGAATATATGCTCCTTCGCCCTATCGAGTCCAAAATATGGGCAGATACACAGAATTGGCTGAATGCGGACTCTAACAATAAACTTTTGTTTGTTATCGACGAAGCGCATATGTATCGTGGTTCGGCTGGTGGAGAAGTCTCGTTTCTGATTAGGCGGTTGTTCCATCGCCTTGGCATTGATCGCAGCCGAGTTCAGTTCATTTTGACAACAGCGAGTATGCCGAATAAGAACGAGGAAGATCGACGTGTAACCCAAACATTTGCAAACGATTTGACTGCCTCCGATGATGGGCACGAATTCCATTACCTTGCGGGTCAACAGGAAGAAATAGGAAGTGGCAGAGCATATGATATTCCTTTCGGTAGATTCACTAAAGCACATCCTGAAAGCTTTGAAGGGGATAATGCGGAACGTCTTTTGGCGCTCAATAAGTTTTGGGAGGGGATCATCGACAGTCCTGCCCCATTCAGTACAGATAATAGTGCTTACCAATGGCTATATGACCATCTGGTAGATTATGTGCCGTTCCGCGAATTGTTTAAGCTTTGCCGGGGTACGACCGCATCTTTGCAGGAGTTGGCACAGTCTATCTTCCCCAGTGCAGAGTTGGAAGATGCTTTTCATGCTGTAGGTGTTATGCTTGCAATTGCACCACTGGCGCGAAGTGGAAGCGGGAGTGTTCTATTTTCCGCGAGAATGCACATGCTTTTTCGTGGTATCAAAGGTGTATACGCCTGTACTAATCCAGAGTGTTCCTGCGCCCATACAGAAAATGGGTTGACATTGGGAGAGGTATATTTTACTGATGGCAATTTGACCTGTAAAAAATGCGGAAGTACGGTTTATGAGTTATATAACGATCGTCGCTGTGGAAGTATTTTCTTTAGAGGCTTTGTCTTAAAGCAAGACTTTGACGATAGAAAGCGGACATACCTATGGCACTATCCTGGCATGATGAATGAGAATGAAGTGCAGGAAATACACCTGTTTGTCCCATCCGCAGACTATCAATTGCCGGAAAAGCAAGGAAAGAATAAGATACAACCATGCTATTTGGATGTTTGCAGTGGGTTTGTCGATTTCTCAGATGATTCATTGGATGGGAGTCCAGGAATCCGAAAGTTGTACTATGGGGAATTTACCACGAAGGCTCGCCCTGATATATTGACATTCTCAACTTGTCCTCATTGCTGTCATGAACTGGGAAAAAGGCAACTTACGTCATTTAGTACACGAGGAAACCAATCTTTCTTCAACTTGATTAAGGCACAGTTTGCTGCCCAGCCGGCAGTTCCGGAAAAAGTAGGGGAGCCGGATCGACTACCTAATGAAGGAAGAAAAATTTTGCTTTTCTCGGATAGCCGACAGCGCGCGGCAAAGTTGGCACGCGATATGTCGGATGCCTCTGACGCAACAGTGGCACGGCAGCTTGCTGCCATCGCTATCGACCGCATGGAGCATGAAGTTTCTGAGCAGTCGATGAATTATATCTATGACTATTTCGCCATGGTGGCCGTAGAGCATCATGTTCAGATTTTCCACGATAGTGAAAACGAAAAACAGCGGGAACGCTTAGTTGAACACGGAAGCATAGCTTCAAAAAACTACAAAAGGGCTAAGAGCAGAAGACAAGAATATCATCCTCGTTTTTCGATTGACAATGCTCCTACGCAGATGAAGGAGCAACTCTTGCACTTTTACTGTGGTGGATACAATACATTGATAGATTCTGCTATAAGTTGGATAGAGCCTACGGATGAAGCAAAATGGAATGCAATTGACGCTTTGGAGGATGCAGGTATTGATGTCTCTGAAGAAGAATTTATGGAATTGTTCAACGCATGGATATTATCCACCTGCGATAACGCAGTCATCCTTGGACACACCATTAAGGATACGACCCGCGAGAAAGTTCGGCCCAATTATGTGGGATACGGTGTCACAAAATATTCGAAGTTTTCGACCAGTATACGAAAAATAATGGAGTGGGGCGACAATGACCCTATTTCAGCAAAATGGAATCGCATTTTGCGCGAGACCTTCATGGATGAGGGATCGGAATCTAATGGCAAATACTACATTGATCTTTCGCGCGTTAAACCTCGCTTTGACTTGAGTCATACATGGTTTCGTTGTGAACACTGTTCGGAGTTGACACCATATATGCTTAAAGGCAAGTGCCCAAACTGTCAGCGCGAGAGTATTCATCCTATGACAGATGCAGAAATTAGTGCACTGGATTTTTGGCGTAAACCTATCAATGACGCGTTGCAGGGGGAGCCGATTCGCGCAATTGATACGGAAGAACATACGGCACAGCTTTCTCATAAAGATCAGCGTGATGAACTGTGGTCTAAAGCAGAGCAGTACGAACTTAGGTTTCAAGATTTCCTGCAAAACGGCGAAGCGCCTGTGGATATTCTAAGCACCACCACCACCATGGAGGTCGGTATTGATATCGGTTCTTTGGTCGCTGTTGGCCTGCGCAATATTCCGCCTATGCGAGAAAACTATCAGCAACGCGCTGGACGTGCTGGGCGCCGTGGCTCAAGTCTGTCAACCATAGTAACTTTTTGCGAGGATGGCCCACACGACTCGCTGTATTTTTCAAACCCTGTCCCTATGTTTAGAGGTGACCCGAGAAAACCGTGGATAGATGTAAGAAGCGAAAAAATTGTTCAGCGACACCTTGGCATGGTGGCGCTGCAGGCGTATCTCCAGTTAAAGGGAAATAGCCTTGATGTTATCCCTGCGATTGATTTTTTGGATGAGAATCTACGGGACTTTTGCGGATTCTTAGACACATTCGCAATTGATTGCATGAGTATTCTTGTGCCGATAAATTCGCAGAAGGCGTTGCGAAGTTATAAGTCGAGTCTAAAAGATTCTCTGTCGGTGCTAAAGTTAAAGCGGGATGCACACCCTGAACTGTTTGAGTCGGATGGTAGTGGTGATTCAAGCAAGAAAACTTTTTTGGATGCGTTGTATGAAGAAGGTATTATTCCTACCTATTCATTTCCCAAAAATGTTGTCAGCACATATATTTCCGGTATAGACGGCAAAGTGAAGTATCAGGTGGAGCGAGGCTTAGATGTTGCTATTGGCGAGTATGCTCCTGGGCGGGCAATTGTTGTAGATAAAACGACTTATCAAATTGGAGGCTTGTATTATCCGGGTGGTGGTCGGACTGAACAAACGGCTTATTCTCCAGCCAGAGCTTTTATTCAAGATGCGAGTTACTGCAAAAATATCTCTACCTGCACTGAATGCGGATGGTTCGGGTTAGATGAGGATCATCCGCATAAATGCCCATTTTGTGGGAACGACAAGCTCACGCATATGCTTCCTATGCTACGTCCTTGGGGATTTGCACCTCGCGACGCCAAGGCAATAGAACAAGCCCAATTAAGCGAAGAGTATACCGCAACGCAACAGCCCCTTTATTCCACATTGCCTGATGCTGACGATGTTGTAGCTATTAAGGGATATTCCAACACCAGAATGGCGGTTCGGCCAAATCAGCGGATCATCATGCTCAACAAAGGCATTGGAGATAAAGGCTTCACCATCTGTTGCGACTGTGGTGCAGCGATGCCTGGTGATGATCCATCTGTACTCAAAGATATCATGCGGCCTTATAGATCCAAGTTTCTTAGAACCCGCTGCAAGCACAATGAAACAAAGAATGTCAATCTCGGATATGACTTTATTACAGATATGCTTGTGCTGGAGATTGCCTTGGATCGACAGCAAGTTAGTATGGACCTCGCAAAAAATTCTTGGTTAAATCGTGCGGGACAGTCTCTTGCAGAAGCACTGCGCTTGTCAGCATGCCAAGAGCTCGATATTGAGTTCACTGAGCTCGTTACTGGCTTTCGTGTTAGGCAGAATCAGAAAGGTGATTTTATTGATATTTATCTCTACGACAGTCTTTCAAGCGGTGCAGGCTATGCCGTCAGCATTGAAGCATCTATCCAACAGTTGCTGATTAAAACAAGAGAATTGCTAAGTAGTTGCAACTGCGATAGTGCTTGTCATAAGTGCTTGAAGCACTATCGGAATCAATATGTCCATGGGTTGCTTGATCGCAGTGCTGCGCTTGATTTGCTGACATGGGCAGAGAAAGGGGTTCGGAGTCCAATGCTCCCTGTTTACGAACAAAGAAACTTGCTGCAATCCGTAGAACAGATACTTCAATTCTCTGGTGTACATATTGATTTTGACCACGAACCTATTGAGGCAGAGAGCTTCCATGGCAAAAAGAGGATTGTAGTATATCCCGCAATGTGGGCGAGACCTACCGAAAAAAATATGGTTTTTGTGAGCGACTCCTATTTGAAGTATGCAAAACCGTATGCATTAAAGACTATCGTAGGTGGGCTGTAAAAACAATATCTAAGCCGCATCCCGCCTACCACTTGTGGAGCCTTTCTATCGTAGGCCATCCTGCAGGCAAATGGTGAACACATCGTGGTTGCACTGTATAACTGGCCTCACACAACGAACGGCACGAAGGGTATCCCTTCGTGCCGTTCACTGTTTTGCATTTTATGACTTGCGTTTGTTCTTACATTTTGTCTCTGTTTACAAAATCTTCCCTAATAACCTTCAGAGCGTCTTTCTCGGAGAGCTTTCCTGCAAGGTACGCATCCCGTGCTTCCGTTGCATTTTCCAACCACTCATAATACTCCGCATAACTCAGATCCCTTTTGGATGCCTTTTTGTTCGGGTCCAGCGCACGCTCATAGCGTTTGTACATTCGCTGCTTTGCACGGTCAAATTCCTCCACGACCTTTTTGTTCTGCGCCTGCAGCTTATGCTTCAATGCAGGGCCCAAGTCCTTGCATGTTTTATTGTCCTTCAGCACTCTGTCGCAATACAAGGTTTTCTTGGCGGTCTTTGGAATGAAGTATCTGCCGCAGCATTCACACAATGCTACGCGCGGTTCGGCAGCGATAAAGTGGAGTACCAGAAACGTGTAGTAGTCAGCCGCAGAACGGAACAGATACTCCGGGGTATGCAAATTTGAAAAGCTGGAAATCTGTGTGAATTCTACCTCCTGCAAGCTTCGGTATTTCTTGTCCAGATCGACGGGGACATGGAAGCGCATATCCCGCAGGATGTTGTTCACAGAGAATTGTGTAAGCATTACCGCGGACAATTCTGAAATGATTTTCTCCACGGCAGTCACGGGATATGTGTCACTCCCGTCAGCAGTGGGGATTCGGTCTTCCATGATGGTTCTCGTAAGCGTTCCATATAGGGGATCGTCTTCTTCAAACTCCTCGATCAAATCCTGCACCGTATCCTGCATGAACTCAAATACGCGCATATCGACGGTATCCTTCCCGTCTCCGTCCTGCGTGACCAGATATGCAGCGGACAGCCGGATGCGATCTACGATAAAGGCATAGAAATCAAAAATGAGTTCAGAGAACAGGATGACCTCGCCATTCAGCGTTGTCGCCTCCAATTCTGTCTCGCCGGATATGGAAACTAACGTGCGTTTCAGACTTCCGTCGTTGCCCAGCGTGACATATAGGCCGAGTTTTCTCTCCATTGGCGTACCTTCCCGTTTTGTCCACAAGTGATCTTTCTCCGCAGCGGAGAAAGATCACTTTTTCATGTATAGTGTCCTGCATTCATTATACCATGAACACACTGGGTCGTACAGAAAAATAAACTTTAGATTGGAGATGATATGCATGACGCATCAACAACTGCAAACCATCGACGCGGACACGCTGCTGTCCACTACATTGCCGCCCACACGGTTCATCATAGACCGGCTGCTGCCGCAGGGGTTACACATCCTTGCCGGAGCACCGAAGGTGGGCAAATCGTGGCTGGCTCTGTGGCTGTGTCTGCAAGTGGCGCAGGGAACAAGCGTGTGGGACTTCCCGACCCATAGAGGTACTGTGCTCTACCTCTGCCTGGAGGACAGCCTCACCCGTATCCAAAGCCGCCTGTTTCAGATCACCGACGACGCGCCGGAGGCACTGCACTTCGCCACCATCGCCGCAGGCATCGGCGAGGGGCTGGAGGAGCAGCTCACCAACTTTCTTACGCAGCACCCCGACACCTCGCTGGTGGTCATCGACACATTACAGCGCATCCGCACCGGCAGCGATAGCGGCAATCCCTACGCCAACGACTACCGTGACATCTCTGTACTGAAAGCGTTGGCAGACAAGCACCACATTGCTATCCTGCTCATTCACCACCTCCGTAAGATGAACGATGATGACCCCATGAACATGATCTCCGGCACGACAGGCATCAGCGGAGCGACAGACAGCAACTTCGTGCTGAAGGAACGTAGGCGCGGCAGCGGTGAAGCGACCCTGTACTGCACCGGACGGGACATAGAATACCGCGAGCTGCCGTTGGTATTCGATAAGAGTGGCTACACATGGCGGCTGACAGAGCCGGTGGAGGGGGAGCGCATTTCTATCGACCCGGAGGCAATTTCCCTCTCTGCCTTTCTGCGGGGGCTGGGCGGCTTCGAGGGAACGGCTACGGAGTTAAGCGCGCTGCTGGAAGCACAGATGGGCGAAAAGCTGACACTCAGTGTGCTGTCCAAGCGGCTGGTGAAGTATGCGGAGGTACTGGAGCAGAACGGCATCCGCGTGGTCAGCGAACGCACACGGACAACGCGGACACTGAGCATCCTTTGCCTTCCGTGTGACGGGAGTGACGGCAGTGACGGGAAAAACTGATATGGTGCCTGTGTTGAATTTGCCGTCACACCTGTCACAGCCGTCACAGAGCGAAAATGTACCGATTTTTGACAGCGGTACACGATACTATTTCG
>ERZ824598.2920-NODE-2920-length-16253-cov-2.413323_pt1 | contig 16253 bp, 13 predicted proteins | sample MGYA00519934_ERZ824598 | MGnify/ENA primary metagenome ERZ824598 (study PRJEB31778, sample SAMEA3449177) | human gut metagenome | biome: human gut; feature: human-associated habitat; material: faeces | place: United Kingdom | collected 2010/2012 ...
AGCCGACCAGGCCAGCATGGGTGATCCTGCCACACTAAAGGACTTTTTGAAATATGGGGAAGAAAATTATCAGGCCGATCACAAAATGCTTTTGTTCTGGAACCACGGCGGCGGCAGTGTCAGCGGTGTCTCCTTTGACGAGAACTACGATGCGGATTCTCTGACACTGGATGAACTGTCCCAAGCCATGAAAGAAGTGTACGGAGATAAAAAAGCATTAGAGGTTGTTGGTTTTGACACATGCCTTATGGCTACACTGGACACGGCAAATGTTTTCCAGAAGTATGCCCGCTACATGGTAGCTTCGGAAGAAACAGAGCCGGGTAACGGATGGCTCTACAGCGGATGGCTTGGTTCCCTTGCCAAAGATCCTTCCATGGATGGTGCCAAACTTGGAAAAGCCATCTGCGACAGTTTTGTAAAAGGCTGTAAAGAAGTAGGCACCGATAAAGAAATCACTTTATCCGTTACCGACCTTTCTAAAACCGTTGCTATTACCAGTGCCGTGCGCAACATGGGTAAAGTAGTTTTACAGAAGGCCGAAAAAGATACCTCTGTCTGTGCCGAATTTGCCCGAAGCGCAGGAAAAAGTGAAAACTACGGCGGCAACAACGACAAAGAAGGCTATACCAACATGGTAGACCTGGGCCACCTGGCTGACAACGCCGAAGGTATTATCGGCTCTGCCAGAGATGAGATCAAGAAAGCTCTTTCCGATGCCGTTGTATATAAAGTAAACGGTGACTACCGCCGTCATGCCAGCGGACTTTCCATCTACTACTCTTACGACGGAGACGAAAATGGTGCCAAAGCATATCACCAGATTGCAGCAGATTCTTTGTATTCAGATTTTGTCAACTATTCCATCGGTCTGGGACTTTCGGAAGAAGCCCAGAGTGAAGCAAGTGTCAGCGAAGTTCCGGAGGTTTCCGGATTTAACGGAGAAATGCCTATTTCCATTACAAAGAATAACTATCTGCAGTTAAAGATTGCCAGCGACCAGATTGACAGTATCCAGGATATTTCCTTTAACCTGGCTTACCTCAGCGATGACGGCGATGCCATTGTTTTCCTTGGAAAAGACAACGATCTGAACTGCGACTGGGACAAAGGTGTGTTCCGGGATAACTTCCGTGGCAAATGGGGCTCTATCAATGGTTCCCACTGCTACATGGATCTGGTTTACCAGGGTGATGATTACAACCTGTATTCTGTTCCGATCAAGCTCAACGGCGAAAAGAGATTCTTAAGTGTTGCTTATGATTATGACTCCGATGCCTTTTACATTCTGGGATCCAATTCCGGTGTAGATGAATCCGGTCAGGCAGGAAAGGACATAACGCCTCTGAAAAAGGGCGACAAATTAACCATTCTTTACTACGCTCAAGATCTTTCTTCCGACGCAGAAGTGGAAGAAATCGAAGGTGAAAAGATCACCTGGAAAGACAGTTACAAATTTACTGAGGAAAATCTGCCGGATGGAAAATACGCTTTCCTTTTTGAAGTAACAGACATCAAAGGAAAGAGCACTTTATCCGATGCCGCATTTATCAATTACAAGGACGGTGAGATCACACCGGAAATGTAACAGTTTACGCCTTTTATTTATAGAAGAATGCAGAAGTTTAACCACTTCTGCATTTTTTTGTCCGCTTCTACAAAAATCGTAGTAAAACAGGAAAAACTATGGTATTTTATAGCCACACTAATTCTTTGAGGAGGGACTATGATATGAAGATTTACCTTTGTAATAAATCTGTGCGTGAACTGCAAAAGCAAAAAGACTATCGTTCTCTGTTTGCAGCAGAGGACAAGGTTTCATACATGGTGAATCGGAAAATGAAACAATTTTTCCTAAAAGACATTATCTATATGGAAACTTGCGGTCATGGAACTATGGTTCATACAATTCATGGATCCTACCGGACAAACTGCTCTTTGACCCGGGCCATTCAGGCACTGACGGATCAAACAGACTTCATTCCCTGTGGCAAGAGCTATTTTGTTCATCTGAAATACATAGAAGATGTGACAAAACAAAGGATTGTCGTAAAGGGAGGTGAATACATTTTTATTCCGGTGCGCCTGCAAAAATTAGTAACAACTCAAATAAGTAATTATTTTATTAAAATCAATGGAGGATTGAAAAAATGAAAAAGTTTTTAACAATGGCACTTGTATTTGTAATGATGTTCAGCATGGTTGGATGTGGTATTTCCTACAGCGACATTACCGGTGACTGGACCGCTAAGACCATCAACGGCAAAAGCATCGATGAGTATGCCGCATCTCTTGGATGTGATCCAAGCCAGGCAACTGTTAATGTAAACATCACAGACAACGACAAACTGACGATCACCAGTACAAATGGTTCTCAGAAATTTGACTATGAGCGCCGTTCAAACGGTATCGAGTTGAAAGAAGAGGGAAAAGATACTGTTTACATGTCTATGTCTTACAACAAAGATGACAAAACCCTTTCTTACAAACTGGATCTTGGAAACAACAACATTATGGAAGTAGTCCTTGAAAAAGGAAAAGCAGACATCACTTCTGCAAGCCAGGATGCAACTGCTCAGGACGGTACTGCACAGGATGACGCAGCTGCCGCTGACGACGGTACTACACAGGATGACGCAGCTGCCGCTGATGATGGTACTGCTGTAGATGATGGTACTGCTGCTGACGACGGTACTGCTGTGGATGATGGTACCGCTGACGATGGTACTGTAGATGACGGTTCCGACTATGTGGATGAGTCTGCTGCTGAATAATCAATAATTGCATTATGATTTCTTATGTGGTATAATCCATAAGGGCAATGTTGTCCAATACGACAGCATTGCCCTTTTATTTTTTACCTAAAGAAAGGGGATTTCATATTATGAGTGGAAGCACTATTGCGATCCTGATTGCATTTGTATGCTACTTGTTGTTAATGATCGGTATCGGTGTTGTGTCTATGAAAAAGACCAACAATACTGAGGACTATTTTTTAGGAGGCCGTGGACTAAACGGATGGGTTGCCGCCCTCTCTGCCCAGGCTTCTGATATGAGTGGATGGCTCTTGATGGGTCTGCCCGGTTCTATCTATGTAGCAGGAACCGGTAAAGCCTGGATAGGTATCGGTCTTTTCATCGGAACCGTTTTAAACTGGCTCCTGATTTCTAAAAGGCTGCGCCGCTACACCATCGTGGCCAACAATTCACTGACTCTTCCTGAGTTTTTCCAGAATCGTTTCCACGATAAGAAGAAATTGTTGTTAGGAATCTCTTCTGTTGTGATCGTTATCTTTTTCCTTGTTTATACTGCCTCTGCCCTGGCATCCGGCGGTAAATTGTTTAACACAGTATTTGGTATTGATTATCATGTTTCTCTTTTGATCGGTGCCGCTGTTATCCTTCTCTATACCTTTATGGGAGGATTTCTGGCAGTCTGTACGACGGATTTCATCCAGGGAATGATGATGTTAGTGGGCCTTCTGATCGTACCGATCTTTGCCTACGCAGCTGTATCCGGTGATTTTACCAATGCACTGACAGCATCCGGTGTCACAAATTCAGACTATTATCTGAATCTGTTCTATGACATGGAAGGCAACAAACTCTCTTTTGTCAGCATTATCTCCGATATTGCCTGGGGTCTTGGTTACTGTGGAATGCCACACATCCTTGTACGCTTTATGGCTGTTAAGAGTGAAAAAGAACTGAAAAAATCCAGCAAGATCGCTATTGTCTGGATTGCCCTGTCCTTATTTGCAGCCTGCTTCATTGGTGTGGTAGGCCGTGCTTATCTGGTACCGGCTCTGGCAAAAGGATCTGAAGAGACTGTATTTATCTCCATGATCAAAACCATTTTCTCAGGCAATGGTCTGGTGGTCTTTATCGGTGGTCTGTTCCTCTGCGGAATCCTGGCAGCCGTTATGTCTACAGCGGATTCCCAGTTGTTAGTCTGTGCGTCCTCTGTATCCAAGGATATCTATAAAAACATCCTGAAACCGGATGCTAAGGATAAAAAAGTTTTGCTTGTAACCCGTATGACGGTACTTGTAGTAGCTGTTTTAGCAGCCTTGATCGCCTGGAATCCGGACAGCAGCATCATGAATCTGGTATCCGACGCCTGGGCCGGTCTTGGCTCCGCATTCGGCCCGTTGGTTGTATGTTCCCTCTTCTGGAAGCGGACTAATCTTCCTGGTGCCGTAGCCGGTATCGTCTCCGGTGGTCTGTTTGTTATCGTATGGGATTACTTACCGATCGTCGGTGGAAAAACACTGTATGATACAACCGGTATCTACTCCCTCCTTATCGGATTCTTCTTAAGCCTTGCCTGTATCTTTGTTGTCAGCCTGCTGACCAAGGCACCGTCACAGGAGATTCTGGATGAGTATCAAAAGGTGAATGAATATACGGAGTAGTAGTAGAACTACAAAAAATAACCAATCGACTCAAAACGGGATTCGCTCCGCGAACCAGGTTTTTCGCTGATTGGTTATTTTTTACTTATTTTTGTTATACTACAAGGATATGTATTTCCCTGTCTTTCCAAATTCATCTTTATATCTTACATAAATCTCATACCGGTCTTTTGGCAGCTGATCCAGCTGGATACACAGATAATGCTGGCTGCCTCCAAAATATGCACCGTACACCTGCTCTGTGTCTTCAAAGTTAATGCCGTAGTCTTGTTTTTTCCCATGAAAATATACATCTTTCAATTCATGGTCCAACTCTCTTACAAAGAAACAGCTCTCCCTCATCTGATATTTCAATATGCTTTTCATGACCCGTCCGCAGCCATCAAAGGACACTTTTTCTTTCTCTTCTTCTGTCAATACATGAGGCCTCTTTAACTGTCCCAGAAGATATTCTGTCTCCTGCTTTTGAGGCTGGCACAAATCTTCCATCTCCGGCTTGAATTCATAGGCTCTGAAAAATCCTGGTTTGATCAGGATCTCACTTACCTTTTTCCCGGTATCATAGTCATATTCATACACACCGCCTACCGCATCTTCGTATTCCTTGGCAAAAGCTCCTTCCATAGAATACAATCTGTGTCGGTCCGCCACATAAATACCGTTTCCGCGGATCTTGGATTTGCGGCATGGGAATCGTTTCCACAAGGATACGATACGCTCTTTTTCGTTAATGGAATAAATAGATATATAACTGTGCTTCATATCGCCGTCAAAAGATGGAGCGTGGCGTCGTTTTTCCCAATGGTTATCAAACAGGATCATCTGCCTTGTATCCGGGTTTCCATCCAGATCTTCTTCCATCCAGAATGCAGAATGCTGCTGATAGAACCACGGTATATCCCCCTCCGGTTTCAGCAGTTTATCCTCCACCGGTGTCCCCTGCCAGAAAGCAGGATCCGATAAAATCCATTTCAATTCCTTCGTGTCATAGTCCACACATACTACTCCATGCACATTCCGCAGGGAACAAAGCATACTGTGGGTAGCCGGATCATACTGGGCTGAATTTATATGGGCCCAGTCTGTAATATCCTGGTGGGCTCCTCCAAAAAGATCCTCAAAATGCAGCTGCCACACTACCTCTCCGGTATTGCAGTCAACCTCTTCCATGGCATCCTCGCAATACTGTGTCCCCACAGTATTGGTTCCCACCAGAAGGTTGCCCCCCTGCTTTGCTTCCACCGTATGATGCAATCCGTTGTCTGTCAGAAATGTCTTGTGGATCCTTCCCAGATAATCCATATCTTCATACACGGCACACTGTGGATTAGTCCAGGTGGTGTTGCACATGGCCTTTTCCATGTAGATAAAATGGCCTTTCTCCGTTGGAAAAATACCATATCCTTTTACCTGTCTGCGCAGATAATAGCGGATCTCTCCCTGGCGGTCAAACACCATGCTCTTCAGATTTACCCCACCTGTAATAAGGATATTTTTAAAACCAGGATTTTTGTCCATTTTCTTCACTTCTACCACGCCCCGCAGATCCCTCGGCAGTGCACTGGTGCGTATCTCCACGATACGGCTTTTTGTCATCTGACCCTCTTCATCCAGCAGTTCGATCCGCACCGGATTTTTCCGCTTAGGATACAGGCCGAGAACAGGTACACGGTGCTTTTTCTGCTCCGGCAGTTCATAGGAAAAATCCGTGCAGGCACTTTTGCCGATCACCGTTACCCGGACTCTGCAGGCCTCTTTCGTCTCAAACAAAAGAAGAGCTGTCAGCGGTGCCTCCCCATATGGATTTACCATCATAAACAAATCTGGGAACTGATATCTTCCACTTTGCAGGATTTCTTCCAGACAGGCATCCACACAGCGGGATTTCAACGCCGGCACCGGCAGCACCGGCACATTGGTCTTTTTCCACAAAAACTGTGCCTTTTGCTGCTCCTGCCACATTTCTTTTACTCTTTTTTGCAGTTTTTCTGCCTTCCACTGAGTCAGTGTACCGCCCTCTGCAAATTGGCTGATAAGAATCTTTTTGCTAAACTTTATATCTGCCCATTCCCACGCTTTATCCCATGCTCGTTGTATTTTACTCACGGACAACTATTCATTCCTCCTTTGAATATAAAAGGATCTGGTCTAATACCTTTGCTGCACATTCCTCTACTGTCTCATTTACGGTATCCAGTACCAGTTCCGGATTATGTGGTTCTTCGTAAGTGGAATCCTTTCCGGTAAAATTCTGGATCTGCTTTTTATACAATCCCTTCGGATCTCGCTCCATACAAGTATTGATATCAGCTTTCACATAGACTTCCAAAAACCGTCCTTCCGGAACCCGCTCTCTGGCAAACTGCCGTTTTTCCCTGAATGGCGAAATGCAGGATACCAGGGTGATCATGCCTGCATCCTGGAACAATGCTGCCACCTCTGCAATACGGCGCACATTCTCCTGGCGGTCCTCATCCGTAAACCCTAGATCCGAGTTAATGCCAAACCGCAGATTATCTCCGTCCAGACGATAGCATGCCTTTTTTCTCTCCGTCAACTGCTTCTCAACTTCCACTGCAATGGTGGATTTACCGGCTCCCGACAGACCGGTAAACCAGACTACCAGACCGGACTGTCCAAGCACCGCCTGGGTTTCCTGTTTTGAAACCTTGCCATCATGCCATACAACATTTTCATTCTTAGCCGGTGTCTCAGGCAGCTGGTCTGTAACGATACCGCCGCCGGCAATCTCATAATCATCCACAATGACAAACCGGCTGGTTCCTGCATTGTCTTTTACCACATCATAGGCAATAGGACGGTCTGTTTTCAACACACACTGGGCCACTTCATTTTTGCCTACATAATCTTTTGTCTCCTGAGAGTTCAGATTGGAAGAATCAATGACACGGAGAATGGATTCTACCTCCATCCGCACCTTTTCACTGCCAATCTTCAAAATATAGGATTTGCCTGTCACCAGATTTTCCCTGCCAAGCCAGAACAGATTGGCCTGGATCCGTGTACCCTTCTTCGGTTCCTGCTGCCCTGCAATACACATCAGTTCTCCCCGCTTGATATAAATCTGCTCCTTCAGGGTAAAACCGGTGGCCATTCCCGGCACCGCCTCTTTTGGCGTTTCGGCATGGAACACCTCAATATTTTTTACATGGCTCCGTTTTCCGGAAGGATAAAAGACAACCTCATCTCCGGGATGGATCTTCCCTGTCTCTACTGTACCTGCCACGATACGCCGGTCATCTCCGTTGCCGGTAAACTTGTACACATCCTGCACCGGCATACGAAAAGCCTGGTGTTCATGGGGCTTTTCACATTCAAAATGATCCAGTACCTCCAGCACACAGTCTCCCTGGTACCATGGCATTTTGTCACTCTTTTTCACGATATTTTCTCCCATAAAAGAACTGACCGGGAGAACAAATTTCGGTTCGATATGGATCTGTTTCAAAAATTCCAGATATTCTTTCTTTACTTTCTCATATACATCCTGACTATAATCCACCAGATCCATCTTGTTGATAACAACGGCAATCTGATGGATTCCCAGCATGGAAAGCATATACGCATGGCGTCTGGAATTTTCCTGGACACCCTCTTTGGCGTCGATCATCAGAAGAGCAGCCTCAGCTCTGGAAGCTCCTGTGATCATATTTTTCAAAAACTCAATATGTCCCGGTGCATCCAGAATAATATAATCTCTTTTTTCCGTCTTGAAAAAACAGCGTGCCGTATCAATGGTAATACCCTGAGCCTGCTCATCTTTCAAAGCATCCAGCAAAAACGCATACTCAAAAGGTTTGGCGTTGCGCCGGCAAGTCTCCTTTACCTGCTCTAATTTACCTTCCGGCAGAGAATCTGTATCCGCCAGAAGTCTTCCCATCAAAGTACTTTTTCCGTGATCCACATGTCCTACAATTACTATGTTCATATCTTCTTTTTTCATCTTGTCAGCCAGACCTCCTCTACATATAACCATTTCGTCGAAGTTCTTCCAGACCACCGCCGCCTTCTTTGTCCTGGGCGCGGCCGGAACGCTCCGCAATGTTTGCGAATTTGCCGGTCTTCAACTCTTCGATCACTTCATGGACATTTTTAGCCGTTGACTGTACCGGTGTGGTACAAGGACCGCATCCAAGAGAACGATAGCGGGTTCCATTTCCCTGATCAAAGTACAAAGGAACTACCGGGATGTTCTCTCTCTCAATGTATTCCCACACATCTAACTCCGTCCAGTCAAGGAGGGGATGCACACGCACATGAGTGCCCGGTGCCCAGTCCGTCTTATACTGGTTCCAGAACTCCGGCGGCTGGTCTCCTACATCCCAGTCGTTGTTCTTATCTCTCGGGGAAAAATACCGCTCCTTGGAACGGCTTCCTTCCTCGTCCGCTCTGGCGCCTACGATCACACCGGTATAAGGCTCACAGTGAGTATCCTTTTCATAAATGCCCTTCTCATGGTTAAAACGATATCTCGGCCATTTTGCATTCAATGTATTGGTCAGGGCTTCTGTCTTTAACTTCATGCAGCAGTCAATATGTGACGCATTTCCCTCCGGGAAGGTAGCGTGACAGGACAACGCCTCTGTATTTTCTCCATAGATCATATCCAGATTCCATTCTGCTGCCAGACGGTCTCTGTATTCGATCATCTCCGGGATTTTAAAATGAGTATCTATATGTACAAGAGGAATGGGTACATGACCAAAAAACGCCTTTCTTGCCAGCCATAAAAGAACCGTTGAGTCTTTTCCGATTGACCACAGCATGCATAAATTTCCTAACTGACTATACGCCTCTCTTAATATGTGAACACTTTTGTTTTCCAACAGGTCCAAATGATCCATTTTCTCTTACCATCCTTTCTTACAAGACACTTTCTCGTGCCATCATAGAGAGAATACGAAGAGTTTTTGTCATTTTTTTGTTTCAAATTCGACACTTTTAAGGACAGTAACATACATGACAGAATAACAGGCACTTCCACCAATGAAATTAGAAATCGGTTCCGCCAGGAAAACTCCCATGACACCAAGGCCTGCCACATGAGGCAGGATCAGAGTCAGAGGCACTACAATGATCACCTTGCGGAAGATAGAAAAAAAGATTGCTCTGCGGCTCAGGCCCAGTCCTGTAAAAGTAGTCTGGCCGGTAAACTGCAGTGCCATCATAAAGAATCCAAAGAAATAAATGTGCAGACATGTAACGCCGGCACTGATAACCGATGCATCGGTACTGAAAATTCCCAGAAAAAATTCAGGGAACAAAAAGATCACACCCCAGGCAAGGGCCGTATAACCAAACAAAGTAAGGGTCATAAAATGGATACTTTCCTTTACTCTGTCAAATCTGCCAGCGCCATAATTATATCCCATGACCGGCTGTGCTCCTGCACTGATACCGGATACCGGCATCTGCGCCACTTCCCGGATAGAGTTGATAATAGTCATAACACCTACATAAATATCCCCTCCCATATTCTGAAGGGTGGCGTTACACACCATCTGCACCAGGGAATTCGTCACTCCCATGGTAAAACTGCTGGCTCCCAGTCCCAGTATACGGCCTATCCGCTTTCTCTGCAGGGGCATATATTTTTTCTGCAGCCGGACTACCGCCCTTTTTCCCAGAAGAAAACGAAGGGTCCAGACCGCCGAAATAAACTGGGAGATCACTGTAGCCACCGCAGCTCCCCTCACTCCCATATGAAGCCCGTAAATAAAAACAGGGTCCAGCACAATATTAAGCCCTGCCCCAATGACGATGGTAAGCATTCCTGTGGTACCAAATCCCTGGGCACTTATAAACTGGTTTAATCCCAGACTCAGCATCACAAACACCGTTCCAAATAGATAGATGGTCAGATATGCATCCGCATATACATAGGTCTGGTCACTGGCCCCCAGTAAATACAGCACCGGTTTTTTCACTGCCATGATCACCACCGTCAGAAAAACACCGCACAGTAAAAGCATGACAAAGCAGTTTCCCATGATCCCGGCAGCTTCCTCGTCATCCTTTTTCCCCCGTTGTATGGAAAAAAGAGGAGCTCCTCCCATGCCGATCAGATTGGCAAAGGCAATGATAATAGAAATGACCGGAAGACATACGCCAAGACCTGTCAGTTCCAGGGCATTGCCCTGCTCCAGCCTGCCGATGTAGATCCGGTCTACAATGTTGTACAGCACATTAATAAGCTGTGCCAGTGTCATAGGCACAGCCAGCCGTACAATATTTTTCTTTACGCTTCCCTTGCTAAAATCCGTTATTTCCAATGAGCCTTATCCTTCTTTCCCTGCACCTTCACCACATGCTTGATATAATAAAAGGTCTCGTCTTCCCCTTTATCCCGCAGCATCACAAGAAGTTCCTCTAATTTACGGGATGTCTCCGGATGCATCCACCGGCGTTTCCGTCCCTTGTCAAAGTATTCAAAAGGCTTGGCCTGGTCATAATCCTTGTCATAATATATTTTACTTGCCGCCACCCGGTCGCAGAACATTTCGATGAAATACTTGGTGGGCATCTCGATAGGTTCTTTGCGGTTTAACTCCTGGCTGTAGTCCACCCAGTATTCAAAATGATGCTTATTCCTTCCCTGGTGGTGCAGCCATGCCCTTGAGAAACCGTAACGCTCCCGCTCTTTTTCATTGGGACTTTTATCTCCCAGATAGTTCTTTACCCCGGCAATAAACTCTGTAGGCGAATATTTTGACAGATCATGTCTGAGTCCCTGCCAGAAAATACCTGCCTTGGCACAATGAATGATTACCTTATGTCTATGTCTCGTAATAGTGGAAAAATGTTTCCAGATATGCATTTTTTCAACCTCTTATCTTTTTGTCATACCCCTAGTATATTACAAAATCCCATAGAAAGCAAAAGAGAAACAAAAAGAAGGACTTTTGTCCTGCACCGGAAGCAAAGATGCAGGATGAGATTTACACCGTAAATCCCCAAAGTAAGCAAAAGAACCGTGCACCGTGGAAGGGCCTCATTGGCATTCATTTCCATACTGGAAAAGATAAGAGACGCCATGACTGTAAGCAGCAGGCCTGATACCACGATCCTCAGTGTCTTCTTAATAATATAAAAAATACGTTTTCCTGAAAGCCAGTCTCCCAGCAGATACATCACCTGGAACACACCGCCGGATGCCGCCACACTGGCCCCAAATCCAAGAAGTGCCAGGCTGATGCCCCCTGTCATGCCCCCCAGCTGACTTCCGAAGAAAAAACCGATTCCTGCCATGGTTTTGCACAGAATGGAGCCGGGCAGTATATTTACAAGCAGTACCAGGTGGTTATAAAACTCATTGGAACTTATGTAATCCGGTACAAACATTCCGTCCGCAATAGTCAGATACGCATCTCCCCCGCCAAAAGAAAGAAGGGAAGAAGCAATGCCTTTCAAACCAAACCACACACTTTCACCGCCAAAAAGGTACATGGCGGGAATCCACAACGCCAGCACAAACGCCACCCAGACGCCCAGTGTTTCCAGTATATTTTTAGCCGGAAATTCTCTTTTTCGGGTGCTTTTTCGCGGCTTGCTCCGTTTCAGAGAGTACACGGCACTTCCTGCCAGTGCCAGTACAAGGATCTGTATGGTGGAAAAACGAGGCACAAGATCCCCGCTGTATCCGGCAATCCTGGCCACAGTCTTGGCTCCTGTCAAAGCAAATACAAGCAGGATACTCACAAAGGCCAGGCACTTCTTTTTCTTGTCGTAACAGCTTTTGAAGGTTTCCAGAATATACTGGGTCAAAAGGCACATGATCACAGCCGTGACTCCCACCGATGCATACTGGATCTGTTCCAGTACACCGGCTCCGGCCTGTCCCATCAGCATAAGTAACAGTATAGTAAGCAGTGCTCCCGGCAGTGCCATGGCAACACTTCCCGCTACCATTCCTTTCTTTCCACAGGATGCGTAGCCGATCCCCGCTGCCAGCTCCACCGGCAGAGCCCCCGGTGTCAGGGTAGCTGCCAGAATGGTCCGATCATACTCCTGACAGGATACCAGTTTTTTATCTTTTACAGCTTCTTCTTCAATCACAGGGATCAGCGCATTGCCTCCCCCAAATCCCATACATCCCACTTTTATCATAGAAAAAATCAATGTTTTCAGTTTTTTCAAACTTCTCATCCTCCAGATCATAACTTGTTTCCTATTATTTACCGCAAAAAATGGTCTATTTTTTTGTCAATAAAATGATAAATATTAGAAAAAATATGGATTTATCACAGTTTTGGTATTATAATATGGTTGAGTTGTTGTGCAAAGAACGAATCCGATTTTGACCGGATATATGAATAAAAAACGATATAATGATTGGAGATTATGTATGATTGAAACTATGACATCCAAACTTAAGTCATGGGCCAGCGCACATCTGTCCCCACTTAAGATTGATTTTATGAGTTTAAACCGCCTTAGACTGAACCAGTCTGTAGAGAGTATTTTTGAAACAAACATTCCTTATACAGAACAGGCAAGAAAAGGATATATGGATCTGCGTGCCTATCTGCCGGATCTTTCCCTGACACTGGATAATCCTAAAGTTCTCTTGAATCCTTTTGGACGAGCTCCTTTGTTTGCGCTGATCGTATTTCACAGTGAGACACCCTGCCATGTATCTTATACGGTTCACGGCCATCAGGAGGAAAACTCTTTTTCCCGTACTTTGACAGAAGAAACCACCGTCCATGTTGTACCGGTTTTCGGACTGTATGCCGGGGAGGCGAACCAGATCACTGTATCCCTTCTGGATAAAACAGAGACAGAAACTGCTTCCAGAGAGATCATTATCACCACGGGATCCCTTCCTTATGATCTGTACCGGGATGATGCTTTGCAGTATCTGGCTGTCAAAGACCATGCCGGCGACATCCGCTATTATCTGGATCTGCCTGCCTCTATGGATCAGACAGCCGACCTTTCTGACGGGTTCCTTGCCGTTGTGGAAAATGTCTATATGACACCGAATTACCTTTCCAAGGCACCGACCCATTTTCATGTGATAGACCTCTATGGTTTTACTTACTGTACCTATTATGTCGGAAGCGGCATTGACAAATTAAGTTATGCCCCGGCTGAGAAAGTCTTTTATATCCAGAGCCACGAACATGCTCTGCGAGAAGAAGATTCGATTCTGGAAATGAATGCAGCCACCGGCGAAGTTCCTAAAATCTTTGCTGACTTTCCTGTAGCTCCGGAAGGCATTCCTTTGTTCACTCTGGAGGAAATGGCTGACAGGCTGAAAGACCTGACACTGGATGGATTCTGTGAGCGGTTTAACCAGGCACCTGACACCTATCTTACTCTGGGCTGGCTTACCGGTCCGAGACTTCACAAAGGTGCTTCCAGTCAGACCACTGACTCCATCACCAAAGACGCTCTCTATACAGATTATGGTGTCCGCATCACACTACTGGGAGACACGCTGTCAGTGACCATGCATCAGCAGATCATTCAGGAAATTCTGCTTACCAAATTTGATGCTATTTTCCAGATGGATTTTTCAGCGTATATCGACAAAGAAACACCGGAAGTAACAGATGCTTACACCGTTGCCGTTCCTCTGTCCGAGATCCACAGCGGAACCTACTCTTTGATCCTGCGTTTTGTCAATGGCGAACAGGCCGTTCTTGCCGATGCCATTATGCTGTCCAGACGCCGGAGTTGATACATTTCAAAATTCAGCAAAAAAATAAGCCCCTTTCCGTGGGATCCCGTCTCATCAGGGATTCCCGGAAAGAGGCTTTTCTTAGCTTTTCAGATCTTATATTACAGGTTGTCCTGTCCGTAGTATGCGTTCGCACCATGTTTTCTGAAGTAATGTTTATCCATCAGATACTGTGGTGCACGACCTACTCTAGGATTCAAAGTCAATGTATGATGAGCCATCTCAGCTACTTTGTCAAGTACAACTGCATTGTAAACGGCATTGGCTGGTGATGTACCCCATGCAAAAGGTCCGTGATTCTTAACAACGATTCCAGGTACTTCCATTGGATCTTTGTCACCGATAGTCTCAATGATAACAACACCGGTGTTTTTCTCATAATCTGAGTTGATTTCCTCTGCTGTCAAGTCTCTGGTGCATGGAATGTCACCGTAGAAATAGTCAGCGTGTGTTGTACCCATAGCAGGAATTGCCATACCTGCCTGTGCAAATGTAACAGCCCAGGTAGAATGTGTATGTACCACACCTGCCAGATCCGGATATGCTTTGTACAACTCAATATGGGTCGGTGTATCAGAAGATGGACGGTACTTACCTTCAACTACATTTCCATCAAAATCTACTACAACCATATCTTCCGGTTTCAACAAATCATATTCAACACCACTTGGCTTAATTACTACATAATTGTGCTCTCTGTCAATTCCACTTACATTACCCCAGGTATAGATAACCATTCCTTTTTCCTGAAGTTCCATGTTGGCTTCATATACATCTTTTTTCAACTGCTCTAACATAATTTCCTCCGTTCCGCCGGTAACCGGCTCTTATAGCTAATGTAATTTTATTATAACTGTTTTGGTGGAGGTTGTAAAGGTGGGATTCGCTGGGAGAACTGGAAGAATGCAAATCCGGCACAGGAAAAAGTTTGCGTTTCGTGAGCGCTTTCGCTACGACAAACGCGCAGAAGTGTCGATTTGCAAACTACGCAAATCTGACACTTGCGTGTTTGCACTCACTCCACGCAAATTTTTTCCTGTGCCGGATAGCATATTCTCCAGGTCTGCCATGCTATCATCCCTCTCCGCCAGGTACCCTGGTGCAACATTGATATACTTATACCAATATATCTTTGTATCTGTTGCGGCGAGAAATCGGTGAGAGTCTTTTTTGTATTGCAGTAATGTGGCAGAAAAATTTTGCGTGAAGTGGGTTTTAAGTGCGTCGGTATGAGGCACTGGTAGTTACAGTGCCCATACCGTTACGCACTTAACTAGCGGAAGCGACCCACGGAACGCAAATTTTTCTGCCACATTACGGACGCTAAAAAATTCCCCCCCCTTGATAGAACCTCTCATAAATAGTATAATTACACATAAATAGTTTTAAATGAGGGGGAACAATATTATGAAGAAAACTAATTCTAAAAAAACAAGACAAATGTCCATCCGGACCGAACTGCTCCTGCTGGTAATTTTGCCGGTTGTACTGGTAACCGTTATTTTATTTCTCATTTCTATAAACAGTATGAATGAAGGTATGGTTTCGGAAAGTGTTGACTCCATGAAATACCTTGTAAAATCGGTGGAGAACGGCATCGGTCATGTAGCAGACGGCGACTATTCCTTAAATGCTGACGGCGACCTGATGAAAGGCGATTATAACATCACCAAAAATGAAGCTATGATCGATGGTTTCACCGAAGGATACGACTGCGATGTTACCGTATGTTATGGCAATGTAAGGAAAGCAACTTCCTTTGTAGACGAAGCCACTAACAAGCGTCTCGTAGGAACTGAAGTGGCACCTGAAGTATGGGCGGAAGTCCAAAAGGGAAACATCTATGAAAATAACTCCCTGACCCTAAATGGAAAACCATATGTTGCCGCATACGGCCCTTTGAAAAACAGCGATGGCTCTGTGATCGGTATTGTTTTTGCCGGTATACCCAAAGCTGAGATCCAGGACTTTGTGGCTGAAAGAGTAAAAGTAATCCTGGCAGGTGCCGTCGTTGTCCTGCTGATTGCCATTGCCGGCGGCCTTGTAGTATCTATTTCGGCCAAAATATCATAATTAAGCTCAGGACGCTTTAAAAGCTCGCTTAAACGTGCTCCGCTCTTTAAAGGTGTGCTG
>ERZ824598.2948-NODE-2948-length-16076-cov-4.966981_pt1 | contig 16076 bp, 8 predicted proteins | sample MGYA00519934_ERZ824598 | MGnify/ENA primary metagenome ERZ824598 (study PRJEB31778, sample SAMEA3449177) | human gut metagenome | biome: human gut; feature: human-associated habitat; material: faeces | place: United Kingdom | collected 2010/2012 ...
AGGAGATCGACCGTTTTCCTTCGTCGTCTACAGCTCCGAAATCCGAGATTTTGGGGTGAAGGGTGCGGTCGAGCAGCTCACGCCCCAGGCCCCCGTGTATCCGAGGCACTGGCGAGTCTGGCTCACGGTTGTCGTTCCGACGACGAAGCCCGACGACGAGGAGGTCCGTGAAAAGGTCCTCACCGCGCGCAGGGCCATTTCCGCCGTGCTCGAGCAGGCGGGGCTCTTCATGGGCGTGTGGGATGCGGACGTGCTCGTCGGCACGGCTTCCGAGATCCTCAACCCGCAGCTCGTGCGCTCGGGCGACTTCGTGCGTCCGTCCGCGAACCCGTTCGAGCCTCCGTCCGTTCAGGTGATGAAGGCCGACACGGAGGTGACGGTCGAGAAGCACCGCATCCGATTCGAGACGCTTGACAGGAAGTCCGCGGTTCATGCCGTGGGGCTTGGGGTCGAACACTACGGCGGGCACATCTCGCTCGCCCTCACAAGCCAGATGCTCGGCGAGCTCGGTCGTGGCGGCCATCAGATTCCGTGCCCCTTCCTCTTCACGAGCATCATCGCGGTTCTTGACTCCGCCTCCGAGCGCGTCAAGGCCGAGGGCCACCGCATGCGTGCGCTGCAGATGTCGCACACGCCCGTCTCGCAGATCAGTCCCTGGTATCCCGAAAAGGCGCGCCAGTGGACGATTGCCGTCAACAGCTTCCAGACCGAAGGGGGCATCGCGCGCGTGGCGCACCAGTACCTGCTCCTTGCACCTGCGGGACTTGAGGCCGAGGCCGTTCACGCCGCCCAGTCCATTGCACGCAAGGCGGGCATGGACGTGAGGCGCACGACCTGCCTTCATGCGCAGGCCCTGATGGGAGCCCTTCCGATGTGTGCGGGTCCGCTTCTCGTCGAGGACATGAAGAGGAGCTTCCGCATACAGCGCAGGACTCTTGCGACCGGTGTCTGCGGCTCGCCCGTGATGACCGAGTGGCAGGGAACGCCGATTCGCGACGACCGTGACCGCAGGACTCCGCTTCTCACGCTCGTGGGCCGACGCGGCCAGATCATGCACGTGGATCCCTTTGCGAACGCGAGCGGGAACTATTCGGTGACGATCGTGGGCAAGCCCGGTTCGGGCAAGTCCGTCGTGATGAACCAGCTGGCCTTCAGCTGCCTCGCGCAGGGCGGGCTCGTCTGGATCATCGACGTGGGACGGTCCTATGAAAAGACCTGCGCGGTGCTCGACGGGGCCTTTCTCGTGTTCGACAAGGAGCACGTCTGGGATCTCAATCCCTTTGCGATCCTCGAGGCCCTTGCGGGCGACGACCGCTCCGAAGGGATCGAATCGGTGGTGTCGATTCTGGGCGAACTCGTCTCGCCCGGCCGTCCTCTTCCCGACCTCGAGCGCAGCGTGCTCATTCAGCTCACGGCCTCGGCCGCTCAGATGGCGGCGATGCAGGGAAGGCTTGCGACCCTTGCCGACCTCGATGCGCTTCTTGCAGAACGCGCCGTTCACGACAGGCGACTTGACGACCTGCGCATGCAGCTCGAGCCCTACCTCAATGGTCCGCTCGCGCGCTGGTTCGACGGCTCGGGCCGTCCGATCGACTTCAGCAGCCGCCTTACGGTGCTCGAGCTCGAGGGCCTCTCCGCTCACCCCGCGCTTCGTCAGGCGGTTCTGATGACGCTGATGCTCTGGATCGAAAAGACGATGTCGCTCGACCGCCGTACCGTGAAGCTCGTCCTCATCGACGAAGCCTGGGACCTGATGGGTTCGGGCCACAGCGGGAAGTTCATCGCCTCGGGCTTTCGTCGTGCGCGAAAGCACAAGGGCGGGTTCGTGGTTGCCACGCAGTCGCTTGCAGACTTCTTCAAGAGCGAGACGGCCGAGGCCGCCTGGAGCTGCGCCGACACGCGCATCTATCTGAGGCAGGACGCCGAATGTCTTTCGAGCCTTGAGGCGAAGGGGCAGCTCGCGACCGACCCGTGGTTCAGGGCGGCGTTGCCGTCACTCACGACCGTTCGCGGAGCGTGGTCCGAAATGATCGTGAAGGTGGGCGATGCGCCGCCCGCGATCGGACGCCTCGTGCTTGACCGCTTCATGCAGGTCCTCTACTCGTCGCTGCCCGCCGAAGTCTCCGCCGTCAATGCATGGCGCGAGGCGGGTGCAACGATGGCCGCTTCCGTGAGCGCCGTCGCCAACGGCGCATTCGAACCCACGCCCGAAGCCCTTGCAGCCCTCAACCGAAATCAGGAATCCGACCGATGACCGAACAAAAGAACAGCAGCGAAAAGACGGAAAAGACCGACAGGAACGAAAAGCCGGGCTCTGCTCCGAAGAAGCCCTCGATCGAGCCGAAGTCGGCCCGAGGTGCAAGCACGACGGCAAGAAGGAAGACCGCGGAGGAAGCCGACGCCGCCCTTCAGGACAAGATCGAGAAGGCCCGTGCAGGCGCAATGCCCGAGCGCAGGGAACCCGCGGCCGCAGGAGAATCCGCCGGCCTTCCGCCCGTGCAGACCGTGCGCGCCATGCCGCAGATCAACAGGAAGAAGGACGAGACGATGTCCGACGAGAAGGCCGCTGCTCCCGCAAAGAAGACGGATAAGTCGCAGAAGGCCGCTGCAAAGAAGCCGTCCGCCCCCATCAAGATGCCCGAGCGTGACGCCACGGGCCGTTTTCTCCCGTCCGAGGAGAAGGCGAAGAAGCCCCGGGCGAAGGCCAAGGCACAGCAGGCCAGGACCGAAGACGTGAAGAAGCCCTCGGAAATGCCCGAAGCGAAGCCCGCTCAGAAAACTCAGGAAGCGAAAGCCGCGAAGAAGCCCGAAGGCCCGGTCACATCCGCCGCACCCGCAACGCCCGTCACCCACGTCAAGCCCGTCCTCTCCCTGCTGATGGATGAGGCCCCGTCCGGGGTCATGACGGACATGAAGGCGAACGACCGTCCTGCGCCCGGAGAAGTCCGCGGGAAACCCGCGGACGAAACGAAGAAGCGCCATCTTCGCCTGTCCTCAGACCTTCCGGCAGTCAGTCCCCGAACGGTTCCCGAATCATCGACATCGAAGGCGAAGAAGATGAAGAGGAGGACTACGACGACATTCCCGACCCGGCGGTCTCGGTTTCCGAATCGGCTGACGACGATGAGATCGATGACGACGAGCCTGACGACGATGACGATCAGTCTTCAGCCGACCGGCCCGTGACGAAGCCCGTTTCCATTATCCGTCCCGCGGCCGAGGACACCAAACACGTTGAGCTCGACAGTCAGGGGCGTCCCTATCACGCGACCGAGGTTCTCTCCGGCCGCCGCACGCCCGTGCGTGTCAAGCCGCCCGTTGAGGAACCCGCCGATCCGTCAAGGACCGTGGACCTCGAGGCCGAGCGCATTGATGCCGAGCATACGGCGAGGCAGGCCCTTCTCAGGCTTCACGCCCGAACCCAGCCCACGCGTGCCGAACTGGCTTCGATGTTGGTCTCCAGGAAGATTGAGCAGATGGAGCGCGGCAATCCTGCGTTCGAGAAGGATCCCTCTCAGGAAGGTGATTCGGATTCCGTTCCCGACCGGAACGAGGACGCCCGCAGCAAGGGCTGGAACTCGCTCTGGGGAAACGGCGTGCGCGATGCCGCGGCCGAGCAGAACGCGTTGGTCGACGTGCGTCGTCCGCCGCGCTATGCGTTTGACGAGGACGAACGTCCTCAGGTCGAGCGTGACGAAGCCTATGCCCGCCGCATGGATGCCTGGGAAAAGGACGTGATGGCGGAGAGTGAATCCCGCGACCAGCGCGTGTCGTGCCGCGGCCCGAAGCCCGGTCCCCGCGTTCCCGTCCGCACGGGCACGCACGAGACGCTCGGCGGCTTTCCGACCCCGCACCAGACTCGCGCCTGGAAGGCCGAAGGCGGTGAAGAAGAGGAGCGCGAATCGCGTCTTGACATCGTTCGTGAAAGGCTCAACCGCCTTCATGCACGCTGGTCGGGGCTCGAGGGGTGTCTGAGGGCGGCGCTTGCCGTTGCCTGCGTCTCTTCCGTGGCCGCCTTTGCCGCCTGGACGACGGCGAAGTCGGTCGTGCCCGACCTCACGGTCATGCACACGCCCGTGTCGGTCACGGCCGTCGTGGCCGACGAGGAGATCAGGAACCTGATGCTGATGACGGCGCTCCTTGACGCCAGGGGAATTCCGACGGGCCGCACGGCTCCTCAAGTCGACAGCGTGTACCTGACAGGTGAACTCAGAAAGATCATCGTCACGGACAACGAAGCCTCGCGCATGTCGCTGCCGCTTGACGACCGTCTCTTCAGGGCCGCCGTGATGGAGGCCGCCGACATGGCGGGCGCGCCTGTCCTCTCCCGATCTGCGGTGCTGGCCATGCCCGACACCGCTCATTCCACGACGGGGCGCACGCTTGACGTGACTCACCTCGTCATCGAGCGCCTCGGCCTCAAGAACGTGTCGGCCGCTGCCGCACGCGAAGTGGTCTCGGGCCTCATGAGTCCCTCGGGACTTTCCGCCGCCATGACGGCCGTCCCCAACGCCACGACGACCGCGCCTTCGGCCTCCGCCGAAGCATCCGTCAAAAACCGCTGACAAACAACGCTGACAACAGCCATTCGATAAAGAGCACAGACATGAATCAAGTGACCCCGCCTTCGGGCGTCAAGGGCTCCGCGCCCGTCTCGCCCGTTCCGAAGAGCAACGTCGCCGTGGAGCCCGGAGAGCAGTTCTACGAGCGTGCGCTCCGGAGGCGCATCCGCTCCTGGCCCGACGTGTCGGCCGCGGGCTTTCTGACGGTCGAGCTTTCGCAGTACCTCAAGGGCACGGGCGGTGCGACGGCCGAGGCCGTGATGGCAGCGCTCCTGCGTTTAGGGCACGACGGCCTTGTGGCCAACGGCAGGCGTCTGGCCTCGAGGCTCGACACGCTCACCGTTTCCGAAGCCCGTGACGTGCTCGAAGCATGCGGCCTTGCGGCCGAACGCCATGCCCGCGCCATGACGAGGGCCTGCGAGAAGGATCCCGAGGGGATTTCCGAGCGTGAAGCCCGCGAGCGCGCGCTCTGCCCCGCCGTCACCGCAAGGCTCACGGGCACGTACCACGCCATTCCCTGGGATGCCCGTCACGACGGCCATCTGGCCTCGCGTGAAGTCTCGCGTGCCGCAGGACTCGTGCGCTGGGCCCATGCGCTCACGTCCGAGCGTTCTTCGCGCGTGCATCTGGCCGTCGGCCGTTCGCTTCTCTTCGGACGAGGTGCTGCCGACGTCTGGAAGCACCGTCGTCCGCTCGTCTTCATCGACCGCATCAACGCCTACACAGTGAAGCTCGTCACCGACTGCTGGACCGCCGATCCGCAGACTGCCGTCGTCTATGCGGGCGACAGCGTCCCCGCGACGAATCCGTTCGACGCGTGGGAGATTCCGCTCGTCGTCGATACGCGCGGCTTTCTGCGTGCGCTCCTTGCCGTCGACAAGACACCCTGCCTGATCGAACCCCGCCTCGGCGGCTTTACGGTGACCTGCGCCACGGGCCGCGTCGACCCGAAGGGCTTTCGCGACGGCGAGAAGCTCGCCCCCTGGATGAAGACCCTTGCCGAAATCGGTCTCATCAACGCCTATGACGAGGCCGCAAGGGCGGGCAATGTTCCCGCCTTCACGGGAGCCGAAGCCTGCGTCTGGGCCGAGCGCTTCAAGTCGCTCCTCTCCGTGACGCTTGCGCTCGACAACTCCGCCCGCCGCGGGCTTGAAGTCGACGAAAAGGCACTCGAAGCCGCCGCACGCCAGCGCGAGAACTACGTGGCCGTGAGAAACGAAATGACCTCGATTCTCGAAAAGCTCGCCGACGGCGCACGCGAACTCCGTGAGGCCGAGCTTGCCCAAAGGGCCGAACGCAGGACAAAGCAGCGCGAAGAACGCAAGACCCAAAGGGCCGCCCGTCTCGCCCGACGTGAGGAGAACGCCTGATGCGCACGCTTTCCTCTCTTTTTCCGGGCGCGGCGATGTTCGTCGCAGCCCTCACGGTGAATGCCGCCACGGTCTGTCAGGGCGAGATCCTCAATCCCGTGACCGACGTCTGCTGGAGCTGCGTCTTTCCCGTGAAGATCGGCGGCAAGGCCTCGCTCACCACCTCGGTTCTGCCCGACCCCGACACGGGTGCGGGCGGGCCGTTCTGCACCTGTGGCAAAGGCCCCAACCTGAGGGCCGGCGTCACGTTCAGCTTCTGGGAGCCCCTTCGTACGGCGGAGATCGTTCGTCATGCGGGGTGTCTTCCCTCGATGGGCGGCGTGAACATGGGCGACATGGGGCTACGCATATCAGACCACGTGAAGGTGCATTCGCACGAGCCCGACGGATCGATGAAGCGGCACACGGACTTTCGTCAGGTGCACTGGTATGCGACGCCCTGGCTCTTCATTCTCGAGGCGCTCCTTGACGACGGGTGTCTGGACCAGCAGACGTTCGACCTCGCCTACATGTCCGAACTTGATCCCCTATGGGACGACACGCTCTCGAGCTTCATCCTGAACCCGGACGCCGCGCTCTTTGCGAATCCGATCGCCCAGGGCGCGTGCGCCGCCGACTGCACGTCCGCCTCTTCGGGCCTTCCCCAGAACTCCCTCTACTGGTGCTCGGGCTGTCAGGGGAACGTCTTTCCCCTCACGGGCTGGAGCGCTTCGCTCACCTCCCACACGGCCGTCTGGCAGCTGATGACCCACCGCTTTGCGATGAAGCTCTCGCGCGAGGGGCTGCTTCTTGCCGCCCACGGCTCGCAGGGGCTCTGCGAGTCCTTCTACGAGCCCCTGATGCGAAAGGACGTCTGGCGCACCCAGCTCGTCTGGCCCGCGCACTCGGGGAAGAACACCGACGGCTCCTGCTGCAGCCCGCTCGGGCGCACCACCGTCGTCTCGGGCTCGGGAAAGAGCTGGAGTCCCGGCGGCGAGGACGGCGTGGTACTCGTCTGGCGACGCCGCGACTGCTGCTCGATGTCCGCCAAATGGGGCGGATGAGCCCGACACTCCCCTACATTTAAGTCCCTTACGGGGATTCATAAACCCAAAACCCGCAGAATGACAATGGAGATTCTCATGAAGCATGAATCCAACGACACGCCGCCCTTTGCGCCCGACGACCCCATCAGCCGGAGCCTTTTCGTGAGGCCCAACCCCATCGAGCGCCTCTGCGCCTCGGCGCTTCGCCTCTGCCTGCTCGTCTGCATTCCGGCCGCCGCATCGGTCTTCCTGATCAGCCTTGCCGACTCGGCCGAAGCCGCCTGCACGTCCGAACCTTCTCAGCACTACGAGGTGACGACGCTCATTGCCGACCATCCCGTGCAGACCTCGTCGGACCCCGACTTCGAGGAGATCCTCAAGGCCAACGCCCGCATTGCCGTGGAGTCGGGTGAATGGTCCCGCCGTGTGAAGCGAAAGGAAGAGACGCTCATTCAATGGATGCGGTCCCCGGTCTTTCCTGAATTCCGTCCGATGGCCGTCAAGACCACGCTCATTCGCAGACCCACGGGTCTTTCGGTTGAGGACATCAGGCGCGCCGAGCTCTTCAACGACGTGAGCCGCCTCCTTCTCTTCTTCGACTCCCGTGCGGGCGGCCAGGTCAACTTCGCGATGAGGATGCTCTCCACCGCCTCCTTCGCCATTCGTCCCGTCGTGGCGGCGGGCAGCGTTGCGTTCGCTCAGGAAAAGCTCGGCATGCGCGTCTGGGCAGACCAGGGCTCGGTTCTCACGCGCCGTCTCGGTCTCAATCACTGGCCCGCCCTCGTGAAACTCACGCCGTCGGAAATCTCCGTGTGGACACCTGCGCTCAATGCCGACGGGATTCCGGATTCGCCCGTCCCCGCCGGCATTGCTTCGAAGGAGTCGATCGACCTCTCCGCACCCGCCGTGCGCCCCGCTGCATCGAAAACCCTCCATTAATAGGAAAGCCGTCATGAATTTTGTGTCCACGCTCGGCGCTGCCGCCCTTTCCTGCCTTCTCCTCCCCGCCGCCTTCGCCTCAGAACCCGCAGGCACTGCTCTCGAACCCTCGCCCGCCACGATTGCGCCCAAGGTCCGTGAAGTGGAGAAGGCTCCGTCTACTGAGCTCGCCGCCGCGCCTTCCGCTTCTTCGTCTCCTGAAGCCTTTTCGGACTCGAAGTCCGACAACTCGAACACTTGGCGACCCCGCATCACGATTCTGCTCGACACGGGGATGACGTCCTCGCTCGTCGAGACGGCGGCCGAGGAACTCAAGCTCGTGGGTGACGCTGCGGACGTCGAGGTCCTCGTTCGAGGTCTCCCCGTGACGCGCACCCCGACAGGTTACCGGACCGACTTCGAAGCAACGTCCGAACGTCTTGCGCCGCTCGTTGACGCAGGCTTCGGAGCCGCGATCCATCCTGAACGCTTCGCCTTCCTTCTGGCCCTTGCCGAAGAGGGTCTAGAGGCGGGCGGCAGACTCGATGCGAAAACCGAAGAGGGTTACGAAGTGATGACCGCCGCGCCCACCGCACCCGCCGTTCTCCTCACGATCGGCCGCAGCGTCTATGCGGTCTCGGGCACGGCCTCCATCGTCTCGGCCCTTTCTCAGTGGCGTCGCACGCTCGCCGACGCCGTCATGGACGAATCGGACCGCACCCGCATCGCCGCCCTTCAAACCGTACTCGACGAAACGCCGCTCGGCCGAATCGCGCCCTGAACACCCAAAACCGCACCCTGAAACCCAATCTCTACACCTCTTTGAGAGCCATGACCCGTACAGTTCCCGTTCGACGTCTCATTTCCCTCATGACGTTCGCTCTCGGTCTCTCCATTGCCCTGCCCTCGCATGCCGTGACGGTTTCCGAGGCCGTTGCCGCTGCGCGCAACACTCAGCTTCCCGACATCGACGGGATCATGGCGAACCACGACGGTGTGCTTGATGCCGTGGGCGGCGGGTCGACCGAAGGTCTGGACGACGTCAAGAACCTCTGGGCCGAAGGCAAGGGCACGCTCACGGGTTCGGCCGAAGCCACCGTGATCGAGTGTCGCGGCAAGACCGACACGACCTGTCGCGCCATTCAGGTGCTCGACAAGGGCTTTCCGGAACGTCCCGTCATCGGCGAGGACGTGCTCGCGGGCCGCGACGAGATCGTCAACAATCCGACCGTAACGCCGGACGACAACGGCACCTGCAAGGACGTGACCATCGAAGCCGACCCCGTCGAGGTGACGAAGACCTGTCGAGCAGGCGGCTGGTGGAACGAGAAGGCCTGCCGCATCGGCCCCGTCGAGATCGGCAAGGTCACGGCAAAGTACTTTGCATGCGCCGAAGGCGAAGGCACGTCCTCCGAGCGCTCCTGCCTCACGACCGTCTCAGGAAAGCCCGCATCCTCCGTCTGGACCGAGCGATGCTTCTTCGGCAAGGAATCCTCCGCCGCCTCCGGTACCGTCACCGAAGAGACCTCGGCCGTCGCACGCGCGATCTTCTCGGGCGTGTGCACCTCCACCGACGCCACGTCCGAAACGGTCAAGTGCAGTGAAGTCCTCGAGTCGAACAACGACCACGGATGCGTCCTAGGCGACAAGACCACCGCACGCGTCAACGGCGAATACAGTCTCAGCCACGACCCCTGTTCCGACGGCGACGTCCTCATCGGCCAGCACACCTGCGGCAACTCCTCCTATCTGGCCATCCAGGTGAAGGGGTTCAAGTCCACGCGAATCTCGCTCGGCTACACCCTCCGAAACATCGCCCACCGTACGAACAGCAGCTGCAAGGCCGACTACGAATGGACGAAGCGTGAATGCTCCGGCCCCACCTGCACGGCCAAGCACGGAGCCCGCGTCTATTACAACGGCTACATGACGGGCTCCATGAGGCTCACCCTCACCTACGTGAACGAGTCCTACTACATCAAGGAAGAATGGGTCGACCACTGCGCCTCGATCCGCCCCAAGACGGCTGCGACTGCGGAGGGCTCCTGACATGCGCCGCCTCTTTTCGCTCTTCCCTCTTCTTCTCCCGTTGCCGAACCTCGTTCTGGCGGCTGATCCCGTCTGCACGCTCGAGAACCGGGTCTGCGCCGAGAACAACAATTCCGGGAAGTGCATTCGCTACGAGAACACCTTCACCTGCGTGACGCTCAATCCCGCGGGCTCTCGCTGCACGGTCGACGCCAATCCGACGCTCACTGACTGCACGCTCTCCGCGCCCGTCTGTTCAGCCGAGTCCGGCGGCATTTGCCTCGAGACCACGACCGACTTTGTCTGCAAGTCCGAACCCTCGGGCGAAGGCATCCGCATCGACGACACCTCCGTCACAGTCTCATACTCGAAGGAAACCAAGGGCGAAATCCCTGCCGGCTGCATCATCGGGGCCGAAGTCTGCCTCGACGACGACGCGCGCGACATTGAGGTCGAAAACTGGGAGGGACACTTCGTCTCCGCCAATCCCGTCTGCTGGGTGACCGAACGCACGATCCTCTGTCCCTCCGTCGACGGCGCGGCCTCCTGCCAGAAGCTCGAACTCGCGGGCTGCCAAAAGCTCACCGACCCCGTCTGCGAAACCGAGGAACACGGCGTGTGCGTGCGCTGGGCCTCGACCTATCGCTGCACGCGTGACGAAGTCATCGGCGACGACATCATCACCGACGACGTCGTGACGACGCCCGGCGACGTGACCGAGGACGACTCGGCCTGCCGGAAGGAGCTCGAGGATGCGGCCGCCCGGGGCGAAAACTGCACCGTCAATTCCAAGGTCTGCGTGAAGACCGACCCCACGGGCGTCCTCCCTTGTCTCGAATACCGCACGACCATGACCTGCACATCGTCGTCGACCGACACCTGCGCCCCCCTGAAAAACCTTTCGGGTTCGGGCGACTGCATGCTTGCGGCCGAGCCCGAATGTACCCTCACGGACGCCGACGGCAACTGTCGCCGAACCGAGTCGACTTATGTCTGCACGGAGTCCGTCACTTCCGAATCCGTCTCACCCGCCACCTTCCTCAAGGCCATGACGGTCACGAACTGGCGCGAGAGCGACGACTGTCTCCTTGACGACGGCTCCGTCATGACTGCTTCCCTTTCGCTCCTCTCGCGCGCGAGCACCACCGACAATTCGTCGGGTTGCATACTGGCGTCCCGCACCTGCATCGAGGGCGAGGGCCTGCGCTTTGTTGAAGGCCGTCCCGCCTACCGCGCCTGCTGGGCATGGGAGGAGAAGTGGACCTGCAGGGCCGAAGGCAACGAATGTCTCGAGTACGAGAAGGACCCGTCCTGCAAGCTCGTCTCCGAAACCTGCTCCGACGGCAGCACCGACTGTCCCCGACCCTCACGCGTCTACTCGTGCACGCGTCCCGGCCTCTCCGCCTCCGTGGGCCAGGTCTGCGACGGTCAGATCTGCGTGGGCGACCAGTGCCAGGACGTGGGCGACACGGCCGACGGCGACTTCATCGACGCAATCCTTCAGCTTGAGATCGGACGGCAGCTCTCCGTCTACGGCGACACCAACGTCAACGAATTCTTCGGCGGCACGGTCTCCACCTGCCGCGACCGCATGGCGGCCGAGACCTGCTGCCGCGCCGACGCTGCCCCCAACACCTCGAACGCCGCCTTCGGCCAGTACCTCCTCTTCGGCGTTGCCGCAGGCGTCGAATTCGTCAAGTGGATCGGCTCGCCCTACGTCTACGACCTCCTCTCCTGGTCGGACAAGACCTCGTGGCTCCTCAACAAGATCTACGGCTCGTCGGGCACGGGTGCCTACTCCCCCACGTTCTCCTTCTGGGGTGCAACCGCCCAGTACTCCGAGTCCGCAGGCTGGACCTTCAACTTCTCGTCCGCGGGCTTCGTCTCCGCCATGGCCAGCCAGTTCTGGAACAAGTACCAGAGCTGCCGCGCAACGGACCAGCGCACCGCGCTCGCGAAGACCCAGCGACTCTGCCACTACGTGGGCACCACCTGCGAGAAGAAGGTGACGGGGCTCGGCTGCGTCGAAACCGCCGAAAAGCACGTCTGCTTCAACTCCCGCCTTGCCCGCATTCTCAACGAGCAGGGCCGCCCGCAGCTCGGACGCGACTTCGGCAACCCCATCAAGCCCGACGCCCGCGGCTTCACGATCGACGAATTCGCAAAGCTCGACTTCTCGAAGATGGACCTCTCCGAATTCATCGCCGACATCGTCAAGGAAGTCACGGCCCGAGGAAACATTTCCGCCGAGGCCGCAGCCGCACGCGCCAGGGAACGCATCGAGGCCATGGTCAAGGGGGAACTCGCCACTACGGCCAAGCTCCCCGGCGCTTCCGACACCGTCGCCTCCAAAGACCAGCCCACGAAACCCGACGGTACGGGCGGCCCCTCCACCCCGAGCTCGAAGTGAACCTCTCGTCCATTCAAACACCGACCATGAAGATCAACATCATCACCGGAATGATCCTCGCCGCGCTCAGCCCGCTCCTTTTTGCAGGCACCGTTGCTGACGCATTCGCAGGACCTCTTCCGTCAACAGGCGGCCATCCAGGCGGCCATCCGCTCGATTCATCCCTTTCGAATGCGCAGGGCGAATTTGCGTCTTCCGCCCCCGCTCGTCCTCACGATGCACCCGACGTTCGTCATCCGTCCACCTGGTGGGACGAGGACGTCTGGGCGGATCCCGATCGTCCCTTCCTCTATTACGGCGACAACGAGGTGCCCGACATGCGTCCCGGCTCTACCGTCGAGCCGCCCGAACCCCAGTCTGTCGTCAAGCCCGATGAAAAGCCCTTCGACCCCGAGGACTTCACCGCCTTCAAGACCGTCGAGGATCTTCGAGCCGAACGCGAACGCCGCCTCAACACGGCCATCATGAATCCGTCGCCCGCCAACATGCAGTCCTATCAGGCGATCAACGCGCACCTTCTCGCGCTTTCCGCCCGCTTTGCGCAGGCCTGGCAGCTCGGCCGCATGCAGAACCCCGGCTACGACTGGACCACGACCGCACCGTCCGCGAACTTCGCCACCGTCGAGCTCGGTGCCATGAAGCGCGACAAGTCGCATGCGCTCGTCAAGTCCCTTCAGGGCGACGCGGGCCTTCTCTTTATCGGCAAAAAGGGCGATCCCCTCACGCAGGTCGCCGCCGGCCCCGTTCGTGCATTCGCCAACACCTGGGGACTCGAGCTCCTTGCCGTTGCCGACGGCATCGACGCCCCCGCCGCCGGGACCAGCATTCCCGGTTTCGAAGGGTTCGACCTCGTGCAGCCCGACGCAGGCCGCGCGAAGAAGCTCGGCGTCAACACCCTGCCCGCCGTCATTCTCGTGCCCAACCCCAAGGCCATGTCACGACCCGACTTCGCACTCCTGCGCGGAGGACTTGCCGGTCGCGACGGTATGCTCATCGCCGCAGGCGCGGTTTCAGGCGAGGAACTCTCGCGCCGCCTCGTCTTCATCCTCTCGAACCCCTCGGGCTTTGAAGACATGCCGCACATCAGGGGCCGCGCCGCGCCCACTGGCTCTCCGCTCCTGCCGCCCGATCCTGCGCTCAGGATGCCGCCCGCCCAAACTGCCGATACTCCGCCCGTCGTGATCCCTCACGCCGGCGCCGCGCTCAACACACAACCCGTACGCTGACGCCGTGCGCCGACCAGCACATTGATTGACGAAAAATCTCCAACCAAGAGACTCAGCCCATGAAAAGAAGAAACCCTTTTGCACCTCATCTGCCAAAGCCTGCGCTACTGCCTCTCCTCGTCCTCCTTGCGCTCCCGCCCTGCACCTCTCAGGCCGGGTTCCTTCAGGAGTTCTATAACGACGCCAGCCTTCAGAGCAGCTACACGGCTCCGGGCCTCTACGCGTCCGCCTCGATGGACACCGTCACGGGCGGCCGCTTCATCCTCAAGGCCAATCGTGAGGATTTCCAGCCCTATTACCTTCAGGGGCCCGAACTCAAGGCCGGCTGCGGCGGCATCGACGTTTTCCTCGGCGCCTTCTCCATTCCGTCGAAAGACGAGTTCGTGAGCTTTGTGCGCTCGATCGGCACGGCCCTGCCCGGGCTCGCCTTCCATGCAGCCCTCCAGTCGCTCGCACCCGACCTCAATGAACAGATCTCTCAGTTCCGCGACATGCTCATGCGCTACGCCAGCATGCTCGGAGACTCTTGTCAGGTCGCCGAGAACATCATGAACGCGGGACCCAACGAATGGATCTCGTCACTCGGCCACAAGGCGAGGAATTCCCTGCGCAGTCTCGGTCAGGCCGAAGACGCTCACGACGCCGACTCCCTCACCCGTGCTGACGGCGGCAAGGTTGTTTCCAGCGCGCCCACGCGCACTGACACCGGCGGCAACATCGTCGAGGCTTCCGAACTCAATCTCACCTGGGCCCTCCTCATTTCGGGCAAGGGCTCTCAGCGCCTCACTCAGGAAAAGCGCGAGGTCATGATGTCGCTCATCGGCACCCGCGTCTTCGTTAAGAAGGGCTCGGGCACGAGTACCACCATCGAGGAGCGCAACTACCCCGCGCTCGACCTTCTCAACGCCGTCCTCGGCGAACCCGGCTCGAACAAGATTCCCACGGAGGCCGTCGTCTACAAGTGCGATGAAAAAGACAAGTGCCTCAATCCGACCAGAACCACCTACATCGACGTCAATCTCAACAACCAGATCTACAAGGCCATGACGAACTACAGGAGTTCGCTTGTCTACAGGGGCGTCTCCAGAGTCACTGCAGAGGAGATGACCATGCTCGCCACGATCTCCTCCCTGCCGCTTCTCAAACTGGCCGAACTCGCTGCCTCTCCGCGAATGATCAACTTCTCCGACGGCATGCTCCAGACCTTCGCTCAGGTCGCTGCCTACGAGGCGATCCTCACCGCAGTCGGACAGCTCACCGAGGACGCCAAGAGCGTCGTATCGTCCTCGTCCGCCAAATCGGCCAACAGTCAGGCGACCGAGTACGCCCAAACGCTTGTCGCCCGTTGCGACGTCCTTCGAGCCGAGCTTCTGAGCCGTGAAAAGGTCATGTCGGGCAGGGTCTCCCAGGTCTCGAGTCTCCTTTCCTACATCTCTCACCTTCAGCGCACCATCTACGGTGACTCCGCCATCGAGGCGCTTTCCACGATGCCGGGCAGCGGCATCACCCAGTAAGGAATCCTCATGACAACCGAAGCACTTGACTTCTACGCATACTGGAACGGAGCACAAGTGGCCGACCTCTGGACGACCCTCGCACTCATCACGGGCACCGACGACTACCGCTCGCTCCTCCTCTGCGTCGCCCTGTTCGGCCTCATCTGCGCAGCCGCCGGCGCCGCCGTCCGCTACAGGGGCGGCGATCTCATCGTCTGGATCGCGGCCATGGTCTTCATCTTCTCGGCCGCATTCGTTCCCCGAGTCAACATCGCCGTGAGAGACGTGCGCTCCGCCAACGTTCAGGTCGTTCAAAACATCCCGCTCGGCATCGGCTGGCCCGCATCCGTCATCTCCCGCGCCTCCTACTGGCTCACCGAATCATTCGAAACGGCCTTCGGAGACGTGGACGTGGACGCGGCACGCTACACACGCTTCGGCGTCGCCTTCCCGCAGCGCGTCGTCACGACCATGCTCTCCGTAAAGCCCATCACGGCCGACGGCAAGATGTCGCTCACCAACTTCACGGAACGCTGCATCGTTCCCGAAATTCTCGAGAACTCCGTCAAGCGTCAGGAGCTCCTCAACGCCCCCGACATCAATGCACTCATCTCCACCAACGGATGGGTCAATCCGGCACGTCGCGTGTTCATGAACAACAAGGTCCTGACCTGCACGCAGGCGGCTGAAGAACTCAAGAAAACCCTCGAGAAGACCGAGATTCCCGCCCTGGAGTCCCGCTTGCGCCTCAAGCTCAACGTCGACTTCAAGGAAGGCGTCAACGCGGCCCTCTCCACGGCCATTCCGCAGGCCGAATCTCTCATGCTCGGCGTCTCGCGCACCATGGCGGAATCTCTCAGACAGTCCCTCATGATGTCCGCGATCCCGGACACCACCATGACCTTTGCAGCCAAGGCCGGACAGGCGCCTCTTTCGGCAGGCGTCGCCATTGCGCGCTCTCAGGGCAACCTCGCCTCAGAGATCAACCTGCAAGTCGTCAAAAGATCACTCAAAGCCCAGAAACGAAGTAGACACTTCTCT
>ERZ824598.2952-NODE-2952-length-16052-cov-4.865475_pt1 | contig 16052 bp, 12 predicted proteins | sample MGYA00519934_ERZ824598 | MGnify/ENA primary metagenome ERZ824598 (study PRJEB31778, sample SAMEA3449177) | human gut metagenome | biome: human gut; feature: human-associated habitat; material: faeces | place: United Kingdom | collected 2010/2012 ...
CTGACGCAGAAAATGCCCCTGTTTTTCCGCACTTTCCAGAAGTGCCTGAAATTCTTCTGTCGCCTGTAATTCACGGAATTTCTTTTCCAGCTTTTCCGGTCTGAGACGGCGCATTTTTTCTTTTTCAACATCTTCCAAAGCTTTCTCTTCGCTGTCAAACTCCAATTTTATCTGCGTATGCTCCGCAGAAGATTCTCCGTTCTCCTGCTGTTCTGTAACTTTCTCCTCATCCTCGTCTGCCGATGAAAGTCCGGCTTCTTTTTTATCTTCTGTCATGGACAGAAACAGCTCTCTCACTTCCTCCGCAATGTTCACAAGCTCTGTCATCGCGTTTTCGTGATTCTCGATCAGGGAATTAAATACCTCCTCAGTCTCCCGGCTGACTTCACTGACATCCGGCCAGAGTGCTGTATACTTTCCCTCAAACTCAGAGCCTCTGGATAACAGGTCGATCTTTACTTTTCTGGCGCAAAGGGCTTCTGCCAGGGCAAAAAGGCTCACACGTCTTCCCGGAAGGCTGGCTTTTTTTGTCACATCCGCAAGGAGCAGAAGTGCCAGTGTGTATTTCATTTCCGGACCGGAAAACACATCCGGAAGATAGATTTTTTCAAATTCGTAGGCATCTCTCCGATAACGCATCATATAAAGAAGTCCGGAAACATGATCCGGATGAAAATGTGTCAGAAGAAGATTTTTTTTGCGGATGGTAGTAAGGTCTGAGATGATCACGTCAAAAACCTCTCTGCGCGGCCGTCCTTCGATCTTGCTGTTGGCTGCCCCGAAATCCACAAGCAGGCTGCTTTTTCTGTCACGAATGCAGAAACAGTCCCCGAATCCTACATTGTACATTCGTATTCTCATTTATTTTTCCTCTGGTTTCTTATTCAGCTGACCTTCGTTTCTGCAGCTGACTCTTCTTTTTTCTTCTGTTACTGTCTTCATTTCTCAGAACCAGATCTGCATATCATACCAGGTTGCTCCGCCGTGGCAGGAGTCTGCAACGCCCAGTTTCTTCAGTCCGTGGCTCTCATAGAATGGAATCATATGCTCCTTACAGGTAAGGATCAGGGCTTTTTTTCCACGCTCTTTCGCAAGGTTCTTGAAGTATTCCACAAGTTCTCCGGCGATTCCCTGATGACGGTATTCTGGGATCACGTTCAGTCCGAATACCGTCTGGATCTCCCCGTCCTTTCTGTGAAGCGTGATATCATGATAAAATTCATCCGGGAGTACTGGTTTATCTGTGGTTCCTCCGTTGATAAATCCTACGATCTGATCGTTCTTTACCGCTACTACAAAGTTCTCCGGGAATGCTCCCATACGGTTCACAACGTCCTCATGGCTTGCTGCTTCCGCAGGTGGGAAACAGATTGCCTCGATTTCTGCCAGACGGTCTGCCTCCTTTGGATCTGCCAGTCTGATCTGTAAATTTTCTGCCATTTTTTGTGGTCTCCTCTATATTATTTATTCCGTTTTCATTCGGTTTTGGTTCTTTTTTAATTATATCGGGTGAGGGAAAATGCGTCAACGTGTAACATACAAAAAAGCCCTCAGTATTCGCACTACTGAGGGCTTCGCTCTTTTGTTTTTGTCTGTCATTATCACAGCACCGACCGGATCAGCTGCTCCGTATACTCTGTCTTCGGATGCTCAATGATCTCTTCCGGTGTCCCTTCCTCTTCCACATGTCCGTCATGCATCACGATCACCCGGTCGCAGAACAGCTGGACAAGGGCCAGGTCATGGCAGATAAAAAGAAAGGACAGCTGGTTTTCTTTTTTTAACTTCTGAAGCAGCTCCATGATCTGTTTCTGCACAGTCACATCCAGGGCGCTGGTTGCTTCATCACAGATCAGCACTCTGGGTTCCACAGCTAGGGCTCTGGCAATAGCCGCTCTCTGGCACTCCCCTCCGCTGACCTGATGGGGATACCGGTCTGCATATTCCGGAGTCAGTCCACAGGTAAGCAGAAGCTTTTCCACACGGTTCCTGGTTTCCTTCTTACTTATCCCCATATTCCGGAGACTTTCCCCGATTCCGTCCCCAAGAGTGCATCTGGGGTCAAAGGATTCTGCCGGTGTCTGAAAAATCATCTGCATTTCCCGGTAGATTTCCCGGAGATTTTTTCCCCTTGCATGTGTGATATCCTTTTCCATGAGAAAAATTTCTCCGGCGGTGGGTTCTGTCAGATGTGTGATCATCTTCGCCACAGTGCTTTTTCCTGAGCCGGATTCCCCTACGATTCCTAATACTTCCCCCGTTTTCAGAGAAAAGCTTACGTCTTCTACAGCCGTGAAGGATTTTTTACCGGTGGTGAAGCTTTTTTTCAAATGATGCACTTCCAGAATGTTTTTATTTTCTGTCATCATCTGCCTCCATTTCCGGTACCTGTACGTTTCAGACGAGGTACCGAACTCATAAGCTCTTTTGTATAGGGATCCTCCGGATCTGTCAGAACCTGAGCTGTTTTTCCGTATTCCCTCACCTTTCCGTTTTTCAGTACCAGAACCTTATCTGCCATTTTTTCCACCACACCGATGTTGTGTGTGACAACGATCATGGCTGTTCCGTATTCCTCACGCATCAGCAGCATTTCCTCAACTACCTGTTTCTGTATGGTTACATCCAGGGCACTGGTAGGCTCATCTGCCAGAAGAAGCGACGGATTCTGCAGCATGGAAATACAGATTCCCACACGCTGATTCATGCCGCCGGACAATTCAAAGGGATAGCTTTGCAAAACACGTTCCCCATCCTTGAGGCCAATCTTAGCCATCATCCGGACGGCACGCTCCGCACATTCCTTACGGCTGATCCTTTCATGCTCCCGCATACTCTCATAGATCTGATCGCCTACGGTGCGGATGGGACAAAGGGCTGCTCCTGAATCCTGAAAGACCATGGCGATCTCAGGACCCAGAAGTCTGCGTAATTCTTTTTCCGGCATATCCACCACATTTTTTCCTTTGTACCAGATATCCCCTTCTGTCACCATGCCTTCATTTCCCAGAAGTCCCATGATTGCCTTGATAATGGTACTTTTTCCGCTTCCGGATTCACCTACCACACCCAGGATCTCCCCTTTATTTAGTTCCAGATCCACATCACGTACAACCGGCTCTCCGTTGTAGCAGATCGTCACATGCTCAAGCTTCAACAATGACTCCATCTTATTTCACTTCCAGATCTGCCGTGATCTCGTAATAATCACATGGATGAGCAGTCAGCCCTGATACATTTGACTTTGACACAAGTCCCATATTCAGATGAGAAACAAAGAAATACGCATCATCATCCAGAATGGTCTGCTGTGCTTCCACAGCAAGCTTACCTCTCTCATCTGTATCAAAAGTCTCATGCAGCTTCGCTACGATATCATCAACATCCGAATTGCTGTATTTGCCATAATTTTTGGCAGCGTCAGATACAACTGTACTTGTGAAGAAATATTCCGGATCACCGGTAGGTGCAGTTGTAAGCGAGCTTACATATACATCAAATTCTCCGTTCTTCGCATACGTCGCATGATCTGCTGTATTGTTGACATCGACCTCAATTCCGATGTCCTTTAAAGTGGACTGTGCATATTCTGCAAGCTTAGGCTGTTCCAGACGGGTTGGATAGGTCAGCCATGTGATGGACAGCTTCTTTCCGTCCTTATCTGCATAGCCATCTCCATCTGTATCTGTCCATCCGGATTCTTCCAGAAGCTTTTTCGCCTCTTCCGGATCATAGGACGGTGCCTTTACTGCATCGTTTCCATAGGAAAAGCTGCTTGGGAAGGCTCCCACTGCCGGAACACCTCGTCCCTCCATGATCACACTGCAGAAGCCGTCCTTATCGATTCCCATCTCAATGGCTTTTCTCACATTCTGATCCTGCATCAGCTCGGATTCCATATTAAATTGTCCGAAGAAACAGCGGCTTGTTGCTACAGAGCTGATCTGATAGTCCGGATTTCCGTCAAAAAGCGCATAGTTATCATACTGAAGTCCATAGGTTCCCTGTATATCGCCTGTCTGCAATGCCGCTGTCAGAGCACTTCCGTCTGAGAAGGATTTTACGATAACGTTGTCTACCTTTACATCTCCGCCCCAGTAATCCTCATTTTTTACCAGCTTAATCTCTGTTGGAGATACCTCTTTTGCAACATAAGGGCCTGTTCCTGCCACATTTGCAGAGCCGCCCTCTCCCTGTACGCCATAATCCATATCAATGATAGCACCATACGGATCACCGAGGTAATTGATCAGTGCCGGACATGGTTCGGAAGTATGGATCGTTACTGTCATTCCATCTGCTTCGATCTTATCGATCTTCATATCGTAAGGTGCACGGTCATGGTTTGCGATCAGATCATCCAGGCATTCCTTTACCGCTTCTCCATCCATGGTCCTTCCGCTGGAAAATTTCACACCGTCACGAAGGGTGATCTTTACTGTATTATCGTCTGTAAATTCATAGTCTGTAGCAAGCCATGGCTCTATCTCCATGTTGTCATTGTACTTAAACAGTGTTTCTCCTACGCCATAACGAAGACAGCTCCATCCGGAATAATTGTCGTGAGGGTTTAATCCTGCATCTCCCATTTCTTCACTATATCCGGTAGTTCCGTAAACAAAGGTAGTTCCTTCACTCTTTTCTTTGCTTTTTGCTGCTGCCGAAACTCCTGTCATGCTCATGACCATTGCCGCTGCAAGCACTGCTGCCAGAATCTTTTTCTTCATAATCTCCGCTCTCACTTTCTCTGTTATGTTTATTTATAAGTGCCTGTTATCCTCTTCTCCTGTTTCGTTCCTTCGGATCCATATAATCCCGGATCGTATCTCCCAGAAGATTAAAGATCATTACTGTAATAAAAATCGCCATTCCCGGCGCAAGTACCATCCACGGTGAAATCTGCAGCATACTTCTTCCATCGTTGATCATACTTCCCCATTCTGCCATTGGAGGCTTTACCCCAAGCCCGAGAAAGGAAAGCCCTGCCAGCTCCATCATCATGGTTCCGATATCAAGAACTGAGGTAACAAGGATGGGGCCTGCGATATTGGGAAGGATATGTTTGAACAGAAGCTTTCCTGTACTGTTTCCGGAAAGCTTCGCCGCCATAAGATATGCGGAGTCCTTCTGAGTCAGAGTAAGCCCTCTGGCAAGTCTCGCAAACTTCGGCCAGCTGATCACTGCCAGGGCAATGATCGCATTCTGGATACCGCCTCCCAGAACACCTGCTACTGCCAGGGCAAATACCAGTCCCGGAAAAGCCAGGAACAGATCGGAGATACGCATCAGAACGGTATCGGCTTTGCCGCCCTTCCAGCCACAGAAAATACCAATAGCCGTTCCCGCCACAGTGATCACCGCAACCAGGAGCAGCGTTGCATAAATACTGGTCGTACTTCCTATGATCACACGGGAAAGCATATCTCTTCCATAACGGTCTGTCCCGAGCAGATGCTCCGGTCCCGGCGGTTTCTGGGCAAGTGCCAGATCCTGGGCATAAGGATCATAAGGGCAGAGATATTTTGCAAATGCCGCTACAAACAGAAGCAATGCTGTAAGCACAAGAAAAAAGACAAGCTTTGCTTTTGTATGATTTTTCCGGATCTTCTGCTTCCGGACTGTGATATTATTTTTTCCACTCATGCTCTGTCACCTCCAAGTCGTACTCTCGGATCCAGATAGTGGTAAATAATATCTGTCACCAGATTTACCAGAACATAAATAACCGCCATCCATGCCACATAAGCCTGGATGATCGGATAGTCACGCATGGTGATCGCATCTACCGCCAGTTTTCCGACACCATCCCACATAAAGATATTTTCTACAATGGCAGTTCCTCCCAGAAGATTGCCGATGGACAGAGCCAGCAGTGTGATGATCGTCAGCATAGAAGCCTTCATTACACTCTTCCAGATGATCACACGACTGCGGATCCCTCTTGCCCGGGCTCCGGTCACATAATCCTTATTCAGTTCTTCCAGAACCGTGGCACGCACCTGTCTGGTATATTTTGCAGCCATGGAGATCGCCAGTGTCAGTGTCGGCAGAATGATACTCTGTCCGAGATCTGTATTTGTGACTACCGGTAAAACGCCCAGCCTGATGGACAGAAAATACATCAGGACCATGGCAGCAAAAAAATTCGGCATGGAATTGCCGATAAAGCTTAAAAATCTTATCAGATAATCTACCCATTTGTTGTGCTTTACTGCTGACAGGATTCCCAACGGGATTGCAAGAACAATCGTAAGAAGGATCGATGACAGAGTCAGCATCATCGTTGCCGGAAGCTTTGAAATAAAGGTTTCATAGACATCTCTGTGAGACACATAGCTCTCTCCCATATCTCCGGTTACCATTCCCGCAAACCAGGCAGCATATTGTACAAGGAATGGTTTATCAAGGCCATATTCTGCCTTTGCCTTGTCAATGACTTCCTGGGATACTGCAGAGCCTGCATTTTCATACATATAAGTTACTGCATCTCCGCCGGCAAGCCGCATCATGGCAAAAGAAAGAAATGTGATCCCGATCAGGACCGGGATCAGCTGCAGCAACCGTTTTATTATATATTTTCCCATATTTTCCTCTCCGCACTTTGTTTCTCAGTATTTCGAATAACAAAAGTTTAACAACACAGCTGTTCTGTCACAACCCCGGCGGGGGGATTTTACATATTCCATTTTGTCATGCATATGCATTCCATCATGTTCTTATATTCTCACACAGTGACATGCGGATAATTCTTTCCAGCCCTCTCCAAGAGACTGTGGCTCTTCATACTCGATCAGCCTCCGTTTTCTCTCTTCCAGCGGATCCGGGATATGGATTGCAGAAAGCAGGGACTGTGTATAAGGATGCTGCGGATTTTCAAAAAGCTCTTTTGTAGGTGCTATTTCTACCAGCTTTCCGTTTTTCATCACACCGGTTGTATCACTTAAAAAACGTACCATGGACAGATCATGGGCAATAAAAAGAAACGAAAATCTTTTTTCCTGCTGAAGTTTTTTAAAAAGCATGACGATCTGTGCCTGGATAGAAATGTCCAACGATGCGATCGGTTCATCTGCAATGATAAGACGTGGTTCCATGAGAAGGCTTCTTCCTATGGCAACTCTCTGTCTCTGTCCGCCGGAAAGCTCTCCCGGCTTTTTCGACAGAATGCTTTCATCCAGTCCTGTCTCCTTCAGGATTTCCCGAAGCCTGTTCTCCAGCATTTCTCTGTCACGGATCCTACGGCTGATCTTTACAGGCTCCAGCATGATCTGCCGTATGCTCATTCGGGGATTCAGTGCAGCACCCGAATCCTGAAAGATCATCTGGATCTCCGTCTGCATTTTCTTCCGCATTCTGAAAGGATCCTTTTTATCCGGCACTCTTGCTCCCTGATAAAAGATCTCCCCGCCTGTAGGCCGGTAGATTCCTGCAAGCGTTCTGGCTGTCGTGGATTTTCCGCAGCCGGTCTCTCCCACCAGTGCCATGATCTCACCCTCCCGGATACGGAAGGAAACATCATCCACTGCATGGATCGTATAATCGGAACGGATACGGAAATGCTGCTTCAGATTTCTGGCTTCAATCAGTACAGGCGCCTGTTTCTGTTCTGTTTTCTGTAAAAATGGCGCTTCCTTTTTATCCGGTTTCTGTTTATGGCAGCTGTTTTTCTGTAATCTGTCCTTCAAAATGGAGGGCTTTTCTATTTTCGGAGCTCTTTCATCCAGAAGCCATGTGGCTGCATAATGCGTATCACTGACTTTAAACATCGGAGGAGTCTGTTCATAATCGATTGCCAGCGCCTGGGGATTTCGAACGGCAAACGCATCTCCCGGCGGAGGATCCAAAAGAGAGGGCGGCATTCCGGGGATCGGATTCAGCTCCCCTTTTTCACCTGCAAATACAGGCAGAGAAGACAGAAGTCCCCAGGTATAAGGATGCCGGGGATCATAATAAACCTCTTCCGCTGTCCCGATCTCAATGATCTTTCCTGCATACATAACTGCAACTCTGTCTGCGATCCTTGCAACAGCTCCCAGATCATGAGATATGAACACAATACTGATCCCTGTTTTTTCTCTCAACTCAAGAAGCAGATCCAGAATCCTTGCTTCCACGGTTGCATCCAGTGCTGTAGTCGCCTCATCGGCAAATAATATTTCCGGATCACAGGCCAGTGCAATAGCCAGCACACAACGCTGACGCATTCCTCCGGAAAAAAAATGAGGCTGCAGGCCATAGCGCTGTTCTGCATCCGGAATCCCTACCAGCTTCAGCATTTCCACAGCTCTTTTTTTCGCCTCATCCCTGGATACTTTCTGATTTTTGATAATAGCCTCTGTGATCTGTTTGCCAACAGGGATCGTCGGATTCAGCGTCAGCATAGGATCCTGGAACACCATGCTTACCTTACTTCCGCACAGCTTTTCCATTTTTTTTCTTTTATAGGCTGTGATATTTTCTCTCCGCAGAGACTGATCTCTCCGCTTTTTACATGTGCATTCGGTGGCAGAAGCTTCATCACGCTACGGCACATAACGGTTTTTCCACATCCGGACTCACCTACGATACAAAGTATCTCTCCTTTTTTTACCGTGAGATCAACATTCCGGACGGCCTGTACCTCGCCGTCCGGTGTGTCAAAGCTTACCGAATAGTTTTTTAATTCCAAAACGGTTTCCTGCATGATCTTTTCCTTATTTTGTAATGGTCCAGTCTTCAATATTCCACATAACACCTACGGAATGATGTCCCAGAACACGTGTGGTATCCAGTCCGTCAAGTCCGGAAACGCCTACATAATCTCCCTGAAGATAAGCAACCAGAAGGATTCCAGGTGCCTCGGCATATGCCTTTTCGAATTCACTATATGCTTCTTTTCTGGCTTCCTCAGTCTCACCGTGACGGCCTTCCTCAAGATATTTATCCACATCTGCATTGGAATAATGCATGTTGTTTCCACTTGCGTCGGTTACAAAGTTTACATATGCCATATCCGGGTCAAACTGTGTTGCATAGCCGGCAAGAAATCCATTGTATCCTGCATCCCAGTCAAATTTGGTAACAAGCTTTACTTCCATTTCCACACCAGCCTGCTTCAGCATATCAGACATGACATTGGCAATATCCACACGCTCTTCTTCGTAATCACGTACCTGGATGGTAAAGTGGAATTTCTGTCCGTTTCTCTCATAGATCCCATCATCACCTTTTTTCCATCCCAGCTCTTCCATCTTCTTTGCAAAGGTATCCAGATCATAGGAGTAGATATTGGCTTCCTTATCTGTTCCGAGAGGGTTTCTCTGGATCGGGCTGTATGCCGGCTCTCCCTGTCCTGCAAGAACACCTGCAATAATGGAATCCTTATCCAGCGCATAATTCAGAACGCCGATGGAATCTCCGTTTTCCTTCCAGAAATCTGTACTCATATCCATGGCAGCTCCACGGTAATCTGCTGTGGTGAACTCCCAGTAATTATATCCGTCCTTATCCTTGAACTGAGAAGCATAGTTGGAATTCAGCCATGCAAGATCCGCCTCGCCGGACTGGAGCATGGTTGCCTTTGTAGTCTCATCCGACACTGTACGGTATACAACGGTTTCAATATTCGGAACCTTTCCGTAATAATCTTCATTTCGTTTCAGTGTGATCATTCCGCCGGTAGCATCCCAGTCTTCAAATTTATAACGGCCTGTTCCCACCGGATTCTGGTTAAAGGATGTGGTATTCACGTCCTCTCCTTCCAGAAGATGCTCAGGAAGGATTCCCATGGTAAAGTAATCCAGCATGGCAGCATCATACTGATCCAGTGTAAAGATCACAGTCTGATCATCCGGTGCCTCAATACTTGTAATGTCCTGATAGTTGCTGGTGATGCTGGCTCCCAGGGTTTCATCCTCTGTAAGCTCCTTATAGGTGTATACAACATCCTCTGCATTGAAATCTTCTCCATCATGCCACTTAACACCATCTCGAAGTTTAAAAGTATAGGTATTGGTATCCTTGTCAAAGGTATAGCTCTCTGCAAGATCCTCTACCGGCTTTCCATTGGCATCATATTTCATCAGTCCTGAAAAAATAAGATCCGGAAGTTCATCATGGTTATTCAGAAGGGGATTGATCGTACTTTCTGACTCACCTGCATATACCAGAGTTTTGTTTTCTTCTGCCGCAGCTACGGTTACCGCACTGCCTGCAGTTGCTCCTGTACATGCTGCGGTCACTGCTGCCAGCGTTATCGCCGCATATTTTCTGCCATAGTTGATTCCTGTTCTCTTTTTCATTCTGTTTTCCTCATCTTTCCTTATTTTCAAACCGGTTATCTACACCTCGGAATGTTTTATCACGGTTTGCGTCCAAATATTTTTTCTGACTGCATCAGAGATTGCTGTAATGATTATTTACCTCACTTCTCACAAAGCTTCCCATACTGGTAATGCACATTAAAGTAATGACCAGAAAAACTCCCGGGATCACGATCACCCACCAGGTATTCATGATCAGTGCTTTATTTGCCAGCGAGAGCATACTTCCCCAGGAAACTACATCTGCCGGAAGCCCAAGGCCAAGAAAGCTTAAAGTAGATTCCATGGTAATACAGCTGCTTATCGAAGAGATCACCACAAACATGATCGCCGAAACAAAATTCGGGATCAGATGGTGATACATCACATATCCAAAACTTCCTCCGCAAAGTCTTGCATACATCACATAATCACTGTTCCTTATCTGCCGCACTTCACTTCTTACAATACGTGCCAGTGCAAACCACCCGGTAATACCGATGATCACAGATATGCTGATCACATCATTGGCCTGAAGGACCGCAGACAGGATCAGGATCAGCAGAAGGGTCGGAATACTTCCGCACATTTCCGTAAACCGCATCAGAACCGAATCCACCTTTGGACCTGCTGTTCCGCTGATGCATCCGTAGGTAACACCGATCACAGTAATGATCGCAGCTCCCAGAAGCCCGATCACCAGAGAAACCCGTCCGCCATACCAGATCAGTGAATAAATATCTCTTCCAAGCGAATCCGTTCCAAAGATAAATTCCTTTCCCGGCGGTGTATTCAGATTCTGGAGATAAAAACCTGAGGGATCATGATTTGCCACAACATTTGCAAATACACAGCCCAAAACGATCAGAAAAAGCAGGAACATGGAAAATACCGGTTTTCCCTTCAGCTTTTCCTGAAATGTTTTTTTTCGTTTTTCAGATTCATGCTGCTTCCACCCTGCACCAACTACCTGAAAAAGCTCAGCTTCTGAAAGCTTCCGGTCAGCTACCATACCCTCACCTCCGAATCCTTCATTTTTGGATCGATCTCTTCATTGACAGTCTGTGCAACAAAGCTGCTTAAAAATACGATAAATCCCGTGATCAGCACATCGATCATCAGCAGGTTATAATCATGATATTTAGCAGATTCCACTGCAAGATTTCCAATTCCCGCATAATTGAAAACAGCTTCCACAGTTACAGTCCCACCAGTTACATGGGGTACCGAAACTGCCATGATACTCACGATCGTCGGCATTACATTTCGAAGACAATGCTTCCACAGGATCTTTCTTTTGGAAAATCCCTTGGATCTGGCAAGAAGTACATAATCCTTCCGCACCTCATCCAGGAATTTGTTACGTATCATATATGCGTAATACCAGAGATGGCTGAAGATCATTACTACCAGCGGAAGGATCATATGCTTCATACGATTGCCGATACTATCTGCCATTCCTACATCATAGGCACCGCTGCTTGGGAACCATCCAATATTTACACTGAAGATCAGGATCAGTACCACACCAAGCCAGAAAGCCGGCACATAATAGGCTGCTGTTCCGATCTTGCAGATCAGCCGGTCGATCCACTGATCCTCATGGAGTGTACAGAATATGGCGATCAGAACTGCCAGTATAAAGATCACAATATAAGCAATTCCTCCCAGCATCAGAGTATTTCCGATCAGCGGTTTGATCACATTCATAACCGGCTGCCTGTATTTCAGCGACAATCCGAAATCACCATGGACTACATTGGTAAACCACCTTACATACTGTACCCCGATCCCCTGATCCAGTCCTAGTCTCGTTCTGGCCGCAGCCACCTCATCGCTGGTCATCATTTCCAGGGAATCTCCGTAAAAGGACTGCAGGGGATCTCCCGGTGCCAGTCTCGCCAGCCAGAACACCACCACAGACAGCAGAAACATAACCACTACAAGCAGAAGGATCCGTTTCAGGATCCGGATGACCAGTTTATTTTCTTTGTTCATAATTTTCCTTTCCCACTTCCCTTTACTTACATGTAAGACAGTAAGGCAGACATTCGCATTCCGCTCTGCTGCATGCTCATGAACACAAATCGTGGAGCGATTAGTGTTCATATTTCAAAAGCAGTTATGGCATCCAAAGCCATAACTGCTTTTGAAAGGGTCGTGTTATTATTCGACAAAACATTTGTATGCACAAATAGGAGTGCGCGGAGGTTATGTGCATCACAGTGTTTTTATGTTCAGCACGCGGAGTGTGCTGCTGATATTATTTTATCATTTAACAGCTTTCGGACAACCCCGGTACGGGGATATTGGACAGTCGGGTTTGGCATGGATGTATATTCCATATAAAAAACGAGACTTTTCTGTATCAGGAACCTGTGTCCCGTGCAGAAAAATCCCGTCTGGTCTTTTGCTTTATTCTTTTATCACTTCCCGGAAATCTGAAGTCTTTCCTTCACGAATCCCAGAAAATCCTTTCCCTGTTCACTGAGCTCTTCACCTCTCCGGCAGATGCACCCGTAAACAAGTTTCTGGCCTTCTCCCGGAAATGTATATTTCACGGAGGAATATCCCGGATCACGGCCGGAAAGATCCGCACCACTGATATTACACAACTCTCCGGACCCAAGAAGACGTTCCACGATATAATCACTGTTTGTTACGACTACTGTCTCCGCCTCCACTGCGGAATGACCGTTTTCCTCTACAAGGTTCCGGTAATTATCCGGGGAAAATTCATCGGGAAATCTCTGGATCAGCCTGAGCTGGGACATATTAAAATCTCCCTCATCTGCTGTATCTGCTTTCCCTTTCCCGGTATAAATATTTACCTCGGTTTCCGTCAGCAGCTCAAATTCCAGGTAATTCCGGGAAAGGAAATACTGAAACGCTGCCAGCTGATTCTGCATCACATAGGCGAATCCCATATCATCCTGTCTGCCTTTCACACGTTTTATGATCTCATGGGTATCTGCTGCGTAAACCTGATAATGAAGCTCATCGCACTTATGTGCTTCATAATACGTTACGAAGGTATCCGCAAACCAGGAGCTGGGATGAAAGCATACACACAAGCTGCTTTTTGCAAGTGGCTGTGCCTGCATTTCCAGTTCATCTATATTTTCCAGAATCCTCTGCACATGGATAAATGCACGCTCTCCTTCCGGTGTCAGCTCTATGCCCTTTGCATGACGGACAAACAGCTGGGTACGCATATCGTCTTCCATGGAACGGATCACCTTGCTTACATTTGACTGCGTGGTAAAAAGCAGCTCTGCAGCCTGGCTGAAGGAGCCTGTTTTGGCACAGGCCGCAAAGTACTGGATCTGTTTAATATTCAGCATGATCCTACCTCTGTTTCTTTGCAAAGATCAAAAACATCGGGGTCGGATTGTAAAACTCGTCTTTTTCTGTATAAATACGTTTGCTGATACCAAGGTCAAAGGAAAATTCTTCCACACCTATACGGCTCAGCGTTTCCAGATCCCATGCCGGACGCAGAAAAGAACTGATGGGCAGCTGCCGCTTGATATCCTCGCATTCCTGCATCAGCTCATCCTGGATCTGATGATGGGCATGATTCTCCGGAAGATCCGCAGTGTCCGCAAAGTCTGCTGCTCCGTAGTTTGCATCCAGATTTATCATCACTCCGCCCGGTTTCAGTACGCGGAACCATTCCTGATAAGCATGCTCCGCGTCCGGAAGTGTCCAGGTAAGGTTTCGTGATACGATCACGTCAAATTCCTCATCCAGAAAATCCGGAGCTTCTGCATCCATCACCATAAACCGGCAGTCTGCTTTTTCTTCCTCCGCCAGCTCCTTTGCATGAGTGATCATATCCGGCGTCAGATCGATCCCGGTTACCTGATGGCCTTCCTTTGCAAGAAGAATGGTAAAAAATCCGGTTCCGCAGCCTACATCCAGGATCCGGAGATTCTTTTTCTCCGGCAGGTGCTTCTTAAGCTCGGTCATCCATCTGCCTGCAAGGGCGCTGTGAAGTTCCGCTCTTCTCTGTTCCAGAAAGCTGTCGCTGCGCCTGGTCCAGTACTGGGCGATCCTTGTTTTACGCTCATCTTTTTCTCTTACGATATTTCCGTAGGTGATCACAGGGCCGCCTTCCACAACCTGAAGACTGGATACCTGATAAAGAATCACACCGTCCATATCCGCACGGCAGATTTCCTGAACATTTCCCTCATAATCACGGATCTCGCCAAGATACTCGTCCCTGTGAATGATATCTCCTGGTTTTTTCACCGGGTACCAGAGGCCGTTGACGCTGGCACACTGATAGCGGACATCATCCATTTTCAGCGGATAGTAGGTACTGTGAGAACGGATTCCGTTGTAAGCTCCGATGCTGCAGAGAATGTTTCGCACATCGCGACGCATGGAATCCACTTCTTCACGCTCCCAGGTTCCCATGCAGCCACGTTCCAGAAGGACTGCCGGAATGTCACAGGTACTTGCCGCGTAATTGTAGGCGCCGCCTGTGCTTACATTTGACTGTACCATATATGGGACATCTACCTGCTCTGCCATTTTTCGGGATGCTTCCATGATCTCCGGTTTTGCAACGCCTGCAAAATATACATACGGAGTCAGTTCCTCATAATCGTCACCACCGTGGAGATCGATATAATAATCTGCTTTTTTGATCAGGGATTCTGTGATGGCAGCTGCCAGTCGTTCCATTTTTGTGCCATCTTTTCTGCCAGGGAAAACACGGTTCAGATTTTTTCCGTCTTCCCAGCTGATGCTGCCTGCACGCTTCTCAAAGTCTTCCCGGTTCAGCACCTTTACCAGAACCAGCTGGCCCTTTACCTTTTCCGGTTTCAGCCGCTTCGACAGCTCGATCAGAGTCTGGATCCCCACATACTCTCCTGCATGAAGACCTGCTGTGACGAGAACGGTTTTTCCAGGATCTTTTCCACGGATGATGGTTGCCGGAAGGACAAATTCTCCATCTCCGAGCTCAAGAAAGCCTTCTGTTTTTTCTCCTGCCGCAACCGGAAGATTCAGGAAATGATCCGGCTTTACACCAGTTACCATAAACATTGGTGTGGACTGATAATTTAATCTCTCCTCCTCACTCCAGACCGTTTTCCATATTTCTGTGTCTGTGCGGATTCCAAGAAGTCCTGCTTCTCTGAGAGTTTTTACATCCCACTGGGGACGACTGATCTTTGACAGCGGTACCTGGAGGGCGATCCGCTCCATGCGCTCAATATCCGTACAGAGATAGTGATCATCCAGGCTGTTGTTTTCCACATTTTTCCGGTCGTTTTCGTAGGCCTTACGCTGCTCTTCCTCATAAAGATAACCGTACCAGTTGGCATCAAAATTCAGAAGTCTTCCTCCTACCTTCAGTACACGGACCCATTCCCTGTAGGCAACATCCGGATGCTCCAGATTCCAGGTAAGATTTCGGGAAATGACCACGTCAAAGGTATTATCCTCAAAATCCAGCTTCTGTGCATCCATCCTCAAAAAGCGGATATTCCGGCAAAGGTCTCCTGCATTTTCCTTTGCCTTTTCCAGCATTCCTTCCGTATAATCCACTGCATCTACATGATATCCGGCTTCTGCCAGGATCACAGGAAAAAATCCGGGGCCTGTTCCGATATCCAGGATACGGATCTCTTCCTTGGGTTTGTCCGGAAACTGACTGGTCAGCACCTTAAGCCATGCGTTTTTCTGCGTTCCCGCAAGCTCTTTATGATTCACTTCGGAATACCCTTCTGTACGGGTGCTCCAGTAAGATTCGATTTC
>ERZ824598.2956-NODE-2956-length-16039-cov-5.505693_pt1 | contig 16039 bp, 15 predicted proteins | sample MGYA00519934_ERZ824598 | MGnify/ENA primary metagenome ERZ824598 (study PRJEB31778, sample SAMEA3449177) | human gut metagenome | biome: human gut; feature: human-associated habitat; material: faeces | place: United Kingdom | collected 2010/2012 ...
TGATCATCGGCGGCGGCATGGCTTACACCTTCGTCAAGGCTCAGGGCTACGAGGTGGGCAAGAGCCTGTGCGATGACTCCAAGCTGGACTACTGCAAGGAGATGATGGCCAAGGCTCAGGAGAAGGGCGTCAAGCTGCTGCTGCCCGTCGATGCTGTCTGCATCAAGGACTTCCCCGATCCCATCGACGCACCCGTCGAGACCACCGTTGTGCCCGTCACTGCGATCCCGGCAGACATGGAAGGCTGCGACATCGGCCCTGAGACCATGAAGCTGTTTGCTGACGCCGTCAAGGCTTCCAAGACCGTTGTCTGGAACGGACCCATGGGCGTGTTCGAGAACCCCACCCTGGCAGCTGGTACCCTGGCTGTTGCTAAGGCTATGGCTGAGAGCGACGCTACCACCGTCATCGGCGGCGGCGACAGCGCAGCAGCTGTGCAGCAGATGGGCCTGGGCGATAAGATGACCCACATCTCCACCGGCGGCGGCGCTTCTCTGGAGTACCTGGAGGGCAAGGAGCTGCCCGGCATCGCTGTCATCCAGAACGCATAATTTTTTCCGGCATCACAATGGGTGCGGCGGCATTTGCGCCGCCGCACCTTTTTTATTGAGAAGGTAAATGTAAAGGAGATAGACATCATGGATAAGGCAAAGCGTAAGGCAATCATTGCAGGCAACTGGAAGATGAACAAGACCGCCTCCGAGGCTGCTGTTCTGGTGGACGAGCTGGTGCCCGCCGTGCAGGACGCAGGCTGCGAGGTCGTCATCTGCACCCCCTACACCGACCTGGTCACCGCTGTGGAAAAGACCAAGGGCACCAACATCCATGTGGGTGCCGAGAACGTCCACTTTGAAAAGTCCGGCGCATTCACCGGTGAGATCAGCGCCGACATGCTGGTGGATCTGGGCGTGGAGTATGTCATCGTGGGCCACTCCGAGCGCCGTCAGTATTTCGCAGAGACCGACCAGACCGTTAACAAGCGCGCTCTGGCAGCCCTGAACGCTGGCCTGAAGGTCATCATCTGCGTGGGCGAGAGCCTGCAGCAGCGCGAAGAGGGCGTAACCGAGGAGTTGGTGCGCATGCAGACCAAGATCGCTCTGCGTGACGTGACCGCTGAGCAGATGGCCAACGTGGTCATCGCTTACGAGCCCATCTGGGCCATCGGCACCGGCAAGACCGCTACTGCGGACCAGGCTGAGGAAGTCTGCGGCCAGATCCGCAAGGTCATCGGCGAGGTGTACGGTGAGGCTGTGGCTGAGGCTACCACTGTCCAGTACGGCGGCAGTATGAACGCCAAGAACTGCGAGGAGCTGCTGAGCAAAAAGGATGTGGACGGCGGCCTGATCGGCGGCGCATCCCTGAAGGCTCCCGACTTTGCAGTGATCGTCAACGCAGCCACCAAGGGCTGATCGACGGTTTAAATCAGCTGTTTCAGCGCCCGGCTGCGCCGCATTTCCAGCGCTGTGCCGGGCGCTGATTTGTTAAATTCAAAGGAGATTCAATTTTATGGCAAAGAAACCTGTTCTTCTGTGCATCATGGATGGCTTCGGCTGGGTGCCGGAGGAGACCTTCGGCAACGCCGTGGTCGCCGCAAAGAAACCCCACCTCGATGCTCTGATGGCAAAATATCCCATGACCACCATCAACGCTTCCGGTATGGCCGTCGGTCTGCCCGAGGGCCAGATGGGCAACTCTGAGGTTGGCCACACCAACATGGGCGCTGGCCGCATCGTGTACCAGCAGCTCACCCTCATCACCAAGTCCATCAAGGACGGCGAGATGCTCCAGAACCCGGTTCTGGTCAAGAACATGAAGGCTGCCATCGATGCCGGCAAGGCCATCCATCTGATGGGTCTGGTGGGCACCGGCGGTGTGCACAGCCACGCAGACCACTGGTTCGGCGTGCTGGAAATGGCAAAACATCTGGGTGCAAAGAACGTTTACCTGCACTGCATCACCGATGGCCGCGATACCGACCCGCACTCCGGCAAGGGCTTCCTGGCCGACCTGCAGGCCAAGCTGGACGAGCTGGGCATCGGCAAGATCGCCAGCGTCTCCGGCCGTTACTACGCCATGGATCGCGATAACAACTGGGATCGTGAAGAGAAGGCATACGCTGCCTTTGTCTACGGCGAGGGCAATCATGCCGCCAACGCTGCCGAGGCCATCGAGGCATCCTATGCAGCAGACAAGACCGATGAGTTCGTTCTGCCCTGCGTCACCTGTGAGGGTGGCCGCGTGCAGGATGGCGACACTGTGATCTTCATGAACTTCCGTCCCGATCGTGCCCGCCAGATGACCCGTATCTTCTGCGACGATGCTTTCACCGGCTTTGAGCGCCGCGGCGGCCGCAAGCAGGTGAACTATGTCTGCATGGCTGAATACGATGCCACCATGCCCAACTGCGAGGTCGCCTATCCGCCTGTGGAGCTGAAGAACGTTCTGGGCCAGTACCTGTCCGAGAATGGCAAGACTCAGCTGCGCATTGCCGAGACCGAGAAGTACGCTCATGTCACCTTCTTCTTCAACGGCGGCGTGGAGGCTCCCTACGAGGGCGAGGACCGCTGCGTGATCCCCAGCCCGAAGGTCGCCACCTATGACCTGAAGCCCGAGATGAGCGCCCCCGAGGTTGCTGCCGAGTGCGTCAAGCGCATCGAGAGCGGCAAGTACGATGTGGTGATCCTGAACTTCGCAAACTGCGATATGGTCGGCCACACCGGCGTGTTCGATGCTGCGGTCAAGGCCGTTGAGGCTGTGGATACCGCTGTGGATCAGGTGGTGTCCGCTGTGCTGAAGGCAGGCGGCTGCGCCTTCATCACCGCCGACCACGGCAACGCCGAGAAGATGATGAACCCGGACGGCACCCCCTTCACCGCACACACCACCAACGTGGTGCCCTTTGTGGCTGTTGGCTGCGGCGATGTGAAGCTGCGTGAGGGCGGCTGCCTTGCCGATATCGCTCCCACCATGCTGCCGTATATCGGTCTGCCCGTGCCTGCTGAAATGACCGGCAAGAGCATCATTGTGGAGTAATTGACCGTTAAAATGGCCGACGCGTTCGCTTTGACTATGAATAGCGGAATTGTTATTCTTATATTTACAGCTCTGGAAAATCTGCGGATTTTCCAGAGCTGTTTTTTCACGTGAAAAGCCGATAAGATAAACTGCGTTTTTGGGTTTCGACCCCATTCTAAATCAAAAACTTTTCTTTTTTTCCCATCCGTGCTACAATAAAAATGAATTTTTGATTGTAGGAGAAGCGGATGGAAACAACGCATAAACAAATCGTTCTGGGCATCCTTGCCCATGTGGACTCCGGCAAGACCACCCTTTCGGAAGCCATGCTCTACCGCTCCGGCGCGATCCGCAAGCTGGGCCGCGTGGATCACAAGGATGCCTTTCTGGATACCGACACGCTTGAAAAAGCGCGCGGCATCACCATCTTTTCTAAGCAGGCCCTGTTGACAGCGGGCAATACGGATATCACATTGCTGGACACCCCCGGCCATGTGGATTTTTCCACCGAGACAGAGCGCACCCTGCAGGTGCTGGACTATGCTGTGCTGGTGGTAAGCGGCACCGACGGCGTGCAGAGCCACACCGAGACGCTCTGGCGGCTGCTGCGGCGCTACCATGTGCCCACCTTTGTGTTCGTGAACAAGATGGACCTGCCCGGCAAGAGCAGGGAAGAGCTGCTCGCCCAGCTGAACCACCGTCTGGGCGAGGGCTTTGTGGCCTTTGATGTGCCGCAGGCCGACCGGGACGAAGCACTGGCTCTGTGTGACGAAAACCTGATGGATCGGATGCTGGATGCCGGGCAGTTGACCGATGCGGACCTCATCCCGGCCGTTGCACGCCGGCATGTGTTCCCGTGCTGGTTCGGTTCGGCGCTGCGGCGTACCGAAAACGATGCACTGGAAAGCGTGGACGCTCTGATGGACGGCATCGACCGCTATACCCGTCCGGCTCCCGCGCTGGATGCCTTTGGCGCCAAGGTGTTTAAGGTGTCGCAGGATGAGCAGGGCACGCGCCTGACATGGCTGCGCGTGACTGGCGGCGAACTGAAGGTAAAGGCCCAGCTCTCCGGCGAAGCAGATGGTGAGCCGTGGGAGGAAAAGGCAAACCAGCTGCGGCTGTACTCCGGCGTAAAGTATACGCTGGCGGAAGCCATCGGCCCGGGGCAGGTGTGCGCCGTCACCGGCCTGACCAAGGCGCGCCCGGGCGAGGGCCTTGGCGCGGAACGCGACAGCGATGTGCCGGTTCTGGAACCGGTGCTAAGCTATCAGGTGCTGCTGCCGGAGGGGGCTGATGTGCACGCGGCACTGGGCAAGCTGCACCGGCTGGAAGAAGAGGAGCCGCAGCTCCATGTGGTATGGAACGAGACTTTGGGCGAGATCCATGTGCAGCTCATGGGTGAGGTGCAGCTGGAAGTGCTGCGCAGTTTGCTGGCAGAGCGCTTTGGCCTGAACGTGGAGTTCGGCCCCGGCGGCATTCTGTACAAGGAGACCATCACGGAGCCTATGGAGGGCGTGGGCCACTACGAGCCGCTGCGCCATTATGCGGAGGTGCATGTCAAGCTGGAGCCCCTGCCCCGCGGCAGCGGGATGCAGTTTGCCGCCGACTGCCGGGAAGAAGTGCTGGACAAGAACTGGCAGCGCCTTGTGCTGACCCATCTGGAAGAAAAGCAGCACCTTGGCGTGCTGACCGGTGCGCCGCTGACGGACGTGAAAATCACCCTCATTGCAGGCCGCGCCCATCTTAAACACACGGAGGGCGGAGATTTCCGGCAGGCCACCTATCGCGCGGTGCGGCAGGGCCTGATGCTGGCCAAAAGCCAGCTGCTGGAGCCATGGTATGCCTTTCGGCTGGAAGTGCCGGTGGAGAACCTTGGCCGTGCCATGACCGATATCCAGCGCATGGAGGGCAGCTTTGACCCGCCAGAGAGCGGGGAAGAGGCTGCTGTGCTCACCGGTTTTGCACCGGTGGCCACCATGCGCAGCTACCCCATGGAGGTGGTGGGCTATACCCGGGGCCGGGGACACCTGACCCTGACGCTGGACGGCTACCGGCCCTGCCACAATGCGGCGGAGATCATTGAAGCTGTGGGCTACGAGCCGGAGCACGACCTTGACAACCCGGCAGATTCGGTGTTCTGTGCCCATGGCGCGGGCTTTGTGGTGCCTTGGGATCAGGTGCGCAGCCACATGCATGTGGACAGCGGCTGGGGAAAAAGCAAAAGCCCGGAGCAGGAGACGCAGGCCGTGCCCCAGCGCCGGACAGCGGCTTACCGCGCAACACTGGAAGAGGATGCCGAGCTGCTCAAAATCTTCGAGCGCACCTATGGCCCCATCAAACGGGACCCGCTGGCGGCATTCCGCCCGGTGCAAAAGCGGGAACGCCCGGATTTTGATGCCCAGCAGTGGGAAATCCTGCCCGAATATCTGCTGGTGGACGGCTACAATATCATCTTTGCGTGGGATGAGCTGAACGCCCTTGCAAAGGACAGTCTGGAAGCGGCCCGTCACAAGCTGATGGATATTCTGTGCAACTATCAGGGCTACCAGAAGTGCAACCTCATCCTTGTGTTCGACGCCTACCGGGTGCCGGGCAGTCCGGGCTCCATCGAGCAGTACCACAACATCCATGTGGTCTACACGAAGGAAGCAGAAACGGCGGACATGTTCATTGAACATGTCACCCACGAGATCGGAAAAGGACGCCGCGTGCGCGTGGCCACTTCCGACGGTATGGAACAGATCATCATTCTGGGGCACGGTGCGCTGCGCGTCTCGGCCCGTATGTTCCACGAGGAAGTGCAGAACGTGGAAAAGCAGATCCGCGCCCTTGTACAGGGGCAGGCGTGAGCTTTGAGAAGCAACAGATTTTAAATCGTTTTCTGGAGGTGCCTTTATGGCTGTGGAAATAACCGAAGATTTTGTCTGGCAGGCCATCCCGCCGCGTCCGCGTGAAAGCCACAAGGGCACCTTTGGCACTGTTCTGGCCGTTGCAGGCAGTGCGTCTTACCGTGGTGCGGCCCTGCTTGCCGCCGAGGGAGCTCTGCGCACCGGTGCGGGCATCGTGACCCTTGCCAGTGTGGAGCCGGTGCTTGCTGCTGCCGCAGCCCGCCTGCCAGAGTGCTGTCTGTGCCCGTGCGCCGCAGGGGCCGAAGGCGGCATCTCACCGGAAAGCATCCCGTTTATTCAGCGACAGAAGGCCACAGTGCTGCTGCTGGGCCCGGGCCTTGGCGGTACGGCCCAGAGTGCAGCCCGCGCAGCGGAGACACGCGTACTGGTACAAAGGCTTCTGCCGGGCTTTGCGGGCAGTGCAGTGCTGGACGCTGACGGCCTGAATGCCGCCGCGCAGCTTTTGGCTGAGGGGAAGGCGCTGCCCCATCCGACGGGCGAGTTGATCCTTACGCCGCATCCCGGTGAAATGGCCCGGCTCACCGGCCTTTCCGTGGCAGAAATCAGCGCCGACCGTGAGAAAATTGCCCGGCAGTATGCAAAAAAATGGAACGTCGTGGTGGTACTCAAGGGTTCCCGCACCATTGTAGCTGCGCCGGATGGCCGTGCATGCGTGAATCCCACCGGCAACCCGGGCCTTGCCCGGGGCGGCAGCGGGGATGTACTGGCCGGTATGACGGCGGCCCTGCTGGCCTGCCGTCTGCCTGCGTTTGAAGCTGCTTCCTGTGCGGTGTACCTGCATGGTGCCGCAGCTGACCGTGCTGCTGCGCTTTGCGGGGAGTACGGGATGCTGCCGCATGATATCCTGCCACAGCTTGGCCGGATGTTTGCGGAAAATCAGAGATAAAGGGCTTATGCACAAAGCCTATTTTAAGTACCGAGAACAAAAGCGAGAAAAGGAACGAATAGAGATGTCTTATAAAGTAAAAATACTGCGGCAGACAGGTGTTGCGCCTGCTCATCGTGGACATAAACATCCACATAATCCCTGATATAAAGGCTGTCAACCACTTTCTCAAATGATGGAACTTCCTGTACCTCATCCAAAAAGATGTATGTCATCTTATCAGCACACAAGCCGTAAATACTGTATCCTCATCCAACCCTTTTCGGATTTCAGTGGAAACCAGTTTGCCAGAAGCATCTACAATCACGTTCGGTGCTTTTTCCTTATAGACTTCATGCTGCATCAGAAAAAAGTGCTGGCTTTCTACTACGCATTCTTCGGTTGCCATCCACGTTCCAGCACATCCATCTATAAAAAGATTTTTCGTGTCAAGTGTAACCAGAATGCCAGAACTACTACTGCGGATAAAGCCAGCAACCACAACAAGGGAGTCCTTATCCACAAAATACGCCGTGATTTCTCCCTGTTGGTTTATGACAATCACATCACCGACACCAAATGGACGGCCACGGAAATTCTTCGGTCGATGCTCTTCCAACCGTTTCCGAATCATCTCTGGTGTGTCCGATGTAAACAACTTGGTAAAATGTACTGCAGTGCAGTCCGAAACATCTGCACTATTTCCGTCATTCATGTACATTCTGCACTCCTCACTTTTTCTATATAAACAGCAACAAACCCACGGCGGATCGCACAAAGGCAATCCACCGTAGGCTTGAACTCTCCTGCAATCTTTATTTGCTGCTCCTTTTTGTGGGTCAAAACAGAGCTTTCCAAAAAGCCTCCTACATATAACCCCGGATTTTCCGCATCTTGCAGTTTTTCAACAAATAAAACATTTGAAGGACAACTCAAGCCGTCAAAACCATTTAGTTATCGTAGGTTTTCTTGGTTGACCCTATGCGGTTGTCAAGTAAGGAACAAAAATTTTTGCAAAAAAATAAGCCTTTCCGAGCCGAAACCGATACGGTTTCAAACTCAGAAAGACTTCTCTTGTTATTTTTTCGATTTGAGTTTTTCTCTCCTTCTTGACGTGTGATAGCATTTGTGCTATCATATAAATAGAAAATCACATTGCCACTTTGGAGACAATATTCTAATGTATGAGATTGAATTTTACGAAACAGAAGATGGAAAGTGTCCTATCTGGGATTTTCTTGAAGCTTTACGCCTCAAGGCTCCTACCAATAAAGATGCACGGATACAGCACAAACAGGCAAGCCTCTACATTGAGCTACTTCAGCAAAATGGAACCCACATGAATGCAGAGATTACGAAGCATCTTGACGATGGCATTTGGGAGCTTCGACCTGGAAACAATCGCGTATTCTACTTTTTCTATCAAAATGATACTTATGTACTACTTCATCAGTTTCGAAAGAAATCTCAAAAAACGCCTAAACGCGAAATTGAGAAAGCAAAAACAGAGCGCAACGACTATCTTCGCAGAAAGGAGACTGCTAAATTATGAAAACATGGAATGATTACAAAGAATACGTTCGTACTGTAGACCCTGAAACAGCAAAGGACATCAAAGAAACAGAGGAAGTGGCTGCAATTGTCACTGCCATGGTTGAGCAGCGGAATGCTCTTGGCCTAAGCCAACGCGAACTTGCCGCCATGTGCGGTCTGCCGCAATCCTCTGTTGCAAGAATCGAGTCCTGCAAAACAACGCCTAATCTCGGAACCCTCTTGAATATTTTCCAGCACCTCGGATTAACGCTTACTGTTTCTCCCGTCAATCCTACCGTGTAATTTCTTATCACGGAGTCTGCTTCATTTAGCAGGCTCTTTTTTCTTTGTCTGTACTAACATTCCCTTTCATCTTTTCGAGCAAAATTATAGCAGCATTTTCTCCGCGTCATATCATCCCCTAAATTGGCATTTTACCCTGCCACTAATCATTTACCTTCAATAGTTTTCAATTCTTCAAGGTAATAGTCACCATGATAGAATTTAGAAACATCCATATCAAGAGCTTCAATTACTCGACACGCCAAGCCAAAAGAACAGGTCAAAATACTTCTTTCCCCAGATTCCAACCTTTGATATTGACGCAACGTTATTTTTGCGCGATCAGCAATCTCTTGTTGCGTCATCCTTAACATTTGTCGTCTTTCCGATAAGACAGCCGCTGCTGTTGGAATTATCGTTTGAAAACTATCTAAAATTCCACCACTCATAATATTGGTTCCCTTCATCACGTCCATTTGGACGTATTATACGACCAAGTGGACGTGATGTCAAGTTGTACACTTTTGAGGCGAGAGGGCACTTTGTTCATCTTTTTCAAGCGAAATGATAACTGCATTTTTCTCGGCATCATACCGTCCTTTAAACTGATGGTCTTTTCCTGCCGCCAGACCATTTGCTTTCAGCAACAACTGAATGAACTGTATTCCGTTAATCATCATTCGGCACTGCCCATCGGTCAACAGCCTGTCTGGAACCTTAAAGGACATGGGATGTTCAGCGGTGCACGGAGTAATCGCAATAGACTTCCGATCTTTCCTCTGCAAAACACAAATATAGGTCGGACTCCCAAGAATACGAATAACATCCTTTCCCACATTCATTCTTCGGCTTTCTGCCGGAATCGTCACCAGCAGATTCATAATTCGTCCAGAACTCATGTCAGCATTCCTTTCTCAACAACCTCACTGCCCGGTCGTTGTACATTTTCAGGCTGTTCCGGAAAATCTGGTAAAGGTATATTTTCAGATTCTTCACATTGCGGTATCGGTACTGAAATAGTATCTGTTTTCTGTTCAGGCTCATCCAATACAACAGAGCCCTGATACCCAATAAAATCCTCGAACAGATTCATCTGATGACCAGCGATGTAATCATTATAAGATTTCCCGATCCGATCCTTATAGACATCCGGGAAAAACTTTATCTGTTTCTTCTTCATTTCGCCAGTAAGCGGGTCTGTATATTCCTGTGGCTTCGGTGTAAACATGATTGCTTCTTCCAAATCGAACAACATACAAAGGCCCTGATCTGAATTAGCCACCCGTCCAAGCACTTTATAACGACATTCTCGATTCCAGTTCATGAGTTTGAAGATATTTTCCACAAATTCCAAAGAGGTAATATCCTTATTCACCCAGTTTTCGTCCTTCTGCCGTGCCCATTCAACAGACGCGCTGTCCTCTTCCGGGCACATAATCAACGCAAGCCGCTTCTTATTGGGGTGCAAAATCGGAAGGACATACTTGATTCCTTCAAAAAGCCGAATGCACGCCATATTAAATTTCATAACACCATATTTTACGCTCACTGCAGGCTTATTCAACATGGAAAACTGGGTGCGCGGCGGAAGTTCATAGCCATCGAACTTTTCGTACTCCAGTTCTCTTTTATGTTCTTTCCGTATCTGTGCAAGTTCACGAATCAAGGAGATTTCCCGAACGCTCAGTTCCTGCTCCCTGCTTTTTTCTTCCATTTTGCAAATCCTCCTACATCGACATTAAAAGGTCGTCCAGTTCACGCTGAACTTCATTTCTGCTCGGAATTGCGCCAATCATGGGATTTTCTACGACTTGGCCAGATTCCATCACATCACTAACTGTAATGCTCTGAACCCATTTACTCCGATATAACCGGCATTTTAGATTCATCGAACAATTTCCTTGTTCATACTGATTTTTCCCAGTCAAAATCCGGGACTCATCTAATTCAAAAATCAGAAATTTTGCATTTCCCTGACCCCGGCAGATACCACGGCACTGGTAACGGCAATTCATTTTCCAGTTCAGCGTTTGAAAGACAAGCCCAGAAAATGCTCTTGCTGAAAAACTACTATGAACGTCATTGTCATCTCTCCAGTGCATCGCCGTTGAAGAGTCACAGTTGCTCTTTCGCAGGATCATGACCTGCAGAATCGGATGATAGAGCAGTTCCACATATTCGCAGTTGTCCAGCCGGGTGTGGCAAGCCTTGCTGAAACGGATTCCATTTTTAGAAATCGTCATAACCGGGCTGCTTTGATTGATAAAACATATGCCAGATACCGTCAAATAATCAGATGGCAATGCCATATCCAACTTCTTTCCAAACCGCATTTCTGCCATCTTGTTCAGTTTCGCCACTTCTTCCGGCAGATAGGTGCTCAGGCAAAGGCTGCGGATGCTTTCGGCATTGATACCGTTCCAGTTCGGATGGATACCCACAAAGCCTTTCAATGCTCCCTGCCGGATTACCACAATATCCTGCACACCGCACTTTTTGCTGCTGGATGCCACAAGATGTGCAGCCCGTGCAATCTCCGGCGAAACAATCGCTTCGTGATGCTCCGGGACATAGGCAGAGCAGCGATTCCCATTATTCTTTGTGACCTTGCCCAGCTTGTAGTCCACCACAATGCTCTTCCGGGCTTCCAGATCACCCCAGCGGCGTTCATTTTTCATGATGTTTGCTACCATCACACCGTTCCACTCCTGCCTGCCGCGCAGGGTGCTGCGCTTTTTCTGCGTCAGGATCATTGCAATCTGTTCGTAATCATAGCCCTGAATAAATGCCAGAAAGATAAAACGTACCGTCTTTGCTTCTTCCGGCTCAATTACCAACTGTCCATCTTTGGTATGCCGATACCCCATCAGGTCAGCCACCGGGTACTGACCTGTCATAATACGCTGGTCATACGAAAGAATCATGCGGCGACTCTTATTGCCCGATTCCCAATCCGCCAAAAGAGCCTGAATGTCAAGACTGTATTGACTGCTTGGATTCAGCGTGTAGATATTCTCTGTTTCAAAGTACACACCGATGGGATGTGCAGGATGCATGGTTTTCAAAGCTGCGATCTGTGTCATGCAATCCGAAAAGTTCCGGGCAAAACGCGAAATGCTGGCACAGATAATCAAATCCATTTTCTGGTCTTTGGCATCTCGCATCATTCGCTTAAACGCATCTCGTTTCCGCAGTGAAGTACCCGATTTTCCCTCGTCACTATAAATATCCTGCAGATTCCAGTTCTCCGTTTCTGCAATCTTTTTGGTGTAGTATAGAGTTTGATTTTCAATAGAGGAAATCTGTTCTTCGCTAGATGTGCTGACACGGGCATAAACGGCCACACGTTTTAGGTCACTGTCATAAATTGATGGGGTCGGCTTTGCAGGGCGGAAATAATCTTTTGCTGATTTCTGGCCCTGTTCAGTCTGCTTATGGATTCTGTCGCGGATTTCGGCTTTTCTCTTTTCAGCTTCCAAATGCCTGCTTTTCCAATCCATTCCATTGGACACAACTTCGATATTTTCTATTGAAATATGTTCTACATTTTTTGAATCATACTGTCCTTCATTCATTTTCCATCTGCCTTTTCCATTTCATGTTCTAGTCGTGCTTTCCAAGCAAGATATTCTTTCTCGCGGATTGATGTGTATTTTTTGGCTAATTCTTTCAGGCTTTGCCGTTGGTTATCAACATCAAGAATGGTGTCGATTCTCTGGTCATCATCATCCGTAACAATGTCCACTCGCATCGGTATGTCAAACAGATATTTCAACAGGAAACAGAAATCACAGGTATTCGCCGCAAGGTAGGCTCTTGTTTGCGAGAAAATCAGATTAACTATTCCTTTTTTACAGTCCTGAAGCAGGTGTACCATTTCCGGGCGTTTATAAATTTCCTTATTCCCTGTGATGTCAATATAGACACCAACCAGCCTTTTATCCGCATCATCCCTAAACTTTTCAGCATAGTAGGAACTGTGATAGGCTACTGCTGCATCCTTAGAGCGTTCCCACAGTTTTGCAAGTTTCACATAGCCACCAACCTTATACTTGCGGTCCATTTATAGCACCTTCTTCCAGCTGAACACTCCAATACCATCTCCGCTTCTTCTGGTAGCAGTGGATTCCCATTTCCGTTTTTACCATCCGCGCCACTCGTTTGCTGACACCCTCATTGTCCAGACGGCAATAAATTTCATTTGCGCTCATATCGCCTTTTTCAAGGAAATGCTTGATCCAGTAGGCAGCTTTCTGTTGCTCTGTATCAAATTTAGGTTCGGCGTCCGGCTGTTGTTTTTCAAAAAGCTGTGGCCTGCATTCCAGCCATCGAAAGCCCTTGTCGGCAGAAATGGAAAAGCGGATGTCTTCTGCCGTAGGCGCAAGACTGTTTTTGATTTGATGTACGATTCTTATATCAGGATTCTCGGTATCTCGCTCCACCTGCAGGACGCTTCGTGCTGCTGCCACAACATCAATACTGCCAAGGCTGCGGTACAGCCCTTTGGAGCCTTCTTTTTTGTTGAGGTGTCCAATCAGAACGATAGCGCAGTCGTAACCAGCAGCCCACATTCCAAGGCGGCGCATGAGTTTCCGCGCCCTGCCTGCGATCTGCAAATCGGAATCACTGCCAAGATAAGCCTGAATCGGGTCGATCACGACCAAGCGCGGCCGGAATTCAATGATTGCCTGACGGATGCGCTCATCGTCTAATGTAAGGCCGTTATATACTTCCTCATTGATGAAAGCAATCTTACTGCAGTCTGCTCCGCAGCGTTCCAGACGGGGCTTTATCGTGTCTGAAACGCCATCCTCTGAGCACTGATAAATCACTTTTTGCGGTGTACCGATTTTACAACCGTCCGGGGTCTTACCTCCTGTTGAAAGTTCCGCAATCAGATTCATCATCATGGTTGATTTTCCATCGCCAGGATCACCTTGCAGCAGTGTGATTTTTCCGATTGCGATAAACGGATACCACAGCCACCGTACATCCGTTGATTGGACTTCGCTATACAGTGTCAGCAGCCGTTCCATTTCGTTTCCCCCACTTTATTTTTACAGTTTGATTTCATGCTTTTATTATACACTTATCAGATGATTTTTTCTGTGAAGTGGCACTTCACATGTGCAGCAAATTGTGATGTAACACTTCACAAAATTGCCTCAGAACACACGACCGCTGGGGGTGGCCCCGCCAAATTCTGAGTCACATTTTCATCATTTTCTCTATACAGTTCTTCTAATCAAAAACGAAAGTACATCTGTTAACTGAACCCCGCTGTACAGCGTCAGTAACTTTTTCACTTCGTTCTCACTCACATTATCGTGCTGTTTAATTTTATGGCTTTATTATACACCTGTCAGATGATTTTTTCTGTGAACCAGCAGTTCACTTGTTGCTCAAAATGTGAACTGCTGGTTCACATTTTGGCCTCAGAAGCCACCTCCGCTAGAGGGGAAAAATAAGAATTCTGACTTCTATGCAGATTGCCTCTTTGGTTCCTCTTGATTCATTTCTCCATAAGTCAAATAATTAAAGTATCTTATGCGGGCATTTGAAAGGAAGATCACTATATGTCCGTAAATCGTACTTCTCTAGGAAAACGAATCAGCTTCTACCGTTCAAAATCGAATCTGACGCAAGAAGTTCTTGCCGCAAAAGTCAACTGCAGTCGTGAATACATTGTCCAAATCGAAAATGGCACAAAGGTTCCAAGCCTTTCTGTTCTTGTCAAAATTGCCAACACGTTATCCGTTTCCGCGGATGAGCTTTTGCTCGACTGTCTTGAATATTCATACTGGTGTTTTGTGTAGTTCCCGGCCTGATGCTTCCCATGCTGCAGCATAATAACCTTTTGTGCTTGTTCAAATTCCTCCGGGGTCACAATGGCGGCATGACTGTCCTCAATTCGTACCTGCTGTTTCAAGGGAGCGCGCAGGACCCGATGCTTGCAAGGAACCGGCATAATGAATTTCGCGCCCACATAGGTTCCCTTATACTTCTCATTTTTCAGAACATGGTAAACCGTTCCACTTGTCCAATGGCTGCGCTGCAGATCCCATGCTTTCTGCTCGCTGTACACATGGCTTTCCGCCACATGATACGCTGCCGGGGTCGGGATCTGCTTTTCATTCAGGATTTTTGCGATGGTGCCTGTTCTGTTGCCCTGCAATGCCAGTTCAAAGATCAACCGTACATACTGGCTGGCTACCGGGTCGAGGATCAGCTTATGGCAATCGTTCGGGTCCGGCAGGAATCCAAACGGGCGGTATCCTCCGAGATACATTCCTTTTTTCTGCATCACATGGTCTGCTGCCGCGATTTTGGCAGAAAGATCCCGGCTGTAGGATGCGTTGATGATGTTCTTAATGGCTACTTCCAGTCCGCGTACATCGTTCCCGGCCTGCATTCCACTGTCATACCCATCGTTGACAGAGATGAATCGAACGCCCAGCAATGGAAAAATGCGCTCCATATAATCGCCTGCTTCGATATAATCGCGGGCAAACCGGGAAAAGTCCTTTACGATAATTGTTTTCACCTTGCCATCCTGCGCGTCCTGAATCAGCCGCTGGAACGCCGGGCGGCTCGTGGAGGTGCCGGAGTAGCCATCGTCCACATACTCCTGACGCGGCTCTGCAGCCAGTTCCGGGTGAGCCATGATATACCCCTCTACCAGTCCGCGCTGGCCCTGAATGCTGTTGCTCTCGGCCTTATCAGCACCCACATCCTCGTCTGCAAGTGAAAGCCGGTAATAGGTTCCGATCATCTGCTGCTCACCGCCTTTCAAACGTGTAGATCAATTCTGCCTTTACGATTTCCTCTGCACGATTTTCCAGATTTCTCATGCGGCTCACCCACTCCATCTGATTTTCTTCTTTCAGTTTTTCTGAAATGCTCTCCCGCTGGCTCATCTGCTCGATCAAAACCTCATATCGCTCTGCTGCCTGTTCTTCCACGTCTGCCAAAACAGCGTCCAGCTTTCCATTCAGCAGCAGGCTCTGATAATAGGCTGGTTTTCGCAGTTTCAGGTACGCCTTGTGCAGCATCCCCCAACGGCCAACCGGACGAGTCCGTGGCACTTTCAAGGCTGGCAGGTAATAATCGCCAATCAAAATATATTCCATCCCTGTCCGGGCATCGTAGATTTTCTCTTTCATTTCTTTCATTGCTTTGTTCTCCTTTTTCATCACAATAAAAATTCTGTATAAGTGATTTTTCCGCGATCCACTTCGATTTTCTTTACATACTGCTGCAGATTATCTGCCGTCAAAAGGACTTCTGTGCTGCCTGCGATCTGCTTTTTCCGTTGCAATTCTTCTTGAACAACGGCCAGTTCTTTCTCTCTTTCAGATTTTGTCTGCTTCAGTAATACGATTTCATTTTCTACACCTTGCTTCAGTTCCAGAAATTTCTCCTTTGAAAGTTTTCC
>ERZ824598.2961-NODE-2961-length-16008-cov-3.975867_pt1 | contig 16008 bp, 15 predicted proteins | sample MGYA00519934_ERZ824598 | MGnify/ENA primary metagenome ERZ824598 (study PRJEB31778, sample SAMEA3449177) | human gut metagenome | biome: human gut; feature: human-associated habitat; material: faeces | place: United Kingdom | collected 2010/2012 ...
TTGACGAAGGTTCTGGACATTATCATCCTAATATAGCACTTCAGTGTACTGATGTTCACGATGGTGGAGATGGATTTACCTATGCAACTTTCAAGGTTTTGACATCTATGCTGCAGGTTGGTGGTGTTAAGTATGCGCAGAACTATCAGTGTGCATTCTCTACCATTCGTTTAATTTACGAGACAAACAAGAAAGGTAAGATCACCGTTCAGAAGGCATCTTCCAACACCACGCTGACAAATGGCAATAAGTGCTATAACTTCACCGGAATCAAGTATGGTATTTACAGTGATGCAAATTGTACCAGCATCGTAGCAACCGTTACCTTAAATGCAAATGGTACCTCTGATCCGGTTGACGTAGATGCAGGAACTTACTACGTTAAGGAGATTTCCGCACCGTCAGGAAGTGGATACAAAGTAAGCTCGGATAAGACAACCGTTACCATCGCGGCAGGCGAGAGTAAGACGGCAAACGTAAAGGATGAGCCAATGAACGACCCGTTTGGTATTCAGATCACTAAGATCAGTGCAAGTGGCGCAACCGCAGACTTATCCGGTGCAGAGTATACCATTACCTATTATCCAAAGCACTACAACAGTGTAGCAGAGATTAACGCTGAAACAGATACCAGTATTAAACCAACTAAATGGGTAATTCAGACGAAGAAAACTTCCAATGGATTATATTTAGCAACGCTTGATGATAACCACATTGTTTCTGGTAGTGCCGTATTTGGAAAGACTGGTACTATGTATACGATACCGCTCGGCACAATTACTGTTCAAGAGACAAAGGCACCTGTCGGATTTACTGTTGATGGTGCAACCGTAACAAATGTAAAGACGAAACAGACTGTTGCGGGAACAGATGGTGTGTTCTTGTTCAAATTGGTTAATGAAAACTCTGGTGTAGCTTTAAAGAGTGGCAATTCCCTTTCCACTACTCTGGATGGCGAAACCGCTATGACACTACAGTATTCAGAGAAGTCAATCAATTTAAAGACAACTCTGACAGAGGATTCCAGTAAGAGCCACTATGCAAAGGCAGACTCCACAATCAGTCTGACCGACCGCTTAGAGTATGAGAATCTTTCTGTTGGAAAGCACTATGTCGTAAGAGCCACCCTTTACATCAAGGACGGTAATAACCTGACAGAGCATGCAAGTAAGACAGTTGATCTTTATCCGACCGCAACAAGTGGAACGCTGGATGTTCTTTTCAGCAACATCAGTACAAATGGACTTTCCGGTAAAACACTGGTTTGCTACGAAACACTGACTGTTAATGGATCTACAGTTGCAGAGCATAAGAATCCGAATGATGTCGGCCAGACCGTCAACTTCCCGTCTGTGCATACAACCGCAACAGAAAAGAGTACAGGGAACCATATCGCAAAGGCAACCAAGTCCTTAACCATCGTGGATACCGTATCAATGTCAGCTCTTCGCGTCGGCGATACTTATAAGATCAAGGGTATCCTGATGGATAAAGCAACCGGACAGCCGTTAAAGGTCAATGGTGCAAATGTGGAACTGGAAAGGAGCTTCACAGCAACCTCAACTTCCACAACACAGACACTGGAATTTACCATTGATGCAGCATCATTGAATGGAGCAACTACTGTTGTTTATGAGTCCTTGTACTATGGTACATTGGAGATCAGTTCCCACAAGGATATCAACGATGAGGGTCAGACCGTTTATCTGCCAAAGATTCGTACCACTGCAAAAGACAATGCAAGCGGTACGCAGAAGGCAGCTCCGGTAAAGAACACCACTATCGTAGATACTGTTACTTATACCAATCTGATTCCGGGAAAATCTTATACCGTGACTGGAAAGTTGATGAATAAGGCAACCGGAAAGGTAGTAACCGTAGGCGGAGCAGAGGTTAGTGCAAGCAAAACCTTCACTGCATCCAATACAGGAAGTGGAAGCGTTGATGTAAGTTTTGCATTTGACGCAACCGGACTGACTGGAACCTTTGTTGTATTCGAAAATGTTTACTACAACAACATTGCAGTTGCGACTCATGAGGAGTTATCCGATGAGGGACAGACCATTCGTTTCTCCAAGGTAACGATCTTAAAGAAATCACAGGACGATGATATGGTTGTTGGAGCAAAGCTTGAGATTCGCGACAAAAACGGCAAGGCAGTAGAAACCTTCGAAACTGATGAAAACGGAAAAGTCTTCTATCGACTGGATTTTGATACCAATTACACATTGGTGGAGACAGAAGCACCAGAAGGCTATTTCGTTGCAGATCCGATTACCTTCCAGTTAAAGGAGAACGGTAAAGTTTTGGTGGACGGCAAAGAATTGGATGAACTCACGATGATCGATGAGTATTCAACCGGATATCTGGAAGTGACCAAACAGTCTATCGTATCTCATAAGTTGTTACCGGGTGCCGTATACGGAGTCTATTCGGATGAGGCATGCACCAATCAGGTTGCAGAACTGACAACAGATGAGAATGGTCAGGCAACTGTTCTTTTGGAACATGGCGATTACTGGGTCAAGGAGTTGAAGGCACCAACCAACTACCGATTCGATTACACCGTCTATGGACCATTCACAATTGAAGGAAAGCATATCACAGTACCGGTTACTTTGTATGATGAACCGCTGACACCAGTGCCGACAGGCGTTACCCTTCCATATCTGCCATATGTGGCAGCATTGGGTCTCGGTGTCGTTGTGTTAGTCGTAATCAGACGCGGTAAGAAGAAAGCGTAAGGGACGAAACCGGGTTGAGCAATCAATCCGGTTTTTTTTAAAAGGATGGATGAAGATGAGGAAGGAAAGAATAGTATCCACAGTTTTGGGACTGGGAGCGGTTTTACTGGCAGGCTATGCCGGATATCTGTATATCCACCCCGAACAATCTGGAAGAGAGCGCCAGAACACGGAAGAATCATTGGCACAGGCTTATATTGAAGCGTTGTTGGAAAAAGAAACTGAAAATGAGGGCAGTTTGGTAAGCGAAAGCACTTTTGAAGAGACTTCAGAAGAGACAGAGGAATTATCTTTGGAAGAGGAATCAACAGAAGTACGTTCATCAGATGCCGAAGAACCAACACTCGAAACCAAGTGGGCTGATCCCAACTACTATACAAGGGACGGAATTACTTATACACCGGACTATGCACAGGGAGAGCTTTTGGGTGTGTTGGAAGTGGATCGTGCAGGAATCCGTAGAGGTGTCTATGGCGGCTCATGGGAAGCAATTGAGCATGACCTTGACATTTGGATGGTAACAGAGGCACGACCGGACTATGAACTAGGAAACACACATTTTGCCATTTATGGACACAACCATACCGTGCAGGATCTTTCCTTTAATCGGTTAAAGGATGTGACCGAGGGTGATGTGTTTACATATACAACCGATCAGGGAGTTTATATCTACGATGTAACCCGTTTTTTTGCCGATTGGCGTGAGATGGTGACAAAAAACATTGTTGATAACTTTACACTTCCTGCGGACAAATGCTACATCATTTCTTGCGGAAGAAACGAATATCGCTACAAAGATATTGTTGTAGAAGGAACGCTTCGCTGCATCGTGGATTTAAAAACCTATGCAAAAGATCCGTCCTACTACAAGTATGAATATGATGGAGAGGAAGTGTCAACAGAAGCAGACACATTGGAAGAAACATCCGATGTGGCAGAAAAACAAACAGAAGAAAATAGCAAGGAAGAATCCACAAGCATGGAAGAAACGTCAGAAACTGCGAAAATCAAGACACAGATTGAGGTTTCCTGCACATCGAATGGAATCGTGAGTGCTGTGTGTGTGGACGAAACAGGAAACAAAGCTCCTTGCGAACTGGCACTTTTTAATGCGGATGGCCTGATTATGGAAAAATGGACACAGCCGCAATCCATGCCACAGACAGAACTGACCTCAGATGCGGAATATGTGGTTGGTGTTTTAACCATGGATTCTGAATACGAAACGCCAGAAGAGTATGTTTTTAAATATCATGGCGGACAGATTGACAGACAGAAGTTAAATCAAAAAGACGCACTTGATGAAAACGGTGCACCTTCTTGGGCAAAGCCATTGTTCTTTGGAATGGCGGGTGTATTCCTTTTGCTTCTTGCGATTTTGCTGTTTTCAAAAAAATAAAGCTTTTAAAGATTTTTTTCAAAAAATGCCAAAAATCTCCCCAAAATGGGAGGGATCGAGTTGCGTCAGCTTCTTCGTTTTGGCATACTGTAGGTATGGTCGCAAAGCGATCAAAACAAAATTAGGAGGATTGGAAGAATGAGAAAAACAAATGTATTTATCGCAGTGACTACAGCTGCATTAGCCGCAGCCGGAATGAGCGTTCCTGCCACAGAAAGTAAGGCAAAGACGGATGCCTACCTGATTGTCGATCTGGCAAAGGTATCAGAGCCAGTAGAGGAAACAGTTACCGAGGCAGAAAGTCTAGCAGAAATCGGGGAGAATGAACTTGCAATTGAGTCCTCTGCCGAAGAACTGTTGACAAACTTCTACTTAGATTTGTCTTATCTGGAAGATACCGGATCATATACCGTAAACGGTATGTTTGCAGAGGAACCAATCATGGCACAGTTTCTGTCACAGGTGGAATCGCTTGACGGATACGATGCAGCAGGAATCTACGAAATTACAAGTGACCAGACACAGGATCTGGACGAGTATCAACTAAATCTGGTATTGGCAGATGATGCAAATCTGTTCCACTATAGCCTGTCCGACGGAACACTGGTTAAGACTCCGTTAGAGGCTGTGTTCGGACCAGAACAAGAAAAGACCGTTACGGTGTCTTCTTCCTCAAACCATTGGGCAGTAATCCATTTCAGAGCCGATAAGGGCATTCAGGCCGCTGTCAATGTCGCAGTAGGAACAACCGATGACGGTAAGGCATCCGAGTCCATGGAAGGGAAAGTAGATGCAAGTGATTCTGCCTCTGCCGAAGGAAGTAAGGAAGTAGAAACAACAGGCACGACAGAGAAATCCACTGAGAAGGGAACAAGCACGAAGCCAACTACAACTCCGAGTACCACAAAGACACCAGAGACAACGAAAGCTCCTGATACAAAGCCTGCTTCTAAGCCTACAACAAAGCCTGCTTCTAAGCCTACAACAAAGCCGACCACCGCTCCAACAAAAGCTCCTGAAACGACAAAAGAGCCAGATACAAAGCCTGCTTCTAAGCCTACGACAGCACCAACAACCAGTGCGCCGACAACAGCAGCACCGACTAAGGCACCAGAAACAACTGCCACTACCAAGGCTCCTGAGACTACCGCACCGACAACCACAGCACATACACACAACTGGGTAGCAGTTACCACTACAGTTCACCACGATGCAACCTATAAGGATGTTTGGGTACAGGATTCTGCTGCATGGGATGAAACCATTGTAACAAAAGAGGCATGGGATGAAACCATTGTAACAAAAGAGGCATGGGATGAGCCTGTGTATCAAGAGGTGATTAAGTGTAATGTATGTGGATTCATCTATCCATCTGATGATACATTCAGTGACGTATATGCAGAGCATGCGTTTGTTAATCCTGGCGATGGTGGTGGATATTATTCTACTACAATTCAGACAGGTACCGTTCATCACGACGCAGAAACCACCGTTGTTCACCACGACGCGGAATATACCACAGTTCATCACGATGCAACTGGTCACAACGAGAAAGTAGTAGATCAGGCAGCATGGGATGAAACCGTAACAACTGGATATAAATGCTCTGGTTGTGGTGCTACAAAGTAATACGAGAAAGATTCTGGCATTTAGAAGATGCCAGAGTACCCCCGGATAAGGGTTAGGGAGGAAACTATGAAACCATTCACATCAGAACAGCTACAGGTTTTATTTGATAGAAGTCTTTGGGGAATCTTGTATATCGCAAGTATTTCCTTGGTTGTTTGCCTGAGTCTTGCAGTAATTGCATGGATTCGCGAGCGAGAAGATTCGGGCTACTGGCAATATCTAATCCGAAGTGGTGTTTGGTCACTGCTTCTGGCATTGGATGCGGAGCTGATGTGGATGGTTGGTATTTTTTAAGGGAAATTTGTTTTTTGGGAGAGAAAAAATGGGATTTGTACGAGAATTTATCATTTGCTTTTTGAGACAGTTGCGACCTGCGACATTAAATATTGTTTGGTACGGGATCATATGCATACCGATGTATGCCTACTGTATCAAAACAAAAAAGGGAATGGATCTTGCATCACCTTTCGTTTTGTCGGCATTTATGCTGCTGTGTGTAATCGTTCAACCAGTCAGTGTCACACTTCTTGCAACTGCAAAAAGCGCACACTTTATGGCATCCAAAATCACAGCAATCCTCTGCATCGTTTTGATGTGGATTGTAACTGGTGTGATCGCTTATATCGGATTTAAGCGAATAGAACTACATCCAAACAAGAAGGGAGGAACAAATCTTGAGTAAGGGAGTAAGAACGGTCGTCACAGCTGTTACATTCATGGTGGCGATGGCAGTATGTGCAGTGGTAGTGCTTGACCCGGAGATTGACTGGTGGCTTTTAAAGTATGCAGTTGCAATTGGCGCATCGCTTGCAGGAATCTTTTTGATGGGTATTTTAATCTTGTTCGTTTGTACGAATGTGGAGAGTGAGAAGGCAGATGCGATTGGGACGGTGGTGTCCTTGCCATTTTTGTACTTCGGACTGATGGGACTTTTCCTGTTGGCATCCCGTATTGCAATTCAGAGGATGCTGTCACCAGAAACCATTCCAGAGACAAATGCAATCAGTTCGAGTTTACTGCTGACCGCATTTGTGATGGTTGCGATTGCAGTAGGAATTCTTTTGATCGTAGTTCTTTGGAGAACAATCGTGGAAGACGGATTATTAGTCTTTGCTGCGATATTAGGTGTAGGATTGGGAGTTGGCATCTGCTCTTTCAGCGTCATTTATCAGATGAATCAGTTATTGGATGCAGGAGTTGTGCAAGAGAGTCAGAAGATAGACGAAGCAAAGCAGCCGACACTGCCAAAGAGAGTCAAATTGGTGCTCCCAACATCCGAAGAAAGTATCTAATTTGTGAGTAGTATGAGATACCTCAATGCCAAAAGCGACAAGCAACGAGAAGCTGCCAAATCGGACCTCGAACAGCGCTTTTGGGTAGGTGCTGTGTTTAATGTCGTTGCGATTGGCGTTGGTATTGTTTGAGGATGCGTGGGAGGTGGTGTCTATGCTTTATCAGTTTGGAATCGTTATGGTTGAGCTTTTGAGCATAGTGTTAAATAGTTGTTTGGTCTTAATGTTCCGGTTGTATCAGTTCTGCTATATCTGGTTTTAAGAAGTTTCTGTCAGTCAAGCTTTTCGCAGACGGAAAATACGCATAGGAGGTGAGAAGATGCAATGAGTCTTACAATAATTTTAAAGGATATCGCTGTGGTGGCATATTGCAGCATCCTGTTTTTTGGAGGTTGGACGCTGTGGCAGTTGAAAATCCGAAAACAAAAACAGAGTGCGGTTGCAATCGGATTTTTAAATGGCGGCTGCGTTGCCGTGATTGTATCCATCGTACTGATGGTATGTGGAGTCCGAAGGGAGCTGACAGAGGGCGGATTGATATTACAAAAACTTTGCCGTCTGGTTGGCTTAGGTGCTTTCGAAGGAATCATTTGTAGCTCTTTGGTTTTTGGATGCATCAAAAATCCAAAGATTCGCTCCATTGCAAAGTTTCTGTTTCTGCTTTTTGCAAGCATATTGATCCTTGATCTGATGGCATCAATTTTGATTGAATACTGACAGCAAAAAAAGAAAGAGAGTGAGCGATGGTTTTAAGCAAAGTATTGTTTTCGATTGAACTGTTGGCACTGGTTGGAGTTCTTTTTTTCCTGCCGGCCACGTTTCTAGTCGAACAAAAAGGCGATCTAAATGGTCGCAAATCAAGGTTTCGGGGCGGGGTTTTTCTTTGTGTAATCATCTATGCGCTATCCGTTCTATTACGAGTAGTACAAAGAGGGACAATAAAAATGCCTCAAAGAGACCTTGAACCTGAGACGATTTATCTGGTCAGTGGAGGCATTTCAAGTTTGGCAAGCATCCTGTTTGGAGTAGCAATTTTTTGTATCTATAAGTTACAAAAAAAGACAAACACAGGGCGGGCCAATCACAAGTGGCTACACTTCAGCCTTTGGTTTTTGGGTGCGTCAATGCTTCTGTTTGGAATTGGACTGGTACTGAGTAATCTGTAACCAAAAAGAAAAGGGCGATTGCATTTTTTATAGGGAGAATGCAATCGCCAGTGTATACACGGACAACTAATAAGCCGCCCGACTTAATTAGTATATCACGGTTTCGGGCAGAAAGGAAGTGTTTTTTTGATATCACAAGATTATACCGAGTATTACCGACTATGCGCGTTTCGTATGGATGAGCCGATGGCAGTGTCATTTTTGCAGTCAAGGGGCATTTTACCAGAAACTGTAAAAAGGTATCAGATCGGATTCGACAAGAACTGGATTGATCCCGCTATTGTACAGCAGGCAAAAGAGTCAGCCTCTGCATTTCATTCGGTTTCCGTTCCTGCTCCAGAAGAGTAAGATCACGAATTAAGCAAAGAAACATACAGACAATTGCTATACAAACCTTGCAAGGCTGCCTCTGCAAAAAGGGGATGCTTTGCAAGAGAAAAGAAAAAAGGGAGTTTTACTATGTTTACTACAGCACAGATGCTTGAATGGTTGTTTGCATTTTTGATGGCTACCGCGTTCTTTGCGGGCTTCGGTGCAATCGGAAGCGTCATAATATCGCATATGGTTCCAAAGCAATTCCACGATAGTTTTATCAGATCCGGTGTGCGATACCTGCTTTTAGGCGTTACAGCAGCAATGCTTTGGAAGATGCCGGAACAAAAAAGAGTACCGATAGCCGCATTTTTGGCAAACGCCAATCCGTCTTTGGTGATCATGCTTGTGATCTGCCTTGTATGGTGTGCGATCTGTTCCGCACTGGCTTTGATTTCAAACCAGTGGGCGAAAAGACGGTTTTGGAAGAGAATGTATCGAAAGACACTTGCATTAACTGCTTTGGATGTCGTGGCACTGGTTTCGGCGAATCCGATTCGAGAGCTGATTGGAAGGTTGAATGCAGCAAATTGGATTTTTGTGGCAGCATTCATCATTATAATTTTGTCTGTCATTCTGTATCTTTGGAATGATTATCATTCCGTATCAATGAGAAAGGCCGAGAGAAAGAAGTTTGTTTTGTTTCATTTTTCTTACCGACTGGCAGGTGGACTTTTGATTGTGTGGACTGCATGGCTGATGGTATCCGATACGGTCACCAATATCTTGTAAGGATGCAGTAAGACAATTCAAGTTTGTTTGAAGGAGAGAAATTGACATGCAACATTTTAAACTGTTTCAGATGTTGGTCTGGCTTCTTCGCCTGTTGATTGTAGGAATAGGTCTGGCAGGGATTGTATATCGCATCTTGTATTTAAAAAAGTTGCAGTCAAGAGCAGGCGATAAGGATGCAGACAAAAACATCGGAGCGTATGACGTGGAGGAAGCATTAAACAGACTGCACGGGACCTGTGATCAACTGGGATTTTTACTGTTGATCCTTGTAATGGCACTTGCGATGTGCCTGGTTGCCGAGGCGGTGTTTTGGAAATTAGGATAACAAATTAGAAAAAATAGGAGGACAAAAATGGGAAGAAACCATTACGACTACTTGCTTGTAGGAGCAGGACTTTATTCAGCGGTTTTTGCATATCACGCAATGCAGCATGGAAAGACCTGCTTAGTCCTGGAAAGACGAAATCACATCGGAGGAAATGTGTACTGTGAGAACATTGAGGGCATTAACGTCCATAAGTACGGAGCGCATATTTTCCATACCAACAATAAAAAGGTATGGGAGTTTGTTAATTCCTTTGTGGAATTTAATCGCTACACCAACAGCCCGATTGCAAACTATAAGGGTGAAATTTATAACATGCCATTTAACATGAATACCTTTAGCCGCATGTGGGGTATCCGCACACCACAACAAGCGAAGGAAATCATTGAAAAACAACGATCCGAGATCAAAGGAGAGCCAAAAAACCTAGAGGAACAGGCAATCGCCCTTGTAGGAAGAGATATTTATGAAAAGCTGGTCAAGGGCTATACCGAAAAACAATGGGGTCGTGATTGCAAAGAGCTTCCGGCATTTATCATCAAACGACTTCCAGTGAGATTTACCTATGATAACAATTACTTCAATGACCGCTATCAGGGAATTCCAATCGGCGGCTACAACAAATTGATCGAAGCGTTGCTTGATGGGGCTGACATTCTGCTTAACACAGATTTCCTTACAGAAAAAGAAAAGTGGGAATCCATGGCAGACAAGGTAATCTACACAGGTGCGATTGACGAATACTTTGATTACTGCTATGGAAAGCTTGAATATCGCACGGTTCGCTTTGAAACAGAAATCTTAAATACGGATAATTATCAGGGCGTGGCAGTGGTCAACTACACTGACAGAGAGACACCATTTACCAGAGTGATTGAACATAAGCACTTTGAGTATGGAAATCAATATGGGGATCTGCCAAAGACCGTGATTTCAAGAGAGTATTCCACCGACTGGAAAGAGGGCATGGAGCCGTACTATCCAGTCAATGATACAAAGAATCAAGCACTGTATGAGAAGTATCTTTACAAGGCGCTTGGAAGCCAAAAAATCGTCTTTGATGGCCGTCTTGGAGCATACAAGTACTACGACATGGATAAGGTGGTCTTAGCCGCAATGCAGATGTGGGAGACATTAAGAGGTGGTACACCTTGGTATTGTATCTAAGATTCATAAGATTCATTTGATGATTCAGATGATTCATTTGATAGGAGGAAGCTATGATGATAACAGGAAAAGGCAGGAGATGCTGACAAGAAACAAAATACGAAGGGGTGTGGATAGTTGTTTACTACAGAGAAAATGCTTGAACTTTTAATTGCTTCTTTATGGGGATTACAGATCTTTTTCAATTTTGGGATGGTTGGAAATCTTGTTACAAGCTTTATTGTGCAAAAACAATACAAGAAACGGTCCTTTCGATTCTTTGTACGATATTTGTTACTGGTGGTAATAACAGCACTAATATTAAGAATATCGGAAAAGGCAATGGAGCCGATAGCTGATTTTTTAGCACATACCAATCCGATCCTGCTACTGACATTGGAATTGCTTGTGCTATTGTGTTTTATCATTGAAGCAATATATATATGGGTTTCACTATCAATCGTAGCTTTCATTGTCATTTGTGTCGTCATTTGTGTAGTGGTGGCTTTGTGGCGTGAAATCAAGACTCGTTTTGATGATTTCTTTAAGGCTTTGAAATAGGATAAGGATAAGTTTTATTTGATAGGAGGAAGCTTCTATGTGGTGTGCGATGATAACAGGAACAGGTAGAGAAGAACAGATGCAAAGAGCGTGTGAGCGTCATATTGACAATAAAGCACTTCTTTCGAAATGTTTTCTTCCGTTAAAGCAGGAAATTATGCACTATGCCGGAGAATGGCATCTGCAGACAAAAAAGCTTTTACCGGGATATTTATTTCTGGCCTCGGATGATCCCCAAAAGCTGAGCGAGCAGTGCAAGAAAAATCATATGCTTGCAAAAAACGATGAGCTGATCCTTTTAAGCGAGCAGGATATGAGACTGTTTTCACTTGCCAAAGACGGCATCCTTGAGATATCGAAGGGAATTATTGTCGATCAGAAACTGACGATTCTATCCGGCCCGTTAAAGGGAAGGGAATCTCAGATCAAAAAGATTGACCGACATAAGCGCAGGGCGTGGGTCAGCGTGGAACTGTTTGGAAAAGAGCAGTTGATTGAGGTTGGGTTAGAGGTTTTTCAAAAAATTGAAACCGTACATCAGAAAGCAACTGTTACGCATAAGGATTCTATGCCAGCAAAAAACGGTCAGAAGAAACACATATAAAGAATGGCACAAGCAAAAAAGGTAACATGCTAATAATACAGGACAGAGGAGAGAGAATATGAAAATAAGCTTACTTGGACTGGGACTTTATGCTCCGATTCGAGTGGGGGATGTGGAATACTACATTAACTCACAAGGCGATCCCTCCTTGGCTGTTGACAGCACTTATGAAAACCTTGGAATCTTTTCACAAAGAGTGGCCCCAGTTTCCGTCAAGGGAACCTATGGCTACTTAGATAGGCAGTCGCACCACAGCGATTTTTTGTGGGACTACACAGGCCCGATCTACAACGGTATGGGCGCAGTACAAAAGGACGGTAAATGGGCACTTGTGAATTCGAACTTGAAAGAGCTGACGGAATATTGTTACGACGATATTGCCCGAAATGAGTTTGGCATCTGCTCGGCACAGGCTTTGTAACATTTCTTGGCAGCGAACTGAGGGAGTTTTCCTTTGAAGATGCAAAGTCTTTTTGTGGAGAACTGGCAGCTGTGAAAAAGGATGACAAATGGGGTGTGATTGATACAAGCCTTGAATTTGTCATTGAGCCAATTTTCGACGAGGTGCTTTCAATGACAAACTCCGGTTGCCTGATTGTAAAAGAGAATGACACCTGCAAATGAATTCGGATTTTGCAGAAATGAGAGGAGAAAAGATAAGATGGATATATGGTATATGACATTGAATTGTGCGATGGATTTGAGTATCCTGGTGAGTATCCTGTTTTTGGTGGTATCGGGTTACTGTCTGTGGAAAGCTAACGAACAGACAACTCAAAAAAATTTACCGGACTATCAGAGAGTAGGAACCTGCGATAAGTATGGATTTCAGGCAGATGTCGTTGAAGTGAAGGAAGATAGGCTGCTGATTAACAATGTCTCCATGTTGTTAATGAACCATATCTCAAGCGAAACGGATGGTGGAGATATGGTTTCTCCTTTGGAACCGGAACGTATCTGGTTTCCATTCAGCTGTCCGACTATGGATACCAAAACTCCGGTGGAGTTGATTTTAAGCTTAAAACAGCAGGAAGAGAACAGCCCTGTTGCAAAAAAAGGAGATAAGATTTGGTTTGATGCAATGATCCAGCCGGATGCAGAAGAAACCCAAAAAGTGGGTTTGCCAAAGTTCCACTTAAAGCAGGCCGATGTGTTGCAGCAGATATCTGATTTTGAGTGGTCGGACGTTTCTTATGAACAATTAAAAAAATCCTGGTATCTGGCAGAACAGGCAGTATGCAACGCGTGTCCATTTATAAAGTCCTGCAAAGGACGGGAAAAGCCGTGTATCATGATGAAAGGTGATGGCGGTTGGAACCGTACACTGGTACAAAAACAGCATCCGGAGTTGATAGAGGATATGCTTACCGACATGCCAAACAAACTGACTGCCGGATCAAAATGTCACCTCGGAATGAAGATTGAATGGCTGACAGGAAAAGACGCAAACAAGCAGGAAATCAATAACAAAGGGGCGGTTGTCATCTATACATTGCAGGGAAGTGTGATACCGGCAGGCAGCCGGATCTGTTCGATTGACGAAAAAAAGATTACTGATCTTAATTGCATCACTGAAATTTTGAAGAATCATAAGGCAGGAGATGTGGTTTCGGTTATTGTTAAATTCAATGGAAAAAGGCTGCAAAGAGAGATCACACTGCTTGATGACAGGCAGGTCAAAAAAATGCTTTTGGACAAGAACCCGTTTATAAGCAGATACGGCTATAGGTGGTGGTATTGATGAATGGAAAGCTGATGTCGGATTGTCTGGTAATTTTGATCAGTGCACTTGCGGCAGTCATTCCAACAAGCAGGATGCTTTTTAAGGATCAGGGACCGGAAGAAATAATAATGGACGGCAGACCGGTGGTGGGATACTCCATGTATGCGCTGCTGTTGCAAAAAAGAGCTGTAATCGGAAATGTGGGTGCCATGGTGTTACTGCTGTTTTATGACTGCGAAAGTGAGCTGTTGATGAAACTGCAGGTTTGGATTTTCTTTGTTGCGTTGATTGGATTTTTTTGGGCCAGCTGCCGATTTTTAAAGTGGAGACTTATGCGGCTGAAAGATCGCATTGAATTTGGCAATAACCCGCCGGATGGTCCGAATTCAAACAAGGAGTATGCGGATGAAATCAATAAAGCAGACTTTGGGGATCTGTATCTGTTTCAGGCAGAGGTTTTTGAGGTCAGAAAAGATCGGCTGTTAATCAAAGATGTCTCAATCCGAACACAGACAGGTTGGTTTCCTTACTCATATCCGACTGAGAATGAGAAAAAGCCGATGGATTTGTTGCTCAGTAAGAAACAGATGGAAGAAGGAATCACCATCGTACAAGGCGATAAGATTTCATTTCTGGCGATGATTTATGTAAGTATGAGAGACTCGGATGCCATGCGTAACGTCAGTATGATTGGATTTCAACTGCAGCAGCATCACATGCTAAACGTCATAACAGACTTCAAAGCCCCTGTGGCGTCTGACGAAAATCGAATCAGGAGCTGGTATCTGGCGGAGCTGGCCGTTTGCAAGGCATGTCCGTTTGCAGTGGCATGTGAGTATCGAAAGAATCCATGTATCATCATGACGAGCGACGGATACTGGAATCGGACGATGTTACAGAAAAAGTATCCTGAGCTGATTGAGAAAACACTGGCTGAAATTCAGGAGAGGGCAGGAAAGTTTGACGGCTATCTTGGGATGATGTTGGATCAGGAAACGAAGCATCGGGCAAAAAAGCTTGGTTTTCATGATGCCGGAGTGGTTGTGTATTTCTCTCCAAGAGGAAACGAAGTGCGGTCCGGCTGTAGGATTTGTATTCTGGACGGAATGGAAATTGACACCATCGACCAATTGTCTGCGGTGTTAAAAAAGCATAAAGCAGGCGATGTGCTTTCCATTACGGTAGAGTATCCAACGAAGGGGAAACTGCAAAAGGAAGTTACATTGGTTGATAAATCACAATTGACGAAACTCATTTTTGACAAAGAGCCGTTTCGCGGCGAACATGCTTACAAATGGTGGTTTCGGTGATACTACATAGGGGAATGCCTACAGTAAAGACACGGCAGGCAGAAAGGAGTTTAAATGGATTGGAGGTTTGTTTTACCGGATGGCTTTTTGGGAGTAGGCTGTGGTCTTTTGACACTTGCCCCGGCACTCATAAAAGATGCCAAAAAAGAGAGGACAGAGTTTGACTTTGATAAGCAGGTGCAATGTATCGTTGGAATGCTTGTGGTATTTGCCATCTTACTTGAAAGCCATAAATTCATTGAGAACATTTATTTTAAGAATGTAAGAGTCATTCTGATCATGGTATTCGTGATGCAACTCGTTTATCGGGGTGGCTGGTGTTACGACTATCTGAAGGAAAAACGAGCATTGACGATCAAAGATGTTTCTATGGTTTCAAGTGCATTTCAGGCAGAGGTGACGGAGATTGGAAGCGGCAGACTGTTTGTAAAGAATATTTTTATCAAGGTGGAAGATGAGTGGTTCCCGTATTCGTATCCGACATCACAGGCAGAGGAAGCGGTAGAAGTTTTGATTCCAAGAAAAATCTTGAGAAACAAAGAGGTTCACGTGAAAGATGTGATTTCGTTTTCGGCAGTTCCGCAGTTAAAAGAATATGAGTTTGAAAAGCCGGAGGTTCAGCCACTATTAAAAGCGTATGGGGATCTGAACGTGCATCTGGCGTATGAAATGAGCAGACTGGAACTGGAATCTTCCATATCCGGTGAAATATCAAAAGAGAGACTGGAGCGGTTTTCAAAGCTTTGGTATCAGGCCGAGTCACTTGTATGTAGAACCTGCAGGTATGCAACGATTTGTGGATGGCGAAAATTTCCATGCATTGTTGTCGCAACGCGGGAAGGAAAGTGGAATCGAAGTTTATTACGCGAAACGTATCCAAAAGATACAGAAGCAATCGAGCAGATCAGCAAAAATGATTGGAATGCTTCTGCAGCCTTTGGAGGACTCATTATAATGTTTCAGCGCAGAAAACCCTGTCCGTTCGCAAGAACGTACGCGGGA
>ERZ824598.2992-NODE-2992-length-15841-cov-3.188712_pt1 | contig 15841 bp, 25 predicted proteins | sample MGYA00519934_ERZ824598 | MGnify/ENA primary metagenome ERZ824598 (study PRJEB31778, sample SAMEA3449177) | human gut metagenome | biome: human gut; feature: human-associated habitat; material: faeces | place: United Kingdom | collected 2010/2012 ...
GTCCGAGAGCGTGCAGTAAAGCTACAATGAGGAGCTGACTTTTAACCGCACCATGGGGGACTACCGTGCCCATGCGGCAGTGGACTTTAAGGCCAACAAGGGTGCCAAGGTGACCGCCATCAACGACGGCCTGGTGCTGTCCGTTAAGACGGACGCCCTGCTGGGCAAGGTCATCACCATTGACCACGGGGGCAACTTGGTGGCCCAATACTGTGGTATGGATGTGGTGCATGTGTCTGCCGGAAATTATGTGACTCTGGGTCAGGATTTGGGCACCCTGGGCACCGTACCTTTTGAGGCGGAAGAGGCGCCCCACCTGCACTTGATTACCACCATGAACAAGGAGACGGTGGATCCGCTGAAGGTGATGAGCAAGACCAAGGATTGATAAAACGGAATAAGTAAGCAGAAAAAGTCGGTATTTTTTACCGGCTTTTTTCTTTTTATAGAGCCTTTCGTCTATAACCCGGCGGTTTTCATGGGTATAGGTGAAGGGCGCTTTTTCGGTGCGGCGCCCTTTTGCAGGAGGTGAGCCGATGGGCAGACGAAAGAAAAAGAGCATACGGCAGGAATACACCGAGGGTTTAAGGCACCTTGCCTTTGGCGAAATACAGGATGCGGTACGGCTGCTGTATGCCCCGGAGGAACAGATCTTGCCGGCGCTGGGGGAGATGGATTTCTTTAACATCAGCGAGATCAAGCGACCTAAGGGCGGCGGTATGGAGATCAAATTCTTTGATCGGCTCAAGGCGCTGGAGAAGCTGCAAGCCCTGGAGGCGGCAGAGGGCAACACGGCGGCTGCCTTTTACCAGGCACTGGAGGCCGGTGCCAAGTGCGTTTGGCAGGAAGGGGGCGCCGGGAATCGTGACAGCGTTTAAGCCCTTTTCACCCAAGCAAATGCAGGCACTGACCTGGTGGTGCCCGGGGTCGCCCCACAGCGGCAAAAGCGGCATTATCTGCGACGGCGCCGTGCGCAGCGGCAAGACCCTGTGCATGAGCATTTCTTTTGTCAGTTGGGCGTTCTATCGCTTCCGCGACACAGCCTTTGCCCTGTGCGGCAAGACGGTCGCTTCTCTAAGACGGAATGTGCTCACCCCGCTGACGGAGCAGCTGACGGCGCTGGGCTTTACCTGCACTTTTAAGATCAGCCGCAGCGAGCTGACGGTGCGCCGGGACGGACGGGAAAACCGCTTTTATCTGTTTGGCGGGCGAGATGAAAGCTCTGCCGCTTTGATCCAGGGTATGACCCTGGGCGGCGTGCTGCTGGACGAGGTGGCCTTAATGCCCCGCTCCTTTGTGGAGCAGGCGCTGGCCAGGTGCTCTCTGGAGGGGGCCACCTATTGGTTTAACTGCAATCCGGAGCACCCCTATCATTGGTTCTATAAAGAGTGGATCCAAAAAGCGGCGGAAAAGCAGGTGTTGTACCTGCACTTTCAGATGACGGACAATCCCTCTCTGTCTCCGGCGGTGCTGCGGCGGTACAAGCGACTGTACAGCGGCACCTTTTACCGCCGGTTCGTAGAGGGGCGCTGGGTGGCGGCAGACGGACTGGTGTACCCCATGTTTGACCCCAAGCGGCATGTGGGGGCGCCGGCAGCGCCTGCCGGGCCCTGGTATCTCTCTTGCGACTACGGCACGGTCAATCCCTTTTCCCTGGGGCTGTGGTGCCGAGACGGAGATGCCTGGTGCCGGGTGGCGGAGTATTACCACTCCGGTCGAGCCACCGGGGTGCAGCTTACCGACGAGGAATACTATGCCCACCTGTGCGAATTGGCGGGAGATCGGCCCATTGCGGCACTGATCATTGACCCCTCCGCCGCCAGCTTTGCAGAGACGGTGCTGCGCCACGGCCGCTATTCGGTACTGAAGGCGGATAACGATGTGGTGGCGGGCATTCATCGGGTGAGCCGGGCACTGCAACAGGCGCAGATCAAGATTGCTCCCGGGTGCAAGGACGCATTGCGGGAGTTCTCCCTGTACCAGTGGGACAACAGTCTGCGCCGGGACGCACCGAAAAAAGAAAACGACCATGCAATGGACGACATTCGCTACTTTGTTTCTACCGTATTGAACGGTGAGGAGCCCGGCGGCGTATGCGCCCTTGCGGTAGAAAGGAAGTGATGTTTTGGGACGCTTTCGTTCCAAAGCGGGCGCCAAAAAAGGAGCAGGGGACTGCTGTGCGGTGCAGACTGGGCACCCGGCGGGTCAGCCCTTTTGCAGCTGGCAGTCCTACGGAGCGGTGACGGCGGACGCTGCGCTCTATCGTAATCTGCGAGAGAACATTCCCATTTTGGACGCGGCCATCGGCAAGCTGGTGCGTCTGACTGGCGGGTTCAGCCTGGACACCGGCAGTGATGGGCTGAATGCGCAGTTAAACCGGGATTTGTCCGGAATCAATGTGGGCGGCAACCAGCAGGGGATTGAGGCTTTTATCGCCACTTATCTGGATCAGCTGCTTACCTACGGCAGCGCCGTGGGCGAGATGATCACCGACGGGCGGGAACTGTATGCTCTGTATAACGGCGACACCCGCAATTTGGAAGTACGCCGCGCGGGGAACGGGCTGGATCTGTGCTTTTTCAGCGGCGGAGAGCCGCTGCCCCGGCCGGAGCTGCTGCTCTACTCCGTGCTAAACCCGGAGCCGGGGGCTGTGGCAGGCACCAGTCTGCTGCGGGGACTGCCCTTTGTGAGCCGGATCTTGTTGCAAATTTACAATACCATTGGCCAAAACTGGAGCCATGCCGGTAATCTGCGCTATGCGGTGGTGTACCGACCGGGCAACGACGCGGCGGACCGTGCCTATGCAGGGCAGCGGGCACAGACCATGGCTCGCTCCTGGCAGGAGGCTATGGACGCTTCGTCCGTGAAGGACTTTGTGGCGGTGGGCGATGTGGATGTAAAGGTGATCGGCGCCGACAATCAGGTGCTGGAGAGCGAGATCCCCGTGCGCCAAATGCTGGAGCAGATCGTGGCCAAAACCGGGCTGCCGCCCTTTATGTTTGGTCTGTCCTGGTCTACCACCGAGCGGATGAGCCGCCAACAGGCGGACCTGCTCACCACGGAGCTGAAGAATTATCGGCGTATTTTAACCCCGGTGATCGAGAAGATCGGGCGCACCTACTTGCAGTGCTGCGGCAGCGGCGCCCCCTTCCAGGTGGTGTGGCAGGATATTACCCTGCAAGACCAGACGGATACGGCCCAGGCCCATTTGTATGAGGCCCAGGCGGAGAAAATCAAAAAGGAGACGGAGAAATTATGACCGGCGGTTATGTAGAAAAGAGCTTTGCACCGGCGCCGGCGGATTTAGAGGCCATCGGCGCCTTTACCCGCCGCGCGTTTGCGCCGGAGGAGCTGTATGTGTTCTCCGTGGTGCTGTGCAACAACGATGTGGATCGGGATCATGAAAAGTTTACCCGTCGGGCGCTGGAGGAATTGGGCGCCCTGTTTGTGGGCAAGACCGGGATCTTTGACCACTCTATGAAAAGCGGCGACCAGGCAGCGCGCATTTATGCCACGGCGGTGGTGCCGGTGCCCGGGCGCAAGACTGCGGACGGCGAGGATCTGGTGACTTTACAGGCTAAGGCCTATATGGTGCGCACCCCCGGCAATGCGGAGCTGATCACCCAGATCGACGGCGGAATCAAAAAGGAAGTGAGCGTGTCCTGTGCCATGGGCAGCACTGTGTGCTCCCTGTGCGGTGCGGATCGGCGCAGCGGCGGATGTAGCCATGTGCCCGGCAGAAGCTATGACGGCAAGGTGGCCTTTACCGTGCTGTCCGACGCCACGGACGCTTACGAATGGAGCTTTGTGGCCGTGCCTGCCCAGCGAGAGGCCGGTGTGGTCAAGCACTATGACAGCAGCAAAGGAGACAAGACTGTGACAGAGAACGATGTACGCAAGACCCTGCAAAACAGCAAAGGCGCTGTGACCCTCACCTGCGACCAAGCGCGAGCGTTGGCGCGACAGCTGGACACCCTGGAGCAGGAGGCCCAGTTGGGCAAAAGCTACAAGCAGGAGCTGGCTTCCCAGGTGGTACGTCTGTGCGCCGGGGTGCTGCCGCAGATGGAGCTGGGCGTGTTTGAGGGCGTGGCCCGGGTGATGACTGCCAAGGAGTTGCAGGCCTTTAAGGCCGCCTTTGAGGCTGCCGATCGCCGTGCCAATATGCCGTCGCCCCAGCTGGCGTCCGGCGGCGAAAAAAAGAGCAACAACCAGGCTTTTGTAATTTAAGGAGGAAGAAACCATGGCAATTTATTTTGACGGATTTGACGACAAGATGCTTAGCTTTTACAGCGAGTCCGGCCGGGTGGGTATGCTGGCATACCCGGTGGCCAATAAATATGTAAAAGAGTGCGACAGCAAAAGCCCCAACTTTATGGGCTTTGTACGCAATGTGCAGGGCAACCTGGTGGGCGTGCAGCTGGGCGGCTATGTGGAGTGCAAGTTTACCGGCATCGCGCCCACGCCCGGCTACTGCGGCCTGATTGCCGACGGCAGCGGCGGCGTAAAAGTGGACGAGGAAAAGGCGGCAATCAAGCGCCTGGTCCTTTGGGCAGACGCCACCACCGGCATGGTCGGTTTTATTCTTTAATACAGGAGGTAATGTAAGATGGCTTATGATAATCTGAAACTGGAAAAGGGACTGTACACTACCGGCAAAAGCTTTACCCAGGCGCTGGAACAGATCGACCCTTCGGAAAATTACGCAGGCACCCCGCTGGAGGGGCTGGACGCTTATCAGCGCCAGCTTAAGCGCTTTGACATTAAAGTCAGTGGCATCGGCTCCGACACGGTGTCCAAATTCTTCCAGACCTCGGACTCTGCGGCGCTGTTTCCGGAGTATGTGAGCCGAGCGGTGCGCCAGGGTATGGAGCAGGCAGATGTGCTGCAAAAGATCGTGGCCACCACCACGGTGATTGACGGTATGGACTACCGCGCCATTGAGAGCGTGGAAAACGGCGAGCGGTTGACTGCCGCCGAGGTGGCGGAGGGTGCGTCCCTGCCTACCACCACGGTGCAGGTGAAGGATACGCTCACGGAGATGCACAAGCGAGGCCGTATGCTGGTGGCCTCTTATGAGGCGGTAAAGTTTCAAAAGCTGGATCTGTTTACCGTGACCCTGCGCCAAATCGGCAACTGCATTGCAGAAGGGCAGCTGCTGGATGCTTATGCGGCGCTGATCGGCGTGCATGATAGCGGCATTACTTTGGAGGGCGGTCTGACTTATGCCGGGCTGGTGGATCTGTGGAACGCTTTTGAGGGCTTCAATATGACCACCCTGCTGGTAAGTGCCCGGGATACCGCCTCCATTTTGAAAATGACCGAAATGCAGGATGCCATCGCCGGCAACGACTTCCACGCCACCGGTCGAGTGGTGACTCCGCTGGGCGCGGAGCTGATCAAGCACAAGATGTTCCCCGACAATACCATTTTGGCGCTGGATCGTACCTGCGCACTGGAAAAGGTGCAGGCCGGTGATGTGGTCACCGACTTTGACAAGCTGATCGATCGCCAGCTGGAGCGGGCGTCCATCACCGCCATTGCCGGGTTCTCGCCCATCTTCTCCGGCGCCGTTCAGATGCTGACCCATGCCTAAGCCAAACTGTATGGATATACAGGCGGTCACAGAGCGGTTGCAGCTGCTCTCCGGAGAGACGGCGGAGCAGCTGACCCAGTGGACGCCGGTGATCGCCTCGGCGGTGCGCATGGTGGAGCTGCGTATGTTTGATGCGACAGATCCGGCGGACGAGCGACTGATCCACCTGGCAGCGGTGAAAGCGCTTCGTATGCTGGAGCAGTCCCGGTGGTTCCAAAGCGGCGACGATGTGACCGCCTTTACCGCCGGCGATGTAACAGTGCAGCAAAGCGGCCAGCACAAGGCATCTGCCCTGATGCTGGAGGACGCGGAGCAGGCATGCAGAGGCCTGCTGCGGGACGACGCCTTTGCCTTTCTCAGCGTATGACACCGGCTGCACATATCATTAAAAATCAGTTGACCCGGGCAGGCAACAGCGCCTGCCTGGTCACCGGGGCGGGTCGATCCCTTCCGTTTTTCTGTACTCTGCAACAGACCTGGCGGAAGAACAAGTCCAATTTTACGGATCGGCAAACGCCCATCGGGCGGGTGGACAAGGATTTTTACCTGTACATCGGCCCCTTTGATCGGAATATCCTGGAACTGCCGGAGGACGCGGTGCTGGAGACCGGTGACCGATCTTATTATTTCATCAAGCGGGAGGCGGTCTGTATGGGCGGCCAGCTGCTGTATTATACCGGCGTGATGAAGCGCTTGCAGGAGGGGAGTTATGAAGTGGACAACGGATCCGGTGACGCAGGTACTGGCGAAGCTGCGGGATAGCGCTGCCCTGCAAGGGGTGGACTTTTGCCGGGCGTATCCGAACCAAATGAAGCCCAGCCGCCTGTTGCGCCCGGTGGTGGCGGTGCGCCTGGCGGAGATGGACGGCACCAGCGACGCAGTGGGTGAGGAGAGCCGGGCCGGTCAGATCGCTCTGTGCTTTGATCTGTATGCGCCACCGGCTGCCGGTACTGGGGCACTGCAACAGGTGCTCTCCGGCATTTGCCGCACGCTGCTGGATCGGCGGGTGTGTGCGGTGTCGGCCGGTGCGCCCCAGGCGGACACGTACACCGGCTGCCTGCACCTGCGAGCCACCTTGACCTATCGGGAGGATTTAGAAGATGGAGACGGAGAGTATGAACGAACAGGATAATGCCTATATAGAGGCGCTCAGCGAGTATCTGCGCCTGGACGCCCGCCGGTATGACGGCGGGGAGGTGTAGATATGCAGGCACTGATGCGTATGCGCTTTGGGCCGTACACCTTTTTGCAAAATCCCGCCCAGCTTCAGGTGGAGAATCGGGCGCTGCAACAGGAGGAACGGCTGCTGTCCGGCGGGGTCTGCGTGACCCCGGCCGGGCGCCGGGCCACGGTGATCACCGGCAAGGGCTGGTGGTACGGCGGCCGTGCGCTGGAGATGGCCCAGGTGCTGCGGCGGCTGCTTTTGCCCGGACAGGCCCACTGGCTGTTCGCCCCCGGGGCGGAGCCTATGCGGGCGTATCTGACCCGGTTTGATTACACTTGCACCACCGCCCGGGACGGGGTGCAGTACAGCTTTACTTTTACGGAGGATTGTGACCGTGCGCCCCGGTATGCTCCTTACGGCAGCACCCGGGTGCGGCAGGGGGAAAACGCCTTTGACATTGCGGCGCGCACCGGTGTGTCGGTAGACACCATTGTGGCACGGAACCGCTTGCCCTCGCCCTTTGATCTGGCCCCCGGGGAAAAGGTGGTGTTGGCGTGACCTTTGAACTGGAGTTTTTGGACGGCAAGCGGGCGGTGCCCCGGCAGCTGCTGTCTTACCGCTGGAGCGGCGATGTGACTGCCGGCTGCGACGGACTGCGACTGCACTTTTTGTGGGACGGCGATCTGCCGGAGGTGTACCGGGTGCGGGGCTTTGCGCCGGACGGTGCGTGCTGCTTCTTTGGCTATGCGGACCAGCAAAAGCTGACGGTAACCCCCGGGCAACGGCGGGGTTTTGTGTATGCCCGCTCCTCAGCCTGTCTGCTGCTGGACAATGAGGCGCTGCCCATTAGCCTAAACGCACCCAATGTGGACCAAATGGTCCACCATTACGCGGCACCCTTTGGCTTTACGGCGGCTTTGCCTGCCGGCACCGCCCCGGGGCAATATACGGTGGAGAAGGGCACCAGCTGCTTTGGCGCCTTGCAGGGCTTTATGCAGGTGCTGGGCGCCAAGGGCGTTTTTGTCGATCCGGAGAACCGGCTGTGTGTTTACGGCAGTGAGACACCGGTGACTTTGCCCGGGGACCAAATCACCTCAATTACGGCGGTGACCGAGCGGGGAGAAGCGCCGGGGGTATATGCCTATAAAATTGCCAGCGCGGAACCGTACTGCCGCCGATTGGAGGCCGGGTATTTTGCGGACAAAAAGATCAGTCGTCGCCGCTATGTAAATGTGGCGGCCTATCCGCCGGAGCAGCGCCAGCAGGTGCTGCTGCGCAAGCTGGAGCAGGCGGCTGCCCGGTATCGGCGGTTGGAGGTGGTGCTCACCGGTGCCCATCGGCTGCCGCTGTATGCCCCGGTGGTGCCAAAGGACGGTGTGCCGGACAGCGCCGGGTTCCGCATTTTTCAGCGGGAGATCACCGGCACCGCTCGGCAGGTACAGACCCGGTTGGTGCTGTGCTGCCAACCGAAATTGGAGGCGATGTACTATGTGGCTGAATGAGCGTGCCCGCCAAACCGGCGGCGCCGGATATGAGTGCGCCGGGGTGACCTTGGGCGGCAGTCAGGTGGAGACGGTGGCCTCTGCCCATTTGCGGGAGACCCCGGTGTATGCCCCTTACGGCTATGCGGCCAATGTGCCTGCCGGTGCCCAGGTGCTGCTGCTCTCCGGCGGAGAGGACGGCGCAGTGGTTGCCGGCGCTCGTATGGGCAACGCCGATCTGGCGCCCGGCGAGGTGGAACTGCGCGGCCCCGGCGGCGCGGTGGTGCGCCTGTGCCGGGACGGTACGGTGCGGATAAACGGTCTGGTCATCAATGAAAAAGGAGAGATCGAACCTTGATCTATGCAGTGGAAAACGGCGATTATGCGGTTACGGATCATGTCCCTCGGCGCCTGGACGCACCGGAGAATCTGGTGCAGTCTTTGCGCCTGCTGCTGATGCTGCCCCGGCAGGGCTATTATCCTCGGCCGGTAGGCGGGGTGGGCGGCTGCGGGGCAGATCTGTTGCCGGACGAACTGCTGGCGCTGGGTCGCCGGGCTGTCTGTGATGTGCCCGGCGTGCTGGTGCTGGGGGTGCGCACCGCAGACGGCAGCGCGGTCTTTCGCCTGTGGGTGCGTGAGGAAGAACGGGAGGTGACGGTTGCCCTATGAGAGCGACCTATCAAGAAATAACGGACAAAATGCGGGCGGCATTTTTCGACGCTTGCGGCGAAAAGCCGGAGGATCTGCCGGAGCTGGACACCCGCTTTCGCAGTGTGGCAACGGAGCTGTATGCCCTGTCGGTGTTTGGCGATCATGTGCAGAGCCAGGTGTTTGCCGATACGGCACGGGGTGCGGACCTGGATCGGCACGCGGCGGACGTGGGCTTGCAGCGCAAGGGTGCTTCTGCCGCCGCCGGGGTGCTGACATTTTCGTTGGCGCAAGCAGCAGAGGCGGCGGTGACCGTACCGGCAGACACGGTGTGTTCTGTGGCCGGGCAGCCCTATTTGCAGTTTGCCACCACCAAGGCAGCTACCATTCCTGCCGGAGAATGGACGGTGGATGTGCCGGCCGTTTCTCTGGGCAAGACCACTGCCCATAACGTGGAGCCGGGGTGCATTACCGTGATGGTCAATCCCCCGGCGGGCATCCGCGGGGTGACCAACGCCAATCGGTTTTCGGGCGGCGCGGCGGTAGAAACGGATACCGCCCTGCGCCAAAGAATCTGTCAGGTGCAACAGGTGCCGCCCAATGGGGTGAACACCGCCTGCTTGGCCGCAGCGGTGGAGCAGCTGGATCGGGTGCTGTCGTGCAAAGTGTGCCCCGGCGGTTCCGACTATATCGTCACGGTATATGTGCGCAGCCGTCAGGGTCAGGTGGACGACGAACTGCGCCTGGCGGTGACGGAAAAGTTGGATATTCTCACGCTGGCCGGGTGCTTTATTGATGTGCAGGAGGCAAAAAAGCAACCGGTACAGCTGGTGTGCTCGGCGCAAATTTTAGCAGGAGCGGACCCGGCAACGGTGCGCTCTGCTCTGGAAAATCAGCTGAAAGAACTGTGCTCCGCTCGGGTGATCGGCGGCAGCTTGCATCCCTCCGCCTTGGCTGCAGCGCTGCAAACAGACGGTCTGTGCGGCACCCCGGAGGTGCATGCGGCAGGTGAAAAAGGCGGCGTGATCCCTTGCAGCACCGGCGCGTACCTGGAGGTGACGGCGGTGGAGGTGACCTGCTATGTTTGAGACGGTGCTGGGTCGTTTGCAGGCACTGGCGCAGGCAGAGGGCTTTGACCCGCAACCGGGCACGGTGATCGACGGCGAGCTGCGAGCCTATGCGGCGGGGATCGCGCTGGTCTATGATCAACTGACGGACACCCGGGAGGGCGCCTTTGCCGCTACTGCTGCCGAAGAAAATCTTTGGCGCTGGCTGACGGTTCGCGGTTTGCTGCCGGGGGATACCCTACAAGAGACCCGCCAAAAGCTGCTGGCGCGGCGGCAAATGCCCTGGGGCGATTTTTCTTTAGCGGGCTTTCAACAGGCACTCAGCGATCTGTGCGGCGCGGGGGCAACTTATCATTGCACGGCAATCTGGAACTGGTGATCCCTGCCGCCGGGCGGGTCCATTTGGGTCGCCTGCTGCGGGACTGGGTTCCACCTTTTCTCTATGCCCATTTGTCGGGCAGCGGGCGCACCTGGAATGCGTTGGACGCAGACGCGGTGCCTTATGCCGTCTTTGACCGGGCAGCGCTGCCCTTTGACATTTTAGATACGGAGGATTAACATGAGCAGTACCAACAAAACCACCAACTTAAAACTGAATGACTGGGTGGGTACCGATGTGCCTCAGCGAGAGGATTTTAACGCGGATAATCAGCGGATTGATAAGGCCATTGGCGACCACACCGGCAACACCACGGTGCACATCACCCAGGCGGAGCGGGACCTGTGGGGGCTGCCGTTCTACTATTACAACTATTTCGGTAATGGCAAGGCCACACGCAAGGTGGAGGTCCCCAGCCCCTTCCGCCCTCGCTTTGCCATTGTCTTTGCAGACGGTATGGCGCCCTCTGTGTGCAAATTCTCCAGCAGCGCCAACTACCACTATGTGGCCTTTGCCAGCCAGACGCGCGGCACCATCGGCATGACGCTGGATGACACCAGTTTGACGGTGAACCAGTCTGTGTCGCCGGTGACCGGCCAGGAGTATGCCTGCCTAAATCAGAACGGCACCACCTATGCCGTCTTGTTTTTTCGGTAAAGATCCCCTTTCTTTTTTGGTGAAGGTGTGCTATACTGAATATAGACTCGGTGCGGTGTACCCAATTTTGCAGCGCCGGGCAAGGGGGCTTTACCATGTCTGTAAAAGTAATTACCGTTGGTCGAGAGTTCGGCTCCGGCGGGCGTTCCGTAGGCAAGGCTGTTGCTGCGGCGCTGGGCTGGGATTATTATGACCAAGAGCTGGTGCGCCATGTGGCGGAGAAAACCGGTTTTGCCGAGCGCTATATTGAGGAGACCGGCGAGTACTCCGCCAGCAAGAGCCGTTTGGCCTACGCCTTTTCATCCGTTGGTTCGCCTGAGGTGATGAACGGCCTGTCTGCGTCTGATTATTTGTGGACGGTGCAGCGCAAGGTGATTCTGGATTTGGCAGAAAAAGGCAACTGCGTGATCGTGGGCCGCTGCGCGGATTATATTCTGGAGGACCGGGACGATGTGCTCAATGTGTTTGTGCACGCCGGTAAGGACTACCGGGCCAAGCGCATTGTGCTGCTTTACGGCGAGACGGATAAGCCGCCGGCCAAGCGCCTGGCGGAGAAGGACAAAAAGCGCGCGCTGAATTACCGGCATTATACCGGCCGGGAATGGGGCGATGTGCACAATTACGATCTGTCCTTGGACTCCGGCCGCCTGACCCCGGAGGGCTGCGTGGAGATTATCACCCGCGTGGTGCAGGAGAAGAACAAGTAAATCGGTACAGCAAAGCGCACGCGGTTTCTGCCGTGTGCGCTTTTTGCATAGCAATTCCTCTGCTGCCTACGGCCAATCCCCCCTGCGGCTGCGCCGCTTTCCTCCCTTTGCAAGGGGGGCTTAGATTTTGTAACCGATATGCCTCCCTTGTAAAGGGAGGTGGCAATGCCGCAGGCATTGACGGAGGGATTTCGGACCGGTGTGGACATCGGTCCCTACAAAAAAATGTAAATACAGGCAGGGATTTTCTGCCCAAAAAGTCTCTTTACATTTGACGGGGAATAGGCTATAATGAGGGCGCATTGTATCCGTAGAGAAAAAACGAACTTTCTCGGGGTGGCGCACGGTTTGCGTGGTGCGCGGCTTGGAACAGTAGCAGAAAGGAAAATTGAATATGAAAGTGAACGCAAAAAAGATTGCAGGCGTAGGTCTGCTCACGGCCCTGGTGGTGGTATTGCAGCTGCTGGGCTCATTTATTAAGTTCGGCACCGTGTCTATCTCCCTGGTGCTCATTCCCATTGTGGTGGGCGCTGCCCTTTACGGTGTAGGCGCCGGCGCTTGGCTGGGCGGTGTGTTCGCCGTGGTGGTGCTGTGCCAGCCGGATACGGCGCTGTTCCTCAACATGAGCATTTTTGGCACCATTTTAACGGTGATGCTCAAGGGCATTTTGGCCGGGGCATTGTCTGGGCTGGTGTATCGGGTGCTAAGCAAGAAGCATAAGTACGCCGGCGTGGTCTGTGCCGCTGTGGTGTGCCCGGTGGTGAATACCGGGATCTTCCTGCTGGGTTGTCGGTTGTTTTTCTTTGACTGGATCTTGCAGAATGCAGGCGGCGCCAATGCGTTCATTTTTATGATCACCGGCTTTGTAGGGCTGAATTTCGTGGTAGAATTGGCTGTGAATGTGGTGCTCAGTCCTGTGATTGTGCGGCTGGTGAATATTAGCAAAAAGCAGTTAAGTTAAGAGAAAGAAGGTGTGGCTATGATTCTGGCCATTGATGTGGGCAATACCAATATAGTCATGGGCTTTATCGAGGGCGATACCATTGTGGACAAATATCGCCTGTCTACGAGCAGTAACGAGACAGCGGAGGAGTATGCCATCAAGCTGCACAGTGTGCTGGATTTGATGCACCTGGAGCCGTCTGCGCTGGAGGGCGCCGTATTGGCTACGGTGGTGCCGCCCCTGGCTCGCACCATCTCTAAGGCTGTGGTGTTGGTTACCGGCAAAGCACCGATTTTAGTGGGTCCCGGGGTCAAGACCGGACTGAATATCAAGACCGATAACCCGGGCGAGCTGGGTGCGGATATGGTGGTGGGCGCTGTGGCTGCCATTGCCAAATACCCGGCACCCATTATCCTTTTTGATCTAGGCACGGCCACCACTGCCTCTGTCATTGACAAGAACGGCAGCTTTATCGGCGGGGCGATTCTGTGCGGAGTCAAGACCGCCCTGAGCGCCCTTGCCACCGGTACGGCCCAACTGCCTCAGATTGATATTGCAGCGCCGACGAACGCCATTTCCACCAACACGGTGGATTGTATGCGCTCCGGCACCGTGTACGGCACGGCTGCCATGATTGACGGCATGGTGGCGCGCTTTCAGCAAGAGTTGGGTCAACCGGCTAAGGTGGTGATCACCGGCGGGCTGGGTGCGGCCATTGCCAAATACTGTACCGTGGACGCTGTGGTGGATCGGGATCTGTTGCTGGACGGTCTGCGTATCGTGTACCAAAAAAATCAGAAATAAAAACGGCGCACAGGGCGACCTGTGCGCTTTTTACATGAAACTGCATACAATATATTGGAAAAAAAGAACCTAAAGGAGGGGCATTATGGCTGTATTTCGTCCGTTTCGGGCATTTCGTCCGCTGCCGGATTATCAGGCGCTGATTCCGGCGCCGCCCTATGATGTGCTCACTGCCGCCGGGGCGCGGGAGCGGGCAGCGGGCAATTCGCTGTCCTTTTTACATGTAGATAAGGCAGAGATTGACCTGCCGCCGGAGACGGATCCGTACAGTCCGGCGGTGTATGAAAAAGCCCGGGAGAACCTGCTGGCGCTGGAGCATACCGGCGCGCTGGTGCAGGATCCGGCGCCTTGCTTTTATATTTACAAGCAGGTGATGAACGGCCGCGCCCAGGTGGGGCTGGCAGGCTGCGCCGGGGTGGATGATTACTTAAACGGCGTGATCAAACAGCACGAGCACACTCTGGCCGCCAAGGAGGCGGACCGAATCCGCCATGTGGACACCTGCGACGCCAATACCGGTCCCATTTTCCTGACCTATCGCCGCTCCCCGGCGGTGGAGTTGGCGCTTTCTACTTGGATGAGCGAACACACCCCGGTGTATGATTTTGTGCAGGATGATGTGCAGCAAACGGTGTGGGTGGTGGATAGTGCGCCCCTGTGTCAAAAACTGCAAGGGCTGTTTGCCGCCATCCCGGCGCTGTATATTGCCGACGGCCACCATCGCTGCGCCTCCGCAGTAAAAGTGGGGCTCAAGCGGCGGGAAGAAAAACCGGATTATACCGGGCAGGAAGAATTTAATTTTTTCTTGGCGGTGGCGTTTCCGGACAGCGAGCTGGAAATTTTGCCTTACAACCGGGTGGTGCGTGACTTGAACGGTCTGTCACCGGATGCACTGATTTCCCAAATTGAGCAGCGGTTTATCGTAAAGCACAGGGATGAGCCGGTGGAGCCGGAACAAAAGGGCACCTTCGGTATGGTGGTGGATCGGGAGTGGTACACCTTGCAAATCAAGCCGGCGCTGGTGCCGGATGATCCGGTAGGCGCTTTGGATGTGTCGCTGCTGCAAGACAATTTGCTGTCGCCCATTTTGGATATTAAAGACCCAAAGACAGATCCGCGTATTGATTTTGTAGGTGGGATTTACGGTGTGCGGGCGCTGGAGAAGCGGGCCAAAACGGATATGAAGCTGGCGCTTTCGCTCTATCCCACCACCATTGCGGAACTGATGGCGGTGGCGGACGCCGGGCGCATGATGCCCCCTAAGTCCACCTGGTTTGAGCCTAAGCTGCTTAGCGGTTTGTTTGTGCATTCGCTCTCCACAGACGGAAAAAAGGCTTGACATTTGATTATAATATGCTATTATAGTTATCGGTAAGTTGTAAGTTATTCAGTGAGAGTGGTCCCCGGGGACCGCTCTCCTGTTTTTGTAGGGAGGTTTTTCATTGGCAGGCAAGGGAAATGTGGTATCCCGTGTGCAGGCGTTGTGCGCCCCCATTGCGGCCGATCTGGGGCTTTCGCTCTGGGATGTGCGGTTCGTAAAGGAGGGCACGCAGCACTATCTGCGGGTGTTTATTGACAAGGACGGCGGTGTGAGTATGGATGACTGCGTGGCGATGAGCCGGGCACTCCAGGAGCCGCTGGATCAGGAAGATCCCATTAAGGAGGCCTACACCTTGGAGGTCAGCTCTCCCGGTATTGAGCGGGAACTGGTGCAGGACAGCCACTTTTTGCAGTATATCGGCGCGCCGGTACTGGTGCGCACCATTCGCCCGATTGACGGGGCGCGGGATTTCTCCGGCACGCTGGAGCAGTATAATAACGGTGAGATAACCGTTCGCCTAACTTCCGGCAAAGCGCTGTGTGTACAAAAGAAGGATACAGCCTTTGTGAAGTTGGACGATTTTAATATAGCAGATTTTGAACAGGATTTTCAGGGATAAAGGAAAGGTGATCGGAAAATGAGTAAGGAATTATTTGATGCAGTGCAAATGCTGGCGCAGGAGAAGGGAATCCCGGAGGATTACCTGTATGAAAAAATTTCTGCCGCCATCGTGGTGGCTGCCAAGCACGACTACAACGGCAAGGACATTGTCCATTGCGACATTGACCCGGAGAAGCAGCGCTTTAAGGTGTATGTGACCAAGAATGTGGTTGAGGAAGTGGAGGACCCGGACACGGATCTGACTTTGGAAGAGGCCCAGGCCATCAAGAAGAGCGCCAAGGTGGGCAAGACCATTGACATTCCGCTGAAGACCAAGGAGTTCGGCCGCATTATCGCGCAGACTGCCAAGCATGTGATCCGCCAGGGCATTCGCGAGGCGGAGCGGGGTCAGTTGCTGGAGCGTTACGAGAGCAAGCGGTACGAGATCCTCTCGGCACCGGTGCTCAAGGTGGACG
>ERZ824598.2995-NODE-2995-length-15820-cov-3.312020_pt1 | contig 15820 bp, 21 predicted proteins | sample MGYA00519934_ERZ824598 | MGnify/ENA primary metagenome ERZ824598 (study PRJEB31778, sample SAMEA3449177) | human gut metagenome | biome: human gut; feature: human-associated habitat; material: faeces | place: United Kingdom | collected 2010/2012 ...
TGTTCGATTTTTGTCGGTTCCTTTTCATTTGAAAGTCCTATCCTATTAGAGATTCTTTTGGCATGTGTATCTACAGCAATACCATTTGCAATACCAAAAGCTTCTAATAATATTACATTAGCACTTTTTCTACCAACACCTGGAAGAGTTATAAGTTCTTCCATAGTATTAGGAACAATTCCATTAAAATCATTCAGAATTTTATTAGCACATGCACGTGCATTTTTAGCTTTATTTTTGTAAAATCCACAAGGATGAATTATCTCTTCTAATTCGTGTATATCACAATTGGCAAAAGCTTCAATTGTTGGATATTTTTTAAACAATGCTGGTGTAGTTAAATTAACTCTTTCATCTGTACATTGTGCTGATAACATTACAGCAATTACTATTTGAAAAGGTGTTTTAAAATCCAAACTACAAGTTGCATCAGGATATGTATTTTTTAAAATTTGTACTAATTCTATAGCATCTTTTTTTCTCATAATTACCCTCCTTTACGACAAATTATATCATAATTATTTATCAACATAAAGTAATCACATGAATAATTATTTTTTCATATTATATATAAAAAAAGGAGGTAATACTTTATGTGTAAAATATTGAAAAAGACTTTGGCTGTAATATTAATAGGTTTAGGAATTGGAATATTATTAGTATTATTACTTCCTTTTGCGGGATGGCTTTTTGTAATAGGTGTTGCAATTATTATAGTTGGAATTATATGGCTTTCTAATTAACAACTATAAATATAGAAAACAATTGAAAAGGAGGAGATAGGAATGACGATTGTTGTAAAGAAAGTTCCAAAATTTTTAAGAGGATTTGTAAAATTGATATTTAGGATTAAGGATTAATACATAAAAATATCGCCAGATTGCTCTGACGATATTTTTAATATTGGTAATATATATCATGAAAAAAGGGTTATTTTATAATAACCCACAAATAGTATATAAACTAAGCTCTTTTAACTTTTCCAGAACGTAAACATTTTGCACATACTTTAATTTTCTTTGGTTGACCATCTACTATAGTTTTTACAGTTCTTAAATTGGGTTTCCAAGTTCTTGAAGCTCTATTACTAACGTGAGAACGTGTTATGCTAAGTTTGTTTCCATGAGATAATGTTTTTTCACAAATTGCACATTTTGCCATGATTTATTGCACCTCCTATTAAGATAATAAATTGACTGTTTATAATCTTACCATATAATAACAAAAAAAACAAGACTTTTTATAAAAAATAGTATATAATATACAAAATTATACTTCAATTAGGAGGTAAAAATGGCTGAGTTAAGCAAAGAAGTACAATATATAAAAGGTGTTGGTCCTAATAGGGTAAAGCTTCTAAATAATCTAAATATTTTTACTTTAAAAGATTTAATTACATACTATCCAAGAGATTATGAAGATAGAAGTAAACCTGTAAAGATAGAAGATTTAGTAGATGGTGAGGAAGCTCTAATTGCAGCGATACCAGTTGCTAGGATGAATGAAACAAGAATAAGAAATAGGAAAATGGTTATATATAAACTTATAGTAGAAGATGAAACAGGAAGATGTTTAATTACATGGTATAACCAAAGCTATTTAAAGAATAAATTTAAGGTTGGAGAAATTTATCACTTTTTTGGTAAAGTAAAAAGAATTCAAAATAGGATAGAAATGGTATCACCTGTTTTTGACGAAGAAACTAAAAATAAAAATACAGGAAAAATAATACCTATATATCCACTAACATACAATTTATCTCAAAATGTGTTAAGAGGAATAATAGAAAATGCAATTACATTAGTTAATAATTCATTACCAGAAACATTACCAAAATACATTTTAGATGAATATAAATTGTTAGGAATAAATGAGTCTATCCATAAAATACACTTTCCAGAGAATTTTGATGAATTTGAAAAGGCAAGAAAAAGGCTAGTATTTGAAGAGTTATTGGGCATGCAACTTGCTCTATTAAATTTGAAGAACAAATATGAAGCAGATACTAATGGTATTCAGTTTGATAAAAATGTAAAGATGTCAGACGTAATTAATGCTCTTCCATTTAAATTAACTAAAGCTCAATTAAGAGTTTTAGAGGAAATAGATAAAGATATGGAAAGCAATAAAAATATGAATAGATTATTGCAAGGCGATGTTGGTTCTGGAAAAACAGCAGTTTCAATTATCGCATCATATAAAGCTGTTAAATGTGGTTACCAAGTAGCAATTATGGCGCCAACAGCAATTCTCGCAAGTCAACATTTGGAGAGCTTTAAAGAGATACTAGACCAGTTTGGAATTAGATGTGAACTTTTGATATCGAGTATAACTAAAAAGAAAAAGGAAGAGATTTTAGAAAGATTAAGAAATGGTGAAATAGATATATTAATAGGTACACATGCATTATTAGAAGAAAATGTAGTATTTAAAAATTTGGGTTTTGTAGTAACAGACGAGCAACATAGATTTGGTGTAAAGCAACGTACTACAATAGTAGAAAAGGGTCAAAATCCAGATGTATTAGTTATGACAGCAACTCCTATTCCAAGAACATTAGCTTTAATTTTATATGGTGATTTGGATATATCTATAATTGATGAATTACCTCCAAACAGAAAGAAAATTGATACTTTTGCAGTTACAAAAGGAATGGAAGAAAGGGTAAACAACTTTATAAAAAAACAAGTTGATGAAGGTAGACAAGCATATATTGTATGTCCATTAGTAGAAGAAAATGAAGAAATGAATTTAAAATCTGTAACAGCTTTGGCAGAAAAATATAAAAATGAAGTGTTTAAAGATTACAGAGTAGAATATTTGCATGGAAAAATGAAAAATAAAGAAAAAGACGAAATTATGGAAAAATTTAAGAATGGAGATATTGATATACTTATTTCTACTACGGTAATCGAGGTTGGTGTAAATGTTCCTAATGCAAGTTTAATGGTTGTTGAAAATGCCGAAAGATTTGGCTTAGCACAATTACATCAGTTAAGAGGAAGAGTTGGAAGAGGCGAATACCAGTCTTATTGTATTTTAAAATACCAAGGAAATTCTGATGTTATTAGAAAAAGAATGAAAGTAATGACAGATACAAATGATGGATTTATAATTTCGGAAAAAGACTTAGAACTTCGTGGTAGTGGAGAATTTTTTGGAACAAGACAACATGGTCTTCCAGAATTTAAGATTGCAAATCTGTTTGAAGATATGCCTGTGCTAAAACAAGTTCAAGCATTAGCTATAAAAATAACAGAAGAAGATCCTAAATTAGAGTTAGAAAAAAATAAAGAATTACGATTATTAATAGAAGAGAAATTTAAAAACAGAGTAGAGATATAGTTAATTTGACTAGCCCGTATTAGTTTGATATAGGGCTAATTTAAGTATAGTAGTGTAGTATAGATACCGTGTAGCAATAAAAGAAGTACTACATTTACAATATTATGTAAATATGATATAATATAAAATGGAACCAAAAATTTATACATTCCCAATATATGGGAAATACAAAAGAAGGGAGCATATTTATTTATGACAGAAAACACAAATGAAAAGGAATTAAAAGAGAAACGGAGCCGCTATTCAGATGTGGCTGTAATCTTACGTCAGTTGTATGGCGTAAGAATGACAGGAATGCCGGGTTATATATTATTGCAGGATGTACTGTATAAGTATCTGGAAAATAAAAACCTGACAATCGATGAACTCGTTGAGTGGGCGTGTAAACACTTTGTGTTTACAATCTCAGTAGACGACGCATATGATGAAATTCTTCAGGTAGTGACACAGCAGCTACCGGAAGCCGAGAACGGCGAGGAAGATGTAATGATGCTTCTTCCAAAAGTTTTGAGCGAAGCGACTGACTTGTATGAAAAACGTATGCTTTTCGGAAAAATAACAGAAGCAGTGCATAAGCTGAAAATTTCTCCTATGATTAAACAGGATATAATTTCTATCCTGTTTGAAATCAAAAGAGGAAAAACAATCGATCAGGCATTGGAAAAGCTGGCAAATGAGGATGTGGCAGGAGTTACTGAAGCGGAAAGACTAAAGGAAAAAGCAAAAAGAAAAAAAGAATTGCACAATATAATTTTAGTAGCTTTTTCTTCAGAGGTAGAATTGCTGGAGTTTGCTGAAACAATTGAGTAGCGACTAAAACTGCTAGGAGCCTACAGGATATGCTAAATATCTTGTGGGCTCTTGGTAATTTATGCAAAATATGAAGAATTAGATATTAATTTATTGACTTTTATAAAGAAAATAAATAAAATAAAGATATAGTGAAAAATATAAAAAAGGATGTAAAAAATGGATGTAAAAATTATATTATCAATTGTAGGAGCATTAATATCATTAGCAGCTGTTGTTTTAATATATAATGCTCGAAAGATTGTAAGGGAAAGATTTAGTTTTGGGGACCAAAACAGTGGAACTTTAGCAGTAAAAACTATTGGAATGGTCTTATTTTGTGTAGGAATGTTAATAATATTTTTTAATTTAACATAAGAAACAAGGGGGAATTTACAAATGAAACAATTAAGTTCAATGCTATCATTGCTTTTTGCAGGGCTATTTTGGGTATTTAGAGTAGTGCTTGCATATACAACTGCAACAGGAAAGGATTTAGGATTTCCAGTACAAGATTTTACAACAGAAGTAGTTTTACTATTCGTGGTTTTAATATTACTTGTATTTGTTTATAAGAGAAATTTAATAGCTGGAATAATTTATTTACTAGTGTATGCTGGTTATTTTGGACCACAATTGTTTAATGCAATCATGACTATTGCAACAGCTGATGCAGGAGTTGATATTTATACTTATGATACAATATTAGCATCTACAATAGGTATTGCAGTTGCACTATTTGCATGTTTAAATATTTTAGTAGATAAGAATAGATCAGCACATCCAACAGATAAGAAAACAGATTGGTTTTACAAAAATGAACAGTATGATAGAAAATTAGATGATAGAGCAGATAAAAACAATTATAGAACTTTATAATATATATGACTATTTATAAAGCAAATTTTTAAGGACAGACTAGTAAAAATGGTCTGTCTTTATTTATAATAAAAGGGGAATAAGTTATGAAAAAGAAAAGAATAATAGAAATAATCTTAATAATATTACTATTTTGTGTGGTACTAATATTAGAAAGAATATTTTATCACATTCAAATTAATTCGATAAAGAGTAATCTGGATATTATAGAAGAATCATTAAGTGAAATTATAGATGAAGAAAATGATGGAGATGTTAGATATATAGATGAGGTTAAAACATATACATATGTAAATTTAAGAATAAATATGCCATTAAACTTAGTAGATTTAGAAAAATATTTTGAAGAGCCAATACAAAGTGACATGGATAAAAATGGTATAGGTGAAATAACTGGAGATGGAATGCCTTTAGATGACAATGGAATTCCATATGCAGCAGATATAGAAATTGAAGTAGAAAAATCGGAGATAGATGTATTAAAAAATATATTAAATTCGTATAAACTTCCAAGTGGTAGTTACTTAGAGATTGATGGGGAAGTTGTAGAAGAATATGGTGACTTAAATGTAGTAGAATTACAAGTAGATAATCTAAGTAAAGAAAGAGCAGAAAAAGTATTTAATGATCTAAAAGAAAAGATGAAGGATAAGTATGTATATACTTCTGTATATAATTATAATTTTGGGAAGATTGATAAAATATATTTTTGTGGAGAGAATATGGAAGAAATGCAAGGAATAATAGATCAATATATAGAAGAAAATAATATCGAAAATATTATTTAGTGTTAAAGCAGGCTATGTGTGAGATAGCTTGCTTTTTTATGTAAAATAGCATATAATATTGTCGCAAAAGAATGTCCAAACATTTAAATGATACTTTGCAATAAGACAGGTGAAAGATATGATTAATATAAAAGAAAATATAAATAATATTGATGAATTTAACTATTTATATGATGCTGTAGGTTGGGGACATTATGATAAAGAAATATCTAAAAAATCACTTGAAAATACAGTATATTCAATTTCTATCTACGATAATAAAAAAATAATAGGATATGGCAGAATTATTGGAGATGGAATTTGCTTTATATATGTCCATGATATAATGGTTGTACCAGAATATCAGGCTAAAAAGATAGGAACAACAATAATGAACAAGTTACTTGAAAAAGTAGAAAAAATTAAAAATGAAAATCCGAATGTAAGAGTATACTTAGGAGCATCCAAAGATAAAGAAGAATTCTATAAGAAGTTTGGTTTTATAACAAGAAAAGATGCTGGCTTAGGGGCTGGAATGATTTTAAAAAGAGATGAAGATATTAAATAAATATTAAGAGGAGAAGATATGGATTATAGGTATGAAACAAATGATAAAGCCAGGGAATTCCATAAAAAAAGAACAGCATTTATAGTAATCAAAGATAAATTATATTATATCAGAAATAGTGAACAGTCTCATTGGGAATTTTGCAAAAAGAAAGGTGTTTCTAAAGAACAGTTTAACAAAATGACAAGAGGTTATTATATAGATGGAAATATAGTTTTTTATAAAGGAAATTTTACATATGATGAAGATCTTATAAAAGATGGATTAAAATACATAATGAAAATAAAAGAAGATTGTAAGTTAGGTGAAATGCAAATATATTTTGGACTAAGAATTCCAAAAGAAAACGAACCTTGGGAATATGATTACTATTATGGAAAAATAACAGCTGATAATCAGATAATAAAAAACAATATAAAATAAAAAACAAGGAGAAGTAATATCTTATGAAAATAGAGCAATTGGTAAAAGAATTAATAGAGATATGCAAAAATAATGAATTAAATAAGATATACATATGCGGAAATGGGGCAAGTGGTAAAACCACACTTAGCAAAAAAATCCAAGAGGAAGCATTAAAATATGGTAATGTAAATTTAATTTCAACAGATGATTTTCTAGCAAATACAAAAATGAGAGTAAATGCGGTAAGTAATTGGATTGAAAACGAAACTGAATATACAGGAAGATATACATCATCTAATTATGAATCATATTTTTTAAAAAATGTTTATGAAATTATATACAATATTGACCATGGTGTAGATTGTTTTTATTTTCCTAAAAGATATAAAGAAAAAAATAATATAAGACAATTAAAATCAAATTACTTCTTAACAATTATAGAAGGTGTTGGTACTGTATTTTTAGAAAAGGAAAAAAATAAATCTTTAACAATATTTTTAAAATGTAATAAAGAAAATGAAATAAAAAGAAGAAAATCTAGAACAGAGCAACTAAATAGAGATCCAATAGAATTATATGATGAAGAAAGAAGTAGTCAATTCAGAGTAAATGTATTAAGTCATATAAATGAATTTGATTTAATTATAGAAAATGATGAAGATTTTAATTATACAATACTAAATAAAGGAAGTGATAAATTTGAATATTAACTGGTATCCAGGCCATATGGCAAAAACGAAAAGACAAATACAAGAAGACCTAAAACTAATAGATGTAGTAGTAGAACTATTAGATAGCAGAATACCAATATCTAGTAGAAATCCGGATATAAATACAATAGTAAAAGGAAAAAAGAAAATAATTGTGTTAAATAAAAGTGACTTAGCTGATGAAAAAGAAACAATAAAATGGGTAGAGTATTTTAAATCACAAAAAATTCCAGCAGTAATTACAGATGCCAATAGCGGAAAAGGAATAAAAGAAGTTATAAAACAAGCAGAATTAATAATGAAAGATGAACTAGATAAAAGAGAAGAAAAAGGAAGAAGTGGTAGAAAAATTAGAATAATGATACTAGGAATACCAAATGTAGGAAAATCATCTTTTATAAATAGACTAGCTAATAAAAATTCCCTAGAGGTAGGAAATAAACCAGGTGTTACAAGAAAAAAACAATGGATAAAAATTAGTAATAGCATAGAACTTTTAGATACGCCAGGAGTTCTATGGCCCAAATTTGAAAGTGATGAAGTAGCACTTAATTTAGCATATACAGGAACAATAAAAGATGATGTATTAGAAAAAACAGATGTTGCATTCTATTTTCTAAAATATATGTTAGAAAATGAAATAGATAAATTAGTAGCAAGATATAACTTAAGCAAACAAGAAATATTAAATTCATTAGAAAATCAAACTAGACCAGAAAATGAGATAATATATGATATAATGTTACAAATAGGAAAATCACGCGGAGCAGTTGTTTCTGGTGGGAATGTAGATGATGTAAAAACCGCCAATATAATATTAGAAGACTTTAGAAGTGGTAAATTAGGAAGACTAACATTAGAAAAGACTCCGGTCAAATAAGAAAGGTAGGGAAAAAATGGAGAATATAGCAGAGCCCAAAAGAACTCCAGAAGAAGTTAATTTTTTAAATCCATTGGTTTGGGCATATGTAGGTGATAGTGTTTATGAACTATTTATTAGAACAAATTTAGTAAATAATTCGAATGAAAAAGTACATAAATTACATGTTAGTGCAATCAAATTTGTTAAAGCGGCAGGACAGGCTAAAATTTTAAAAGCGATAGAAGAGGAATTAACAGATGATGAAAAAAACATAGTTCGAAGAGCAAGAAACACTCAAAACCATCATATAGCCAAAAATGCTACGCCAGCAGAATATGCATATGCAACAGCATTTGAAGGACTAATTGGATACTTATATTTAACGAAGCAAGACGAAAGATTAAAATATATATTAAATAGAGCTTTAGAGGAAGGAAATAAATAGTATGAATGAAGAAAAGAAGAAATATTATTCTAGAATATTATTTAAAACAGGAGTATTAATATTTACTTTAGTTTTATTATACTTGGCATATAAATTTGCAATGTTTTATGTACCATTTATAATCGCGTTCTTAATTGCAACAATGATAGAACCATTAATAAAATTTTTTATGAATAAATGTAAAATGAAAAGGAAGGCTTCAGCGACTATTTCTTTAATATTAGTTGTTGTAATAATTGGTTCTTTACTTGCAGTGTTAATTTCTGCAATAATATCAGAATCAAAAGTATTACTTAATAATCTAAATTCATCAATGGATGGCGTATATAATTGGGGAATGGAACTTATAAATAATTTTACTAGTGGAGAAATAGTTGTACCACAAGATTGGATTTCTACTGTACAAGATTCTTTAGGTAGTATTATAGATGTTGTAAAAAACATAGTGTATAGTTTCGCAACAGGAGTAATTAATTTTGCAGGACAAGTTCCAGGAGCAATTACATATACGATTATAACAATTCTTGCAATAATATTTATGTGTTTTGATAGAGATTATGTTAAAAATTTATTAAAACAACAAATACCAAAGAAATGGCTTGAAAAAGCAAATGAAATAGTAGTAAAATCATTAAAAATAATTTGGAATTACATAAAAGCAGAAGCAAGATTGTCATTATTATGCTTTATATTAATTACTATTGGATTAAATATTCTAAATTTATGTGGATTTAATATAGAGTATGTCGCAATAATGTCTATCTTAATAGGATTTGTAGATTTGCTACCACTATTTGGTGCAGGTTTTGTTATGGTTCCTTGGACGGTAGTATTATTAATACAAGGAAATGCACCTGCAGGAATTGCTGTGTTTGTTTTATGGCTTGTATGGTCTGTTATAAAACAATTCTTAGAGCCAAAATTTGTAAGCAAACAAATGGGAATGCATCCAATATTTACATTACTTGGAATGTATACAGGATTTAAATTGTTTGGTGTAATAGGTTTATTATTAGGACCAATTATATTCTTAGTTATACGAGAAGTATTTGCTAATAATGTTAATAAAGGTATATTAAAAGACTTTTTTGAATTAGAATAGGGATTTTTGGGACGGTCCTAGGGATTTGGGGACGGTCATAAAATCCCTGTAGAAGGGCGTATATATGAATAATGAAGAAATTAGAAAAAAATTAATAGAACTAAGTGATGCCAAATATAAAGAATTTCATTCTGGGCTATGCCCAGGAATGGATACAGAAATGCTTGGAGTTAGTATTCCAAAGGTAAGAAAACTGGCAAAAGAAATTATTAAAGATAATCCAGCAGAATATTTAAAACAACCAGCAGAGGAATATTATGAAGAACTTTTATTACAAGCATTGGTAATTGCAAATCTAAAAATAGAATTAGAAAAAAAGAAAGAATATATAATTAATTTTGTACCAAAAATAAATTGTTGGGCAGTTTGCGATAGTTTTTGTGCCGGTCTAAAAGATGCAGACAAAAATCAACAATTCTTTTGGAAAATTATAAGTAAATATTTTAAATCTAACAAAGAATATGAAATAAGGTTTGCTATTGTAATGTTATTAGACCATTATGTAAAAGAAGAATATATAGACAAAATTTTTGAAGTCATAGATAATATCAAAAGTGAAGAATATTATGTGGAAATGGGAATAGCATGGCTTGTGGCAGAAATGTACATAAAATTTCCAAAACAAACGATGAAATATTTAAAAAATTGTAATTTAAATAAATTTACATATAATAAAGCATTACAAAAAGCAAGAGAATCATATAGAGTAAGTAAAGAAGAAAAAGAAATTTTAAATAAGATGAAGAAAAAATAATAGGAGGAATATATAATGAAAAAGCCAGAATTATTAGCACCAGCAGGGTCATACGAAAAGGCAAAGACAGCATTTAGATATGGAGCAGATGCTGTATATTGTGGTACATCATCACTATCTTTAAGAACAAGAGCAGAAATGAATGATGAGGCATTAGCAAAAACAATTGAATATGCACATAGTATAGGAAAAAGAGTACATGTTGCACTTAATATATTTGCTTGGGATACTAACTATGAAGAGATAAGAAAACAAGCAAAAATGTTACAAGACATGAAGGCAGATGGAATAATCGTTGCAGATGGTGGAGTTGTGGAAACTGTAAAAGAATATGCACCAAATGTAGATATACATATAAGTACACAAGCAAATGTAGTAAGCTTAGAGTCAGCTAAGTTTTGGTATAAAAATGGGGCAAAAAGAGTAATTTTAGCCAGAGAATTAAACAAAGAACAAATAAGATATATGATGCAAAACAAACCAGAAGATTTGGAAGTAGAAATGTTTGCACATGGTGCAATATGCTTTGGTTATTCAGGAAGATGTTTCTTAAGTGATTTCTTGGCTTGTAGAAGTGCAAACTTAGGGGATTGTGCACAAAGTTGTAGATGGGCATATAATTTATATGTAGAAGAGGCAAATAATCCAGGAAATTTAATGCCTGTAGAAACAGATGAAAAAGGAACATATATCTTTTCATCAAAAGACTTATGCTTAATACACGAAATACCAGAAATTGTAGATATGGGACTTGATAGCTTAAAAATAGAAGGAAGATTAAAAACAGAATATTATTTAGCCACAATAGTAAATACATATAGAACAGCAATAGATGATTACGTAAAAGATCCTAAAAATTATAATGCAGATAAATACATGCAAGAACTTGAAAAAACTAAAACAAGAGGATTAACAACTTTCTATTTTAATGACAGAAACAATAAAGATTTCCAAGAATATGAAGGAAAACAATATAATCCAAATTTTGAATTTGGAGGAAAAGTAGTAGAAACAGTTAATGGAAAAACATCTGTAGAAATAATTATCTGTTGGTGACGAAATGGAAATTATAATTCCGGGAAAAATAGAAGTAGTAAAATTTGCAATAGAAAAATTATGGGATTATGAAACAGACGAAGAAATAGAAACTATAAATCCAGGAGTAAAAGACCAAAAAGTAAAGATGCAATTACCAATAGAAGTAAAAGAAGGTTGGATATTAAGAAGAAAAAAATAGGGATTGGGGGACGTTCCTTAAATCCCTATATAAGAAAAGTGTTATAAGGGGGATACATATGATTAAATTAGATGAAGAAGCTATTTTAAAAAAGGTTGATGAAATTAGAGCTGAAAAAGCTGATTCAAAAGAGTTATTAGCATTAATTGGTGGAGATGAATTAGAAAAGATATTCGAGAAATATAGTATAGAAGCAATTATAGATACATTAATTCAGGAAAAGAAAACGCATTCTTTATATGAGGATGATGAAAATGGATTAACTGAGTTAGAAGGACTATTAAATAAAAAAATCACAGGAAAGTTAGGAAAATTCTATATGATGAAACCAGAATATATTATATCTTTACCACCAGAAGAGCAGGAACATATGGCAGAAAGTATTTCTGAAGGTAATATAGATTTAAAAAATGCTTTGATGACATTATGGAAAAATGGGATAGAAACAAAAGCATGTGGTGGAGTAAGAACAAAAGAAGAGGAAACACCTTATATATATGTAAATGTTTCATTAAAAAATAGTGATATTTTAGGAAGATTAAATAATATTACCCAAAAGGGAGAAAATTATCTGGATTTATGTTTTGATGCAGGAGATGATAGTTTAGACATTGTAATAAAAGGTGAAAATGTATATCAAGATGTAGTAGAAGAATTTCAAAAAGAACCACCTAAAAAAAACATTCTTGATTTTCTAGCAGAGGAACAATTATTAACAAGTACAGTTCTTGCTAAGCATATAGAAAATAATCAGCAATTAAAGTATACAGAAAAAGATGTTGAAGAGATTGTATTAGATACCGCAAAAGAGCACAAAGAACAAGCAGATAGAAATGAAGCTTTATTAAGAGAAAAATATGAAAATGAGATTAGAAGATTATCAAAGAAATTAGAAGAAGAGAAAAAAGAAAATGAAGAATTATCAGGTGCATTAGAAAAAAAACAAGAAGAAAAAGAAAATTTACAACAAAAATATGATAAATTATATGAAACACATGGAAGATTAAAAAATTTTATTGTACGCAAAATAGGTAAGATACCGTTTTTAGGTAGAAGAGTTTTAAAACTTATGGAGACAGAAGTAAGAGCTTTACCAGAAGGAAAAGATGATACAGAGAGAGAATAGGGGAAATTTAAAAATCCCTATTCTATCGAGCAGCAAACAAAAGGGGACACTCTTAAAAAGAAAGAATGTCCCTTTTGTGCATTATTTTTTAGAAAATGATGAAGAAATTATTAATCCAATTAAACAAGATAATATAGATAATATTCCAGTTGTATTAAAACTTATGTTAGGAAAAAGAATGAACACAGAACCCAAAACAAATCCTAATATAGAATAATATGTTTGTGAATGATATTTATTAAGTAAAAATTGTATTAATTTCATACATAAGAATCCACCAATAAGCAAACCAATTCCCATAGGAAGTAATATTCTCATATTCATTATAGATACTGCATAAAGATATGTTTCATAAACTCCAAGTAGCATTAAAATAACAGTGCTACTAACTCCAGGAACCACAACGCCAATACTCATTAAAAAGCCAGCTAGTATTAAAAATTCAAAACTATAGTTATCACCATAATATATTCCAACATTACTAGACATTTTATTTTCTAATAAAAGCAATAAAATAGCAATAATAAATGATACTATAAAAAATAAGATATATCGTAATTTGAATTTTTCTTTTGAATTACAAATTTTAAATATAGAAGGAATACAGCCTAAGATAAGACCAATAAAGGTAAATGATGTAATTTCTGGATATCTTTCGAATAAAAAGAGAATAATATTGCTAAAGATAATTATTCCAGTGAGACCACCTAATATAAAAGGAGTAAGAAATTTAATATTAGTCTTCCAATCTTTAAAAAAGTTTAATATACTATTTAAAAGAGTTTCGTAAATACCAAAAATAACACATAATACCCCACTGCTTATACCAGGTATTATTGCGCCAGCACCAATAAGGATACCTTTAATGTAATTAAAAAGAAATTTCATAATACACCTCTAATATATGTATATGGAAGGAAGTAAATAATATGACAAATAAAGAAGTTATTGAAGCATATACAAAAACTAAAGAAAGCCTAAATCCAATTCTAGATGAACTTCAAGAGATGAATGGATTTGTATCTAGGAATGATATTATAGAAATTGCTAACTATCTAGATATTTCTGAAAAAGAGATAATGGTGCTTTTAAAATATAAGAAAAATATTAAACTAGAAAAACAAGGTGAAAATATAGTAATTGTATGTAAAGGGCCAAACTGTTTAAAGAAAGGTTCATTAGATATAATAAAAGAAATTGAAAAAGAATTTAATGTAAAAGAAGGCCATACAAGTAAAGATGGAAAAATTACATTAGACACAAAAAATTGTTTTAAAAAGTGTGGTTTTGCTCCAAATGTACAAATAAATGGAAAATTATATAGTAATTGTTCAAAACAAAATATTGTTAAACTTTTAAAAGATATGATATATTAATAAAGAGAAAGGAAGGGAAGATTATGAAAAAAGTAGCTGTAATGATTGCTGATGGAACTGAAGAGATTGAAGCTCTTACCGTAGTAGATGTTATGAGAAGAGCAAATATCAAATGTGATATTGTAAGTGTTAATGGAAGAGAAATAAAAAGTTCGCACAATATAGAAATATTAGCAGATAAAGTAATAGATGAATCTATTAAAGATTATGATATGATTGTATTACCAGGTGGTTTGCCAGGAGCATATAATCTAGCTGAAGATAAATTGTTAATACAAACTTTAAGAGAATTTAGTAAAGATAGTAACAAATATATTGGTGCAATATGTGCATCACCAGCTATTGTTTTATCTAAAGCAAATATAGAAGAAGGAAAAAATATAACATCATATCCAGGTAAAGGATTCGAAGATTTATTAAAGAAAGCAAATTACACCGAAAATTTAGTAGAAGTAGATGGAAATATTATAACAAGTAGAGGACCTGCAACAGCAATGCTATTCGCATATAAACTATTAGATGTTTTAGGTCATAATTCTAAAGAAGTAAGTGATGGAATGCTTTGGAATTTATTATAGTGAAAAAAGGAACGTCCCTAAATCCCGAAGGAGGAGAAATAATGGAATTTGAAAGAGGAATAAATTATTATGAATTAGACGGAATGAATGTTGTTCATCATTCAAATTATATAAGGTATATGGAAGAAGCAAGGATATATTTATTAGATAAAATGGGGTTACCATACAAAAAAATAGAAGATAATGGAATAATGATTCCAGTTTTAGAAGTTAATTACAAATATAAGTATCCTGCGAAGTTTGGAGATATAATAGTTGTAAAAGTAGATATATCTGAATTTGATGGTATAAAATTAGGTATGAAATATGAAATTAGAAATAAAGAAACAGGAAAAGTTTTAGGAATAGGTGAAACTAAACATTGTTTTACAAATTCTAATATGAGACCAATATCATTAAAGAAGGTAAACAAAGAGTTTTATGATATATTTGAAAAATATGCTAAATAAATTAAGAAAAGATACATAGAAAGTTGCTATGTATCTTTTCTTATATATAAATGATTTTCTTATTGAAATGTAAGTACTAATGTGCTATTATTGCAAAAGTATGTTTTACAAGTAAGTTATATCATAGAAATAATGGTATAAAAATGAATTCTAGAATTTAGGAGGATTAAGAAATGAAAGAAAATTTAAAGAATGTAGCTCGGTTAATACCTTATGCGGTGTATGCTTTTTTAATCTCAGCTGTAATACTAAAGCTATGGTACGAAAATAAAAATTGGTTAATCATATCTATTTTATGTAGTGTATCTAATATTACAGCTAATATAATTTTTAACTATAAAATATATTCCGATGAAACACAGCAGGGTCAGGCTAAGATTATTAATTTTAAGACAAAATTAACAGAAAAAAATAAAACTAGCATGAAG
>ERZ824598.3011-NODE-3011-length-15747-cov-3.819080_pt1 | contig 15747 bp, 13 predicted proteins | sample MGYA00519934_ERZ824598 | MGnify/ENA primary metagenome ERZ824598 (study PRJEB31778, sample SAMEA3449177) | human gut metagenome | biome: human gut; feature: human-associated habitat; material: faeces | place: United Kingdom | collected 2010/2012 ...
AATCCCGCACCCTGTCAGAACATTCACACCCACTACAACGCCGAACAGCGGCGTGGCCAGGAGGGGAAGAGCGCGAGAAGGGGAGACGGCCTTCGCAACTATGAGTGCTTCCCCTTCTCGCAAATTATCCACTTTCGTAAAGTGAAAATTATAATCCAAAAAAGAAAAACACACACTTCTAAAATTTACTTCATAAAGTAAAAACTATAATCCAAAAAAGAAAAACATACACACACTACAGGTTCAAAGGAAGTCGTCCCACAACATCCTTTGTCAAAATTCCTATGAGAACCCCCGCCAGGACTCCCGCAACCAGCAGCGCTGGCGCATAAACCATCAAACTCGTATTACTCACCACAATCATGGCCACCATCAATTGCCCAATATTGTGAGTAACACCCCCGGCCACACTGATTCCGATCAAACTAAAATCAGAATGTTTTTTAAGCACATCCATCACAGTCAGGCTGAGCGCAGCGCCAGCCAGACTATACAAAATACTGAAGAGATTCCCGAACATAAACCCAATCACAAGTATTCTTACAACGGACACAAGAGCCGCCTCGCGGAGTGAATACCGGTCCAGTATAAAAAGTACTGCCAGGTTTGCAAGCCCAAGCTTGATTCCAGGAATCCCTGCAAACACAGGAATCAGAGACTCTACATATCCAAAAATAATCGCCACTGCGGAAAATAATCCAAGATAAGCTGTTTTTCGTTTCATAAATAAATCCTTCCATATGCCACTGTGTCACTGGTAAACGCCAGTGTCTTCAGATGATAAGCAGTTCTCGCATTTACGTCACCGCATCGATTTTCGGTGAACTCTCCGAGTCTGAATCCTCCGCAGTATTTTCTCCTTCGATCACAACTTTATTAGGAAGACAGATGATAGAACCGCCATGTTCATCCACAGCCTTCTGTTTCATACAGTAATGATCCGGGCAGGTTGCTTCGGTCATGGTAACTTTTCCGTCTTTGATTTCGCAGACATTGGTGTCCCCGATATGGATAACCTGATCCTGGGAAAGAGAATAAGTTCCGAATTCTTTTCCGTCAACAGTAATCCGGATCGTATTGTGGGAACGTTTCCCTGCGATTTGAAAACCAAGCCAGAGAATACCGGCCAGAACCAGAATCCCGGCAATAAAAATCACTTCTTTTTTCTTCAAAATAAAAACTCCGTTTCTGTCACAGATTCAGAAAAAATCATATCATACTCCCATTCAAAAGGCAAATATAAGTTAAGGATATCTAACCAATATCTGGAAAAGTTACAGCAAAAATTAAAGATACGGAGAAAAAAGTTACCGCGTACTAACAAAAAGTATAGACAAGAAAAAAATCAGGTGATATAATACCTAGCTGTAAGTTAGCAATATCTAATTAAAGAAAAATGATTAATTAGAACTAATCTATAAATATGAGTAAAAGATATATAACTTATTCAAAAAACGGTTATGTGCAGATGATAGGAACGGACTGTGAATATCTGACTGACTAAATACAGGGGAGAAAAGAGATGAAAAACCAGAATTTTTATATGAGAGTGATTTCTTTACTGCTGGTAGTTCTGGCTGTGCTTTTTTATAACAGCAGTATGAAAGCCCAGGCAAACGAAAAAGAAATTTCGGCTCTGACAGATAAGGTAGACACGCTTCAGGAGCAGCAGAATGAACTTCTCAGTGCACTGGAGACAAGCTATGCAAACCGTATGCAGAATCAGGCAGCATCCACAGGAACTGACAGCAGTAATGCAGATTCAACAGACGGTGACAAGGCAGCAGACACTTCGGACGGCAAGACATCCGATGCAAACGCGGAGGACACAGCAGCGCCAGATTCCGATAACGTATATAAAGATGGAACTTACACAGGAGAGGCCGATGGATACGGTGGAACCATTCAGGTGGAAGTGACACTTGCCAGTGATGAAATTACATCCATTAATGTAGTCAGCGCACCAGGTGAGGACAGCGCATATCTTTCACAGGCAGAGAGTGTAATCGATTCCATTTTAAGCGCCCAGAGTACAGATGTGGATACTGTATCAGGAGCAACATTCAGTTCTACCGGAATCCTGAATGCAGTGGATGAAGCACTTGGAAAGGCGGAAAACTCATGAAAAAAAGACAGCGGGAAGTAAGGCTGATACGCGCAGGGATACAGCTGGCATTTTTTATTGCCGCCCCGTCTCTGTTTTCTACAGCCTTTGCAGGTATCAAATCGATCTTTCTTGCCATTGCGGCCGGTCAGCCGGTAGAGTGGAACTCCTTTCTGACTGTAACAGCAGTGCTTCTGATCTTTACGTGTTTTTTCGGAAGACATTTCTGCGGATATGCATGTGCATTCGGATCTTTTGGAGATGCCGTGTATGAAGGTTTTTCTCTGATCTGGATGAAATGTTTTCATAAAAAAAAGAAACCAGCTCTTTCTGAAAGAATGGTACACAGACTTCAGAAAGTCAAATATATCGTACTGGCCCTGATTTTACTTTCCTGCCTTACAGGAGTATACGGAAAGCTTACAGGAACCAGCCCGTGGGATGTTTTTTCCATGATTACAGCAGGACGTTTCCCTAACAGTAAATATCTGGCGGGAATCGTGATTCTGGTTCTGATCATGGTGGGAATGTGTACACAGGAACGTTTTTTCTGCCAGTTTCTCTGCCCTATGGGAGCGGTTTTTGCATTAATGCCGATCCTTCCGGGAGCACTTTTTCAGAGAAACCGTGAAAAATGTCCGCCGAAATGCGGTCTCTGTAAAAAAAGATGTCCGGCTCATCTGGATATTGACGGCGACACGGCCAGGTCCGGCGAATGTCTTTGCTGCCACGCATGTGCGGCAACCTGTCCGAGAAAAAATATTCACATTGGAACAAATGAGGGAAATTAATCTATGAGATCTCATGCTCTGAAAAAGAAAGCTTTTCTGGCAACGGCTGCAGCTGCAGGAATTACCATGGTTTTTCCTGTATTATGCGCAGCTTCGGAAAATGACATACAGACATATACCAATACAGATTTTGCCATGGATACTGTGGTATCAGAAACACTTTATACCACAGGAGACGATATAAACAGTAAACTGACATCTGTACTGACAGATGTGGAAACAAACCTTCTTTCATGGACCAATGAAAGTTCCCAGATTTACAAGGTGAACGCGGACAGCGGAAAAGATACGGAGATTTCCGAGGAACTTTCCGGGTATCTGGAGCGCCTTCTGAAGATTGCGAAAGACTCGGACGGAGCTTTTGATCCGACGATCGGGAAGTTGATCCGTCTGTGGGATATCGGGGGAGAAAATCAGAGAATTCCGGGAGAAGATGAGATTCAGGAAGTTCTGAAGGACTCCGGATATCAGAAAATTTCTCTTGATGGAAACACGATCCACATGGATGAAGGATGTTCTCTGGATCTTGGTGCAGCCGGAAAAGGAATCGGCTGTGACCTGATTCTTGAAAATCTGAAAAACCAGAAAGATGTAACAGCGGCGCTTATGAACCTTGGGGGAAGCAGTGTCATGACTTATGGGAGCAAACCGGATGGTTCTTCTTGGAATGTGGCAGTGACAGATCCCCGTGCTGAAAATGATGACGATTATCTTGGTGTGGTTGCCTTAAATGGCACAGAATTTCTTTCCACATCCGGAGATTACGAGAAATATTTTATCGAAGATGGTGTAAGGTATCATCACATTATGGACCCGTCCACCGGTTATCCAGCAAAAAGCGGAGTGACCGGAGTTACGGTAGTCTGTGACACAGGTCTTGAGGCAGACGCACTTTCCACAGCATGTTTTGTTTTGGGTGTGGAAAAAGGTGCCCAGCTGTTGAAAACTTACGGCGCGGACGGACTTTTTGTGGATGAAGAGCACCATGTGTATCTCACTGAGGGGATGAAAGAGCGGTTCAGCCTGCTTGCGGATTCCTACAGCGTGGAGGATATCATTGAATAAACACAGACGGTGGAGCAGTTTGTGGTATTTACGATAGTGACCCCTGGAAAGGTTTCTATAAATATTTCATATTTTTAGGAGGAATAAGTAATGCATAAGTGGAATTTACTGAAAAAAACAGCTCCCTGCATCTTAAGTCTTGCAGTGGCAGCAACAAGTTTTCCTACAGCTGTAATGGCAACAGACCTGGACAGCAGCATTGTAGCAGACGAAACCGAGCAGAGCGATGAGGAAGAGATTGCTGAGGTTTCCGATTACGAGGCAGCTGCGGGAGAGGCTGCTGATGCAGAAGAAATCGCGGCAGAGGACCAGAGCGCTGATGAGATCACAGAGGAAAGCGCAGCAGAGAATACGGAGGAAGAAGCTTCCGGTGCAGACGAATTTACAGCAGCAGAAGATGAGACAGAGGCATTTGCGGATTCTGATGAACTTCAGGGAGAGTATCAGTATGTGTATGCAGGCCTGACCTGGGCAGAGTACTGGGCATCTGAAGGTGTGTATGCAGCAGGAGATACAACTTCTTCTGAGGAATTGGACGGCCATAAGGAACTTGACAAAGGTGCTTTTGATACGGTAACAAGAGCAACTACAAACCATGGACTTCACAGAGGAAGCTTCCAGACAGAGACAACTATCGTGGCAGAGGACGGAAGCAGATATCCGATCGCAACATGGGTGGATCAGAATACTATCAAGCTGACAGACGGAAAAACTGTAGGATTTAAAAAAGGAACCATTACAAAAGCAGACGGAACAACCGTAGATATGGATCATTATGAAGTATATGGCCTGAAATATATCCCGGTTGCCGTAAAAACAGAAGATTATGATGCATTCTGCCAGAAATACAACGTAGTTACCAATGATGGCGTGCTGGAAGGCGGATATGGCGAAGTACAGCTGAGCTCCTATACAGCAACAGCAGCAGTAACAGCAGACACCAACGGTCTGAAATATGCAGTGAAAAACGGTGACAGCTTTACATTTGAGGCAAGAAAAACAGGAGCAGATTCCGGAATCAAGGATCAGGCTCAGAAAACAGCAGCAAATGTAACACCAACAGTAAAAGAAGCAAGCGGAAGTTACGGAGAATTCCTCCGTGTGGATATCACAGGAGAAGGATACGGAGACCTTGGAGCGAACATGCAGGCAGTACGCTGGGATTATTGTGGAGATGACGCTACAGGAACAAACGTGCTGAGATCTTTCGGAACCAAGTTTGCGGCAGATAACTGGATGCATAAATCCATGGGAATCCAGCTTGGACTTACCGATTCTTTAAGATACCAGCTTCCGGAAGGAACAGACGGAACCGGATACTGGAGACTGACAGTATACGCACTTGGCTATGCAGACTACAGTTTTGTGGTACAGGCTACAGACGCAAATATTGTAAAACCATCTGAAGAGCCGGCAGATACAACTGCTCTTACAAAAGAGGTTGAAACAGCAAAAGCACTTGCTGAGAACGATTATACAAAAGCGACCTGGGCAGCAATGCAGACAGAGCTTCAGGAGGCAGAAGAGCTTCTTGCAAGAGAAGATGCAACACAGGCAGAGGTTGATGAGGCACTTGAGCATCTTAAGGCAGCAGAAGCAGCTCTTGTAAAAGTGACAGTTACTCTTGACAAAACATCTGCAACCATTTACACAGGAAAAACAGTTACTCTGAAGGCAACTTCAAATGATACAGCTAAGACAGTAACATATACAACCAGCAACAAAGCAGTAGCAACAGTATCAAGCACAGGTGTTGTAAAAGGTGTGAAAGCCGGAACTGCAGTGATCACTGCAAACTGCGGAAACGCAACAGCAACCTGCAAAGTAACTGTAAAAGCTCCATCTGTAAAATTCGCAAAGAAATCTGCAGTTGTTTACAAAGGAAAAACAGCTACTGTTAAAGCAACACTGGCCGGAGTATCTTCTGTAACATACAAGAGCAGCAATACAAAGATTGCCACTGTAAACAGCAAGACAGGTACCGTAAAGGGAATCAAAGCCGGAACTGTAACAATTACAGCAACAAGCGGAAAACTGAAAGCAACCTACAAGCTGACAGTTAAGAACCCGACCTTTACACTTACAAAATCCTCTGCAACTATTGCAAAAGGAAAAACAACAACCATCAAATCCAAAGCAGCACCAGCTTCCAAAGTTACATACATAAGCAGCAACAAGAAAGTTGCAACCGTAACAAGCAAAGGTGTTGTAAAAGGAATCAGAAAAGGTAAGGCAACCATCACCGTTAAATGCAACGGAATTACAAAGAAATTTGTGGTAACTGTTAAATAATACAACGGTTCATAAAAGAGTAAGAACCTCTGCCGCAGGTATACGGAAATATCTGCGGCAGAGGTCTGCTCATTTTTTGTGGCGGTTCGGAAAATGACCGGAAACGCCCGAAAAAGCATATACCTGACAGAAGCCGCACAAAAAGAGGGGAGAAAAAGAATTATGGAAAAAGATTTAAAAGATAAAAAGCCAGCTGAAAATGGCACACCCAAAGTACCCTGGCCGAAGCTGATCCCTGCAGCTGCTGTAATTGCGGCACTTGTATTTTCAGGTATAAAAGCGCAGGGCTCCGATGCAAATACGGAATCTGTCCAGAAAGCAGACACAATGGTCATGTCTGCTTCTGAACTGGAAAAATATCTCGGTTATGAGGAGACTTCTGATCCAACAGACAACAACAGTACAGCAGCAGAAAAGAGCAGTACGTCAAAGAAAAGCACATCCAAGAAAAGTACGAAAAAAACAGCAGCAAAAAAAAGCTCAGGAAAAAGAACCGTATCAGAATCTGCCAGAAATAACGCCAGTGCGGCCGGACAGGGATCCACCCAGACTCCTGTAGCAGATGTTCCGGCAAACGGATATAAAGACGGAACCTACGAAGGCTCCGGAACCGGATTCGGCGGAACCATCCGCGTCCGTGTAACCATCAGCGGTGGAAAGATTGCAGCCATTGATATCCTGGACGCTTCCGGCGAAACTGCTTCCTATTTTGCGTCCGCACAGGGCGTAATCAGCAGAATGATTGCGGGAAATACACCAAATGTGGATGCAGTCAGCGGCGCAACCTATTCTTCCAACGGAATTATCCAGGCAGTCCAGAATGCATTATCCCAGGCAGCGGCAGATGGAAGCAGCCAGCAGGTCACCCCTGCACCTGTGGCAACCTCCACACCAACGCCAACAAAAGCCCCTTCAAAGAAACCAAAGCCAACCGCAAATCCAGATCCTGACAGCCCGAAAAAGTATCTGGATGGTACATACAAAGCATCCGCAAAAGGTTACAGCGGAGATGTAAAAGTGACTGTAACCATCAAGGATGGAATCATCACAGCGGTAAAACAGGAAAACTCAGATACTCCGATGTTTTTTGAAAAAGCGTGGAGTGTGCTGGAAGAGCAGATTGTGGGAACGAATTATGTAGACGATATTGATACCGTCAGCGGAGCGACCTACTCCTCCAACGGAATTCTGAATGCTGTGAAAAAGGCTCTGAAGTCTGCGCTTAATCCAGAATATGGAAAGAAAGTAACTCCAACTCCGACAAAGAAACCGACACCAAAGCCAACGGCAACACCGAAACCAACGGCAACGCCGAAGCCGACCGCAACTCCGGTTCCAACGGAAACACCGGAACCTACAACCGATCCGGATGACCCAAATGTAACACCGACTCCAGATCCGGAGAATCCTGATGTAACACCGGAGCCTACCGAAGAGCCGGAACCGACCCCCGCAGGAATGTATATCGATGGAACTTATCAGGGATCAGCTTTTGGATATGGCGGAAAAACAAGACTGACCGTAACCATCTCAGGAGGTCAGATTGTTGAGATTACACAGACGAATAATGATACTCCGGAATTCTTTAATGAGGCATGGAATACCATTTATCCTCAGATCATGGCAAATCAGACTGCAGATGGTATTGATACCGTCAGTGGAGCAACACTTTCATCTGAGGGTATTCTGGGAGCAGCACAGAAAGCGCTTGCACAGGCAAAAAAATAACCGAATTAACTGCAAAGCAGTTATTCGGTTATGAGCAAGTAGCGAATGCGGATTGCGAATATCTGCTTGACTATAACCAACACTCTTGATCTAAGTCAAAGTCCCCGGGAACTTCACAAAATCCAGGAAGTTCCCGGGGTTTTTGCATCCATATATAAACGCATAATCCACTTTTTTACTCTTGTATCGACAAAAAAATAACATATAAATGCACAGAATAATATATAAAAATACAGAATATACAAAAAGAATTTTGAATTACATCAATAATTAACGCAAAATCCATTAAAAAATCCAGTCATAATTTTATTGCGTACACCAATGTTTTATGTTATGTTTGAGTAGATACAATTAAAATCGTTATTTATGTGACAAACAACGCTGAAAGGAGAACAAACATGAGCAGTAAAATTACGATCATCGGAGCAGGAAGTGTAGGAGCAACTATCGCTTATACCTTATCACAGAGGAGTATTGCATCAGAGATCGTTCTGATCGATATTAACAAAGATAAGGCTGAAGGTGAGGTTATGGATATTGAGCAGGGAACCAGTTTCCGTGAGCCGATCTCCATCGTGGCAGGAGATTACCCGGATGCTGCAGATTCTGACATTGTGATCATCACTTCCGGTATTGCCAGAAAACCGGGACAGACTCGCATCGAGCTGACACAGACCAACGTCAACATTATGAAGAGTATTACTCCGGAGATCGTAAAGGTGGCTCCCAAAGCGCTTTATATTATCGTAAGTAATCCATGTGATATTATGACTTATGCATTTGCAAAGCTTTCCGGACTGCCGGAAAATCAGATCCTTGGTTCCGGAACCGCCCTGGATACGGCCCGTCTCCGCTGCAGACTTTCTCAGCACTACGGTGTATCTGAGAAAAACATCCACGCCTATGTATTCGGAGAGCATGGAGATACTTCCTTTGTACCGTGGTCCAGAGCCTTTGTTGCAGGTGCGACCCTTGATGAGTTTGACAAGATCGTTCATGAGGATCAGAAAGATCTGCAGCCACTTGACAGAGAAGAGGTTCTGGAGTATGTTCATACTTCAGGATCAACTGTGATCGCCAAGAAGGGTGCTACATTTTATGCGGTAGCCGTATCTGTTTGCAGACTTTGCTCGCTTCTTCTTGCAGCATCTGATACAATAGTCAGTGTATCAACCATGCTTCACGGAGAGTACGGTGTTGAAGACGTATGTCTTAGTACCATGGCTTCTATCGGACCGGAAGGTGTAAAACGTATCGTTCGTGTTCCGCTGACCGAAGAGGAGACAGAGAAGCTTCATGCAAGCGCCAATGCTCTGAAGGACGTGATCGCACAGATTGATCTTTGATAAATGTCAGAAGCTGTGTAAAAAGGAAAAAGCAGCCTCAGGCAAATTTGAAACAACGGGAGAAAGATAAAAATGGATATTATTCAGGTAATTACCAGAGAATTGAACGTTGAGAAATGGCAGGTCGAGGCAGCAGTCAAACTGATCGACGAAGGCTGCACCATTCCTTTTATTTCCAGATACCGTAAGGAAGCAACCGGTACACTGAACGACGAACAGCTTCGTAATCTTAATGAGAGACTTACTTATTTAAGAAATCTTGAGGATAAAAAGGCTCAGGTTCTGGGCAGCATCGAGGAGCAGGGCAAGCTGACTCCGGAGCTGAAGAAACAGATCGAGGCAGCGCAGACACTCGTTGTGGTAGAGGATCTTTACCGTCCGTACCGCCCGAAGCGCCGTACACGTGCCATCATCGCCAGGGAAAAAGGTCTGGGACCTCTGGCCGACATCATCCTTCTCCAGATGACGAAGAAACCTCTTGAAGAAGAGGCAAAAGCATTTCTTTCTGAGGAAAAAGAAGTCAAAACTGTGGAAGAGGCCATCAGCGGTGCCAGAGATATCATTGCAGAACATATTTCTGATGAAGCAGATTATCGTATCAGTATCCGTAAGAGAACAATGGATAAGGGAACTATATGTTCCACCGCAAGAGATGAGAAGGAGCAGTCTGTATACGAGATGTATTATGACTTTGAGGAGCCGGTGAAAAAGCTTGCAGGTCATCGTGTCCTTGCTCTGAACCGTGGTGAGAAAGAGAAATTTCTTACTGTGAAGATCCTTGCACCTGAGGAAGAGATCATCCGTTATCTTGAAAAACAGGTGATCGTCCGCGATAATCCATACACTACACCGGTTCTGAAAGAAGCCATTGAGGACAGCTATAAACGTCTCATCGGACCGGCTATTGAGCGTGAGATCCGAAGCGCCCTTACAGAGGCAGCAGAGGACGGTGCCATCCATGTCTTTGGCAAAAATCTGGAGCAGCTTCTCATGCAGCCTCCAATCGCAGGACAGGTCGTTCTTGGATGGGATCCGGCCTTCCGTACAGGATGTAAGCTGGCAGTGGTAGATCCGACCGGAAAAATTCTGGATACCACCGTGATTTATCCAACAGCGCCAACCAACGAGACCAAGATCCGTGCAGCCAAGGAAACCCTGAAAAAACTCATCAGTAAATATCACGTAACCCTGATTTCCGTAGGAAACGGAACTGCATCCAGAGAGTCCGAGCAGATTATCGTGGAACTTCTCAAGGAGATCCCGGAAAAAGTTCAGTACGTGATCACCAACGAGGCAGGTGCTTCCGTATATTCTGCAAGCAAGCTTGCAACAGAAGAGTTCCCGAATTTCGATGTGGGACAGAGAAGTGCCGCATCCATCGCAAGACGAGTTCAGGATCCGCTGGCAGAGCTTGTAAAGATCGACCCGAAATCCATCGGTGTGGGCCAGTATCAGCATGACATGAACCAGAAGAAACTGGGGGAAGCGCTGAACGGTGTTGTGGAAGACTGTGTAAACAAGGTCGGTGTGGATTTGAATACGGCATCCGCATCCCTTCTGGAATACATTTCCGGAATCAGCAAGGCCATCGCAAAAAATATCGTCGCTTACCGTGAGGAAAACGGCCGTTTCCAGACAAGAAGAGAACTTCTAAAAGTTGCCAAGCTTGGTCCGAAAGCCTTTGAGCAGTGTGCAGGTTTCACACGGATCACAGGGGGCAAAAATCCTCTGGATGCAACCAGTGTTCATCCGGAGAGCTACGACGCAGCAAAAAAACTCCTGGAAAAACTCGGTTACACACCGGAAGATGTGGCAGAGCGTAAACTTACCGGCATTTCCAGACAGATCCGCGATTACGGAAAACTGGCGAAAGAGCTGGAAATCGGTGAGCCAACTCTTCGTGATATCGTAAAAGAGCTGGAAAAACCGGCCAGAGATCCACGAGATGAGATGCCAAAACCGATCCTCCGTACCGATGTCCTGGATATGAAAGATCTGAAAGAGGGCATGGTACTGAAAGGAACTGTCCGCAATGTTATTGACTTTGGTGCTTTTGTAGATATCGGAGTTCATCAGGACGGTCTGGTTCATATTTCCGAGATGAGCGAGAAATTCATCAAACATCCGCTGGAAGCAGTCAGCGTGGGAGATATCGTGGATGTTCGTGTCCTTGGTGTGGATATGAAGAAGAAGCGGATCAGCCTTTCCATGAAGGGAATTAATAAATAAAGAAAAATATAACAGAATGATAATACAGATACAGCAGCGGTTTATTATTTCTATCTCGCAGAATCGGAGAAATCGGTTTTACAGAAAAAAAACGCTGCTGTATTATTATATTACCAGATGCGGATTATAGAGTCCGGCTATATCAGAAATATGATCAGACAGGAGGGATTTTATTTGGACAGTACTGTACAGACAGTGCAGGAGGTAGGAAACCAGGTAAGCCAGTATAAGCAGATGTTTGAGAATTATCTTCCGGACATCACAAAATTCGGAATCAAAGTTGTTCTGGCCATTGTTGCTTTCTGGGTGGGCAGCACGGTAATTAAATGGATCGTTAAGTTTGTTAGAAAATCACTGACAAAATCCAGACTGGATACAGGTGTGGCGCAGTTTATGTCATCCCTGGTCAAGATCGTGCTTTACATACTTCTGCTCTTTAACATATCTACAAGTTTTGGTGTGAAAGAATCATCCCTGGCAGCACTTCTTGGAACTGCCGGTGTTACTTTGGGTCTTGCACTGCAGGGCGGACTTTCCAACCTGGCAGGAGGTATGATGCTCCTTCTGTTCAAACCTTTCCAGGTAGGTGATTACATCATCGTCAACGGACAGGATGGAAGTGAGGGAACCGTATCCAAGATCGAGATCTGTTACACAACGCTTTTATCCATCGATAATAAGCACATCGTAATCCCCAACGGTACGCTTTCCAATACGACCATTACCAATGTAACAGCCAGAGACCAGCGAAGACTGGAGATCAAGGTAGGAATTTCCTACAATGCAGATATCCAGAAAGCCAAGGAAATCCTGGAAGACATCCTCACCGATGATCCGGACACCAGAGAGGACGAAGAGATGGTAGTATTCGTAGACGAACTGGCAGAAAGCTCCGTGATCATGGGCTTTCGTGTCTGGGTAGACACCGACCGCTACTGGGATACCAGATGGAGACTCAACCAGCGGATTAAGGAAGATTTTGATTATTACGGAATTGAGATTCCTTATAATCAGCTGGATGTGCATCTGCATAAATAAGAACGAAATTATTTTTGAAGAAAAAGCTCTTTTATATGGTAGGAAAACTGCTGTATGAAGGGGCTTTTTGTGGCTTGTATTGCGGACTTTTTTGTGTGAAAATATATACTAAGAAAAAACAGGGGGGATGGCAAATATTATGAAGATTATTAATTTTGGTTCTTTAAATATTGACAAGGTCTGCAGTGTGGAAGAATTTGTTCAGCCAGGAGAAACGATCATGGCAACGGGATACAGTGTCAATGCCGGTGGAAAGGGGCTGAACCAGTCAGTAGCAGCAGCCCGGGCAGGCGCGCAGGTATTGCATGCAGGAGCTGTTGGCAGTGACGGTCTTTTTCTGAAAGAGATCCTTGCAGATGCCGGTGCGGATGTTTCCTGTCTGCGGACTATGGATACAGAAAGTGGCTGTGCTTTTATAGAAGTAAACAGTAAGGGACAGAACCGTATTATTGTCAGTGCGGGAACAAACCGCATGTATACAGAAGAATATATCCAAAGTGTGCTGGAAAAAGCAGAAGCCGGAGATTTTGTGCTTCTGCAGAATGAGATCAATATGGTTGGGGAAATTATCCGTCTCAGTCATGAAAAAGGCTGCAGAGTTGTTTTTAACGCATCGCCAATTCCAAAAAATCCGGAAGAACTTCCGCTGGAACTGGTGGATATCTTTATGGTAAACGAACTGGAGGCAGCAGCTCTGGCAGGGACTTCCACAGACGGTGATTTCCGGGATATTCTGAAGGCACTTCAAAAGAAGTATCCAAAAGCAGCCATTGTTATGACACTTGGAAAAGAAGGGGTTCTCTACGGATATAAAGAAGAATTTTATTCTCATCCGATATTTAAAGTAAATGCTGTAGACACAACAGCAGCAGGAGATACTTTCTGCGGATATTTCCTGGCAGCGCTCTGTGCGGGAAAATCAGTGGAAATGGCACTGAGAGAAGCATCGGCAGCTTCCGCAATGGCGGTTTCAGCCAAAGGCGCGGCACCTTCTATTCCGGTACACAGTGCGATGGAAGAATGGCTTCGTGGCAGATCATAGCAGCAGTTTTTATTGACAAATCAGTGCCACAATGCCATAATACCCCACAGAGATAGTATTTGGACTCAAAACTATACTCTGGCTGAAATCACTGGAATCTTATATTATAAAAGATAAGAGCCTGTATTAATGATATAAACAGGACTCAATATACAGGGAATCAATCAGAAGCGTTTCAGGGTCGAAGTGTACCCTGGAGCGCCTTTTTTTGTGTCACAGAAAATCATTCCCTGCAGGAAAGGACTTATATAAGATGACAATAGAGATGTTAAAAGGAAAGATCCACAGAGCAACCGTTGTCCAGGCGGAACTGGATTATGTGGGAAGTATCACTGTGGATGAAGAATTGCTGGAAGCTGCCGGAATACTGGAATATGAAAAAGTTCAGATCGTAGATGTGAACAATGGCAGCCGTTTCGAGACATACACCATCTGCGGAGAACGCGGAAGCGGTATGATCTGCCTGAACGGAGCAGCAGCAAGATGTGTAAGCACCGGTGACAAGATCATCATCATGGCTTACGCAGGGTACGATCCGGAAGAAGCACGTACTCACAAGCCTGCAGTTGTATTTGTAGATGAAGAGAACAAAATCAGCAGAGTGACCAATTATGAAAAACACGGACTGCTGAAAGATATGGCCTGACAGAATTTTGTAACAGAAGAAATCAAGACACATACAGAAATAAGACGAAGGTGAATTCAGAAAAGAGGCTATCTCGAAATCTATAAAGAAAACCGGTCCCAGAACCGGAAAAGAGGAGAGAACAATGCAGGTAACAAAAACAGTAGAAGAAACAAGAAAACAGATCAAAGCGTGGAAAAAAGAAGGAAAAACTGTAGGCCTTGTGCCAACCATGGGATTTCTCCATGAAGGGCATGCAAGCCTGATCAGAAAGTGCAGAGAACAGAACGACATTGTAGTAGTATCGGATTTTGTCAATCCTACACAGTTTGGACCGACCGAAGATCTGGAAGCCTATCCAAGAGACTTTGAGCGTGACAGCAAACTCTGTGAAAGCCTGGGAGCAGACCTGATCTTCTGCCCGGAACCTTCCGAGATGTATCACGATCCCCACGCATTTGTAAGCATAGACACCCTGTCTGAAACACTTTGTGGAAAAACACGCCCGATCCATTTCAAAGGCGTATGCACCGTTGTGACCAAACTGTTCCACATTGTGGCACCGGACAGAGCATATTTCGGACAGAAAGACGCGCAGCAGCTGGCGATTATCCGCAAGATGGTGCGTGACTTAAACTTCGACATTGAGATCGTAGGCTGTCCGATCATCCGCGAGGAGGACGGACTTGCGAAATCTTCCAGAAATACATATTTAAGTCAGGAGGAAAGAAAAGCAGCACTTTGCCTGTCAAAAGCAGTAAAACTGGGACAGGAAACCATTCACACAGGAATCGCCGCAGAAGAACTTCTGGGAAAAATGAGAGCAGTAATCGAAGCAGAGCCTCTTGCAAAAATTGATTACGTTTCCATGGTAGACGCACTTACCATGCAGCCGGTTGAAAAAGCAGACCGGGATGTTCTCGTAGCAATGGCTGTTTACATCGGAAAAACAAGACTGATCGACAACTTCAGCTACGAGGTATAATGTATGGAAAAAATCTTAAAAAAAATCGGAATCATCAGCAGCTTTGCATCCAGATATATCGGGATCATTATCATTACTTTTTCCTGCCTGGCATTTTTCTGGCGGGAGGGATTTTCCTGGATGACGAATTACACGTCTGTATTTCTGGGTGTGATCATGTTTGGAATGGGACTCACCATACGGATGGAAGACTTCCGGGCTATTTTTTCCAGACCAAAGGAAGTGGTGATCGGTGCAGTAGCCCAGTACACCATTATGCCGGTGATCGCCTGGCTGCTGTGTAAGGTGATGAACCTTCCGGCAGATCTGGCTCTGGGAGTGATCCTGGTAGGGTGCTGTCCGGGCGGAACGGCCAGCAATGTGATTACCTATATTGCAGGAGGAGATGTGGCCCTTTCTGTGGGAATGACCATCGTTTCCACACTGGCAGCGCCACTGATGACGCCGTTCCTTGTGTATGTCCTGGCAGGTGCCTGGGTGGAAGTATCCTTCTGGGCAATGG
>ERZ824598.3019-NODE-3019-length-15692-cov-7.215259_pt1 | contig 15692 bp, 16 predicted proteins | sample MGYA00519934_ERZ824598 | MGnify/ENA primary metagenome ERZ824598 (study PRJEB31778, sample SAMEA3449177) | human gut metagenome | biome: human gut; feature: human-associated habitat; material: faeces | place: United Kingdom | collected 2010/2012 ...
GCTTATTGCGGAACTTCTCCTTGCCCTGGGGGGCCTGTTGCTCCCGCTTGCCGCCGCCGGTACGGGCATCGGCCATGTCCTGCAGCTTCTCGTCGTACTTGTCCAGGTTCACATTGGTGGCCTTGCGGGTGTCCACCACCTGCTTCTGGGGCACGCGGGACATGGGCTTCTGCTCCGGCTTGGCCGCATTCTGCTGGGGCGCGGCCTGCTGAGGCTTTGCGCCGGCTGGCGCGGCGGCCTGCTGGGACTTCTGCTGGGCCTGGGGCGCAGGCTCGCTCTTCTTCTCCGCGGGCTTTGCGCCCTCGGCGAAGATCACCGCGATGCTGGACACCGGGTTGTGCTGGGTCAGATACTCAAAGATGAGGCTCAGCTCACGATCCTCCAGCACCTGCATATGGTTTTTGGGCGTTTCGGCGTATTTCGTCAGGATCTCCGTGATCTCCTTTGTGGACACTCCGAAATCCTTCGCCACCTCATGCACTCTGTATTTGTTACCGATCGTCGCCAAACAAAGCCACCTCCATCTTAGTGATCGCGCCGCAGACGGCGCACCGTGTTTCCTGTTTTACTTGCCGCCCTCGCGGGGGCTGCCCTTACCCTTCTTCACCGGCAGGGCGTTGTCATAGCGTCCCGAGGGCGTGGGGTTTGTCCGCTTCCGCTGTTCTCGCGGCGGGCGGCCGGGCCTCTTTTTCTCCTCCCGGGGCGGACGAACCGCTCCCTCCGGGGGTGCGGGGGGCGCTTCATGCGTCCGGTGCTTGCCCCGGCGCAGGTTCTTTTCGTGCTGGAGCTGTTCCTCCTTCCGCTCCCGCGCCCGTTTGGCCTTTACGGCCAGCGCCTCGGCGGCCGGGCCGTACTGCGCCGGGGCGGCGGCGGCCAGCTTCTGCACCAGGGACTGGGCGAAGCCGATGTCCGTCACGGCGCACATGGCGCAGCTGGTGCGGCCCAGCGCCCGGCCCAATGCGTCCTTGTCCGCCGGAACGGTCAGGCACAGGCAGCTGCCGGCCCGGGCGAAGCTGTTGGCCCGCCGGACGGAGGACGCTGCCGCGTCCTGCGCCGTGAAGATGACGCGGGCCTTCTTGGCCCGGGCCGCCGCGCCTACCGGCTCTTCGCCCACGGCCACGCTGCCGGCCCGCAGGGCCAGCCCTAATGTGGATAAAATATGCTCCGTCACAGCGCACCCATCTGCCCTTCCAGCGCGTCGTAGACCTCCGCCGGGATGGCGGTGTCGAAGGCACGCTCCAGTGCGCGGCTTTTCCGCGCTTTTTTCAGACACTCCGGGTCGGGACACACATACGCGCCCCGGCCTGATTTCTTGCCGGTGGCATCCAGCACGATCTCCCCCTCCGGGGTCTTGACGATCCGCAGCAGATCCTTTTTATCCCGCTTGATACGGCACCCCACGCACTGGCGCTGGGGGATCTTCTTCACCTTCTGCATGACGGGCCTCCTCTCAGGATACGAACTTATTCATCCGCCCGGGACACGGGCTTGATGTCGATCTTGTAGCCGGTGAGCCGTGCGGCCAGACGGGCGTTCTGGCCCTCCTTGCCGATGGCCAGACTCAGCTGGTCGTCAGGCACGGTGACGCGGCAGACCTTGCCCTCGTCGCCCAGCTTGACGCTGATGACCTCCGCCGGTGCGAGGGCCGCGGCGATGAACTCGGCGGGATCGTCGCTGTACTTGATGATGTCGATCTTCTCGCCCCGCAGCTCCTCCACGATGGCGTTGACGCGCTGGCCGCGCGGGCCGACACACGCGCCGATGGGATCGACGTTCTCGTCGGCGGAGTACACGGCCATCTTCGTGCGGTTGCCCGCCTCCCGGGCGATGGAGCGGATCTCCACCGTGCCGTCGAAGATCTCCGGCACCTCCAGCTCGAACAGGCGCTTCACCAGGCCGGGGTGGGTGCGGGAGATCAGCACCTGCGGGCCGCGGGTGCTGCGGCGGACCTCCACCAGATACACCTTGACCATCTGGCCTTCACGCAGCTCCTCGCCGGGGACCTGCTCGTTCATGGTCAGCACCGCCTCGGTGGACTCGGCGCCGGTGCCGATACGCAGGCTGACGTTGCCGGTCCGGGGATCGATGCGGCTGACGGTGCCGGTGAGGATCTCGTGCTGCTTGCTGTTGAACTCATCATAGATCATGCCGTGCTCGGCCTCCCGCAGGCCCTGGATGATGACCTGCTTGCCGTTTCCGGCGGCGATGCGGCCGAACTCCACGTTCTTCACGGGGATGTTCACCACGCCGCCCAGCTGATACTTGGCGGACATGGCCCGGGCGTCCTCCAGAGAGATCTGGGAGCCTGGGTTTTCCACCGTCTCCACGATCTCCTTCTGGACGTACATCCGCAGGTCCTTCTTCTCCTCGTTGACATCCACGATGACGTTCTCCACGCCCTCGTGGTCCTTCTTATAGGCGGCGGTCAAGGCCTGGATGATCTTGCCCATCATGAAGTCCTGGGGAATACCGCGTTCCTTTTCCAGCAATTCCAGCGCGGCAAAGATTTCTTCGCATTTCATGGTATTTCTCCTATTCTATACTGTATCGTCAGAATTCCACACGCAGACGGACCAGGGCCAGCTCCGGCTTCTCGAACCGCAGAGGCTCCGCCCCGCCCATATCCAGCAACACGGCTCCGTTGTCGTACCCCGCCAGCACACCGGCAAACTCCTTGCGCCCGTCCTTGGGCTTGTAGGTTTTCACCAGCACCGGGGAGCCCAGGAACCTTTCAAAGTCCGAGGGGCGCTTCAGGGGGCGCTCGGCCCCGGCGGAGGACACCTCAAAGGTATAGCTGCCCTCGATGGGGTCCGCCTGGTCCAGCAGGTCGCTGACCTTGCGGCTGACGGCCTCGCAGTCCAGAATGTCCACGCCGCCGTCCTTGTCCAGATACAGCCGCAGATACCACTGACCGGCCTCCCGGACGTATTCCACGTCCCACAGGGTGCAGCCCTGCTCCGCCACGGCGGGAGCGGCCAGCTCCGCCACCAGCTCCGTTACCTTTTTCATGCCGGACCTCCTGTCTTTTCCGGAATTTTTAAGGGGGCAAATTTGCCCAAGAAAAAGAGCGGACAAACTGTCCACTCTCCGTCAACACTTCCTTACTACGCAGTAGTGTACCACAGATACGCCCCCAGCGCAAGAGTTTTTTGCGGAAAATCCCGGGAATTTCCGGGGGTTTTCCGCAAAAACCGGGTGAAAACCGGGACATGTGCCAGTGACTCATCCGTTCAGCAGGGCCAGCTGGTAAAAGGCCACGGCGCTGGCGGCAGCCACGTTCAGGGAATCCACCCCGTGGGACATAGGAATTTTCACGGTGTAGTCGCAGGCGGCGATGGTGGAGGAGGCCAGGCCGTCCCCCTCGGTGCCCAGCACCATGGCCAGCTTCGGCTCCGCCAGCAGGCGGGGGTCGTTCAGGGCCAGGGAGTCGTCCCGCAGGGCCAGGGCCACGGTTTTGAAGCCCAGCTCATGCAGCAGCTCCGGCCAGCCCTCCCCCTCCGGCAGATACGTCCAGGGTACCAGGAACACGTTGCCCATGCTGACCCGGGCCGCCCGGCGGTACAGGGGGTCGCTGCCGGCGGCGGTCAGCAGCACCGCATCCACGTTCAGGGCGGCGGCGGACCGGAAAATGGCCCCGATGTTGGTGGGATTCATGATGTTTTCCAGCACGGCGATGCGCCGGGCATTGGCGCAGACCTCCGCCGCGGAGGGGAGCCTGGGCCGCCGCATGGCGCACAGCATCCCCCGGGTCAGGTGGAAGCCCGTCAGCTGGGTCAGCACCGGCAGGTCCGCCGCATACACCGGAATGTCCGCCGGAGAGCGGGCCAGCACCTCCGCGCCCTTTCCCTCGATGTGCTTGCGCTCCATCAGGAAGGACACCGGCGTGCACCCGGCGTCCAGAGCCCGGCCGATGACCAGGGGACTCTCCGCCACAAACAGGGCGTTCTCCGGGTCCGCCCGGTTCACCAGCTGGTTTTCCGTCAGCCGTGCGTAGATATCCAGCTCCGGGGCGGAAAAATCGGTGATTTCGATGATATGTGCCATAAGCTCTCCCCCTGCGTTTTTTCCCACTATACCATGCAAATCCCCCTATGTAAAGACGGAAGCCCCGGGATAATCGTCGGTTTTTCCTCTTGCGAAAAGAAAAACCCGTGCTATACTGGAGAGGCGGCATGGCCGCGGAAACGGAAGGATTCTGTCATGCATCAGAAACACAGTCCCCGGGCGGACTTTTACCGGCACCTGTCCTTTGCCGCCGTGGGCGGCTTTTTTGGCGGCTACGCCATCCTGGCCCGATGTGGCGTGCTGGCCAGCGCCCAGACCATGAACCTGCTGGAAATGGTCATGGACGCCCTCCACGGAAAGGGCGGCAGCGCCCTGCTGCACCTGCTTTGCCTGGTGATCTATTTCGCGGGCACCATGTCCACGGTGCTGCTGCCGCACCTGTTCCATGTGGATATGCGGCGGCTGTGCCCGGCGGTGGACGCCCTGGCGGCGGTGGCCGTGGGCTTTTTCCCGGAGAATATGCCGGTGATCGCGGCGCTGTATCCCATTTTCTTCGCCATGAGCGTCCAGTGGAGCACCTTTGCCGGGGCCAGGGGCTTCAACAGCTCCACCATCTTTTCCACCAACAACACCAAGCAGACCGCCCTGGCCCTGGCCCACTTCCTGTGTGAGGGGGAGCGGGCGTATCTGGGCAAGGCGGGGTTCTATGCCGCCACCCTGCTGTGCTTCCACCTGGGAGCCACGGCGTCGTTTTTCGCCGTGAAGGCCTTCGGATACTTCGGCTCCTGGTGCGCCCTGCCGCTGATCGCCGGGGCGTATATCGCCGTGGTGCGGGAGGAGGCCGCCGAAAGGGCCCTGTCCCCGGCCCGGATACGGGAGCAGGAGGTCGAGGGCGAGACGGCCCAGGAAATGCAGGAGGCCCTGGACCTGGTGGCCGAGGAGCGCCCGCCCAAGGCCGGATGAGCATAATAAAAAAGGGAGCCCGGCGCAGGCCGGACTCCCTTTTTGTGTCGTTATTGCCGCTTCATCTGCCGCAGGAACAGCAGCACGGCGGCGGCCAGAGCCGCTGCGGCGTAGGCCAGCACCCACCACAGGTGGGGCATGACGCTGGCCCAATCGCCGGACAGAGCCGCCCGGTCCAGCTCCACGGCGTGGACGAAGGGCAGCGCATAGGCGATGCGTTGGAAGGCCCCGCCCACCAGCTCCAGGTCGAACCAGGTACCCGACAGCCAGGCCGTCAGGTTGGTCAGCAGCGCGCCGCAGATGCCGCCCACCTGCTTGACGTTCATCACGCTGCCGCACAGCAGGCCCAGGCCGATGAACAGCAGCGCCGCAGGCAGGTCCAGCAGCACCGCCCAGATCATCCGCACCGACACCGTCAGCCCCAGGGGGATCGCCGCCAGGTAGCAGACGGCCGCCTGCACCGCCGCCATAGGCGCCAGGGGCAGCACATAGCCGAAGATGAAGTCCCCGGCGGTCAGGGGCGCGGTATACAGCCGCTGCAGCAGGGCGCTCTCCCGGTCCCGGGCCACTAAGGTGGCGGAAAACAGGGCGATGAAGGCCAGGCCGAACACGGAGATGCCCGGGGTCAGCCGGTCGATGGCGAACAGATCCACCGGGACGTTGGCCTGGATGGCGCTGAGCAGAAGCAGCAGCACCAGGGGGAAGCCCAGGCCAAAGGCCAGGTTCAGCGGGTCCCGCACGATCTCCCATGTGGTGCGGCGGCAAAGTGCCTGCAGCTTCATTTCCCCGCCCCCTTTACAATGGCGATGAACGCGTCCTCGAATTTTTCGCAACCGGTCCGGGCCTTCAGCTCCTCCGGAGTGCCCAGGGCCAGAAGACGGCCGTCCTTCATGACCCCCACCCGGTCGGACAGGGCCTCGGCCTCCTCCATATAGTGGGTGGTGAGGATCACGGTGATCCGCCCCTTCAGCGCCCGGATCACGTCCCACAGCTCCGCCCGGGCCAGCACGTCCAGCCCCAGGGTGGGCTCGTCCAGAAACAGAATTTCAGGCCGGGCGATCAGGGCCATGGCGATGCTCAGGCGGCGCTGCCAGCCGCCGGACAGCTTCCCGGCCCGGCGGGCCAGCACCGGCTCCAGACCCAGAGTCCGGGCCAGCTCCTCCACCCGGGCCAGGGACTCCTGCCGGGGCAGACCGTGAACGCCGCACATCAGCAGGAGATTCTCCCGGGCGGTGAGGTTGGGGGCCACGGCGGTCTCCTGAGGGGACACGCCGATGCAGTTCTTGACGGCGGCGGTATCGGTGACCACGCTGCGGCCCAGCAGCCGGGCGTCACCGCCGTCGGGCCGGGTCAGGCAGGACAGCATTTTGATGGTGGTGGTCTTTCCGGCGCCGTTGACCCCCAGCAGGGCGAACAGCTCCCCCTGCCGGACCGTCAGGTCCAGGCCGTCCACGGCGGTGATGGGCCCGTAGCGCTTGGTCAGGCCCTGTATTTCGATGGCGTTCATTTCTGCGCCTCCTTTTCCTTGAATCGGGCCAACACGCCCATGTATACGTCGGTCAGCGACGCGCTGATCAGCTCCGTGTCCCAGTCCAGAAAGGACGTGGCCGCCATGGAGGCGATGCCATGGACATAGATCCACATCTCCAGGTGGAACATTCGGGCGCTCTCCCGGCTGAGACCGGCGGCCCGCTGGATCAGGTCCAGCAGCGGCTCGGCGTCGTCCCCCAGCTGCCGGGTGACCTCCTCTCGGCTGCGGTTCCGCATGAACAGCAGGCGGAACAGGTGCTTTTCCCGGCGGGCAAAGTCGATATAGGCCATGCCGGAGGCCTTGTAGGGGGGATACTCCCCGCTTTCCATGGCCCGGGCGATGGCCTCGCCATAGAACTGGTACCCGGCCTTCAGCACCTCCTGTTGCACCTCGTCCATGCTCCGGAACAGGCCGAAAATGGGCTTGGCGGAGCAGTCCAGCCGTGCGGCCAGACTCCGGGCCGTCAGGGCCTCGGGGCCGGACTCCCGGGTGATGTCCAGGGCCGCCCGGATGATCTCCTCCCGGGTGAATCGGACTTTCGGCGGCATAGGCGTACCTCCTTTTTAACAGACAACTTATGTTGCGCAACAAACGTTGCTTATTATAGCAGAGATCAGGCCGCCAGTCAAGAGGCAGCGGAGGGGAAACGCCGGAAAAAATAAAATTTCCGTTCAAAATAAGGATTGACATTTGTCTTCATTTTTTATATATTGTATCTGCCAAATTTCAACGAGAGATATCGGGCCTGTCCGCAAAGGCCTCCCTTTGAACAGAGAAAAGAGGTAAGTCAAAAATATTTTACGAACGGGGGAGGATAAATGTCCAAAGAGTTGATTCGCCTGCGGGACCTCTGCATGGCGTTTGACGACGAGCTGGTTCTCGATCACATCAATCTGTATATCAACGATTCCGAATTCCTCACACTTCTGGGCCCCAGCGGCTGTGGCAAGACCACAACGCTGAGGATTATTGGCGGTTTCACGACACCCACGTCGGGAGACGTCACCTTTGACGGTGTGAGGATTAATGATGTCCCGCCGCATAAGCGGCAGATCAACACGGTGTTCCAGAAATACGCGCTGTTCCCTCATCTGGACGTGTTTGAGAATATCGCCTTTGGCTTGCGGATCGCCAAAGTGCCTGCCGAGGAAATTGAGGAACGCGTGACGGAAATGCTGGGCGTGGTGAGCCTGAAGGGCTTCGAGCACCGGAAGATCACCCAGCTGTCCGGCGGCCAGCAGCAGCGGGTGGCCATCGCCCGGGCGCTGGTGAACCGGCCCAAGGTCCTGCTGCTGGATGAGCCCCTGGGCGCGCTGGACCTGCGCCTGCGGAAGGATATGCAGAACGAGCTGAAGCGTATCCAGCAGCAGATGGGCATTACCTTCATCTATGTGACCCACGACCAGGAGGAGGCCCTGACCATGTCCGACACCGTGGTGGTGATGGACAAGGGCCGCATCCAGCAGATCGGCACCCCCGAGGACATCTATAACGAGCCGAAAAACGCCTTTGTGGCGGACTTTATCGGCGAGAGCAACATCTTAAACGGCACCATGGTCCGCGACAACGTGGTCAAAATGTACGGCAAGGAGTTCCCCTGTGTGGACGGCGGGTTCGCCCCCAACGAGCCGGTGGACGTGGTCATCCGCCCCGAGGACATCGACATTGTCCCCGTGGAGCAGGGCCAGCTGGCGGGCACCGTCACCAACGTCACCTTCAAGGGGATGCAGTACGATATCATTGTGGACTTCCGGGGCTTCAAGTGGCTGATCCAGACCACGGACCACTCCCCGGTTGGGGCCCGCATCGGCGTGAAGATCGACCCCGACGGCTTCCACATCATGAAAAAGAGCGAATATTCCGGTCAGTTCGGCGACTACAGCTCCTATTCCGAGGAGTATGAGGAGCTGGCGGACGCCTCCCTGGAGACGGATGAGGAGGAGATCGGGGATGAAGAATAAGCTCTCCCGGTTCGCCGTGCCCTATGAGGTGTGGATGGCCATTTTCGTGGTGGCCCCCATCCTCATCATGGTGATTTATGCCTTCTCCTCCTCGGAGGGGGGCTTCACCCTGGACAACTTTGTGCAGATGGGCGGCTATACCCAGGTGTTTCTGCGGTCCTTCAAGCTGGCCATCATCGCCACGCTGATCTGTCTGGTCATCGGGTACCCGGTATCGTATCTCATGAGCCGGGAGGGTCCGGCCTTCCAGCGGACGGCCATGGTGCTGATCATGCTTCCTATGTGGATGAACTTCCTGCTGCGGACCTATTCCTGGATGACCATCCTGGAAAACCACGGCCTGCTGAACCAGCTGTTTGAAAAAATCGGCCTTATCAGCCTGTATAACCACATTTTCGGCACGGAGCTGGAGTATTTCTCCATGATGAATACCCAGGGGGCCGTGGTGCTGGGCATGGTGTATAACTATCTGCCCTTTATGATCCTGCCCATCTATTCCGTGATCATCAAGCTGGACGGCTCCCTGCTGGAGGCCGCCCGGGACCTGGGGGCCAATTCCATGACGGTGTTCCGCCGGGTGATCCTGCCTCTGAGCCTGCCGGGGGTCATCTCCGGCATCACCATGGTGTTTGTGCCGTCGGTGTCCACCTTCGCCATCAGCCGGATGCTGGGCGGCGGCACGGAGCTTCTGCTGGGCGACCTCATCGAGCGGCAGTTCCTGGGCGGGGCCTACAACCCCCAGCTGGGCGCGGCCATCTCCCTGGTGATGATGGTCATCGTGCTGGTGTGCATGCTGGTGATGAATCGCTTCGGTGAGGGCGAGGAACAGGCGGTGATGCTATGACCGGCCGCAAGCAGAACAGCGTCGGCGATCGGGTGCTGATGGCGCTGGTGTTCCTGTTTCTCTATGCACCCATTATCATTCTCATCGTTTTCTCCTTCAACGCGGGCACCAGCTCCAGCGTGTGGAAGGGCTTTTCCCTGAAATGGTACGAGTCCCTGCTGTCTAACCGCCTGATCATGAACAGCGTATACACCACCCTGATGGTGTCGCTGCTGTCCACCATCGTGGCGGCCATTGCGGGCACATTTGCCGCCATCGGGCTGTACGCCATGAGCCGGCGGCGCCGGGCCATCGTCAATTCCGTCAACAACATCCCCATGATGAACGCGGATATCGTCACCGGCGTCAGCCTGTGCCTGCTGTTCGTGGTGTTCTTCAACGGCTGGGGTGCCTTTGCCGGGTGGGTGAACTCCTGGCAGTCGGCAGTGGTGCTGCCGGAGCGGCTGACCATGGGCTTCGGCACCCTGCTGATCGCCCATGTCTGCTTCAACATTCCGTATGTCATCCTGTCCGTGGGCCCCAAGCTGCGGCAGATGGACCGGAACCTCATCGACGCGGCCCAGGACCTGGGCTGCACCTGGATGCAGGCCTTCTGGCGGGTGGTGATCCCGGAGATCAAGCCCGGCATCGTGTCCGGCGCGCTGACGGCCTTCACCATGTCCGTGGATGACTTCATCATCAGCTACTTTACCGCCGGAACCAGCGCCTCCACCCTGGCCATGACCATCTACGGCATGACCAAAAAGCGCGTCAGTCCGGAGATCAACGCCATTTCCACCCTGCTGTTTGTGACGGTGCTGGTGTTGCTGGCCATCATCAACCTGCGTGACAGCCACGCCGCCCGGCGGGAGCATCACGCGGCGGTGTCCGCCGCCTCCGGCGGACCGGTAAAGCCCCACCGGCGGCCCAACAAGCTGCTGCGCCGGGTGGCGGCCGGAGCCATGGCCTGCGCCTTAGTGGCGGTGCTGGTGGTCACCGGACACTCCGTTCAGTCGGAGCGGGTGGTGAACGTATGCTCCTGGGGCGAGTATATCGACGAGGAGCTGATTACCCAGTTTGAGGAGGAGACCGGCATCCGGGTGAACTACCAGACGGCGGAGAGCAATGAGGCCCTGTACTCCCTGATCAAGATGGGCGGCGCGGATTTCGACGTTATCGTCCCCTCGGACTATATGATCGCCCGCCTGATTCAGGAGGATATGCTGGCGGAGCTGGACTACAGCCACATTCCCAATTTCCAACTCATTGACGACACCTACAAGAACCTCAGCTACGACCCGGAGAACAAGTACACCGTGCCGTACACCTGGGGCACCCTGGGCATTATCTACAACACCACCATGGTGTCCGAGCCTATTACCAGCTGGGACGCCATGTTCGATCCCCAGTACGCCGGTCAGGTGCTGATGATCAACAACTCCCGGGACGCCCTGGCGGCAGCTCTGCTGGACCTGGGCTACAGCATCAATACCACGGACCCCGGCCAGCTGGAGGAGGCCTTCAACCTGCTGAAAACCGCCAAGGACAGCGGCGTGTATCAGGCCTTCGTCATGGACGAGGTGTTCCAGAAGATGGAGGGCGGCAACGCCGCCATCGCCATGTACTACGCCGGCGACTACCTGACCATGCTGGAGAACAACGAGGATCTGGCCTTCGTTATCCCGGAGGAGGGCAGCAACTGGTTCGTGGACGCCATGTGCGTCCTGAAGGACACCCAGCACATGTCCGAGGCGGAGGAGTGGATCAACTTCATCGCCTCCACGGACTCCAACCTGGCCAACATGGACTATATCTGGTACGCCTCCCCCAACCGGGAAGCCCTGGAGCAGTACCCGGCCTACTATGCGGAGGTCAACGAGGAGGAGCTGGACCCCGAGATCTACGAAATCATGGCGCCCCCGACGGAGACCCTGGACCGCTGCGAGATCTATGAAAACCTGCCCAAGGACACCCTGCGGCTGTATGACCGGCTGTGGACCCGGCTGGGCGTATAAAGGAGAAACGGATATGATCGAAATCGGCAAATCCTATACCATTGAGCAGGTGGTCACCCCGGAGATGACCGCCCGGGCCATCGGCTCCGGCGGCCTGGAGGTGTTCGGCACCCCGTTTATGGTGGCCATGATGGAGCACGCCGCCATGGACTGCGTGCAGCCGGACCTGCCGGAGGGCAAGGGCACCGTGGGCGTGGACATTCACTCCAGCCACCTGGCCCCCACCCCTGTGGGCATGACCGTCCGGGCCACGGCCACCGTCACCGGCGTGTCCGAAAACGGCAAGCTCATCACCTTCCGGGTGGAAGCCAGCGACGACTGGGGCCCCATCGGCGAGGGGACCCACACCCGAGCCATCATCGCCAACGACCGCTTCCTGCAGAAGTGCACCAGCAAGCTGACGGAGCGGAAATAACCCCGAACCAAAAAATCTCCGGCCCTTTTCGGCCGGAGATTTTTTCTTTCATACTGATTCTTGATTAAAAAATTTAATCAAGAATCCCGTGCGCTGTGCGCACGCACAGCGTGTGAAAACACGCTGTGGCGTCTCATACAAAACCTGACGCACCTTCGGTGCTATAAAAAGCTTTTCAAGCTTTTTAACAGGTTTTAGTATCAGTCGTTCCGGGAGCACTTTTCCGCGTCGATGGCCAGCACCACCATCAGGGCATACAGGGCGTCCCCCGGGTCCGCCACGTCGATGGTATAGGTGTCCGTCCAGTTAAACAGCTCCTTGCTGATCGTGGCCACCGTCCGGGGCCCGTCCTGGATGGTATAGTCCCACTCCATGAAGCTGCCCTCCACCGTCCAGCCGCAGAAATCCATGGTGAAGGACGGGTGGAAAAACGTGAACTCCTTGCGGATGGTGCCGATGCACCGCTCCCCCACATACAGGTCGAATTTCGGCAGAAACGTCAGCACCTGCTGCTTCACCGTGGCAATGTGCTGCCCCCGGGGGTCCAGAATGTGCAGGCAATGGCCCCAGGAGAGCTGCCCCTCCACGGTATAGGCCACATCGCCGCCCTCATAATAGATGTCATAGCTGTCGAACCACGAGAAAAACCGCTGCTTGAAATACAGCTTCATCGGATGCACCTCCCTTTTTCCCCAGTATACCGGATTTGCACCCCGCTTGCAAGGGAAATTCCTCTTTACAAAATAGAAAATCTGTTCTATAATGGTGGCAGTATCTTTGAAGGGAGGACGAGGCCATGCGCGCACGGCCTGTCAGCTGCTGCTTTTCCGGCCACCGTCCGGCCAAGCTCCCCTGGGGGGAAAACGAGGACGATCCCCGGTGCCGGGCCCTGAAGGTCCGGCTCCGGGACGCGCTGGACGCCGCCTATGAGGCGGGATACCGGCACTTCATCTGCGGCATGGCCCAGGGCTGCGACCTGTACTTCTGCGAGCTGGCCCTGGCCCTGCGGCAGCGGCACGGGGACGTCAGCGTGGAGGCGGCAATTCCCTGTCCCACCCAGGCCGATGGCTGGCCCCGGGCCCAGCAGGAGCGCTATCGCCGCCTGGTGGCGGCCTGCGATTACGAGACCCTGGTGCAGTCGTCCTACAGTCCCGGGTGCATGCAGCGGCGCAACCGCTATATGGTGGACCACGCCGCCCTGCTGCTGGCGGTCCACGACGGCCAGCCCGGCGGCACCCGCCGCACCATGGAATACGCCATGCGCCGGGGCCTGCAGATTGTGGACATTCCCCCGGTGATGGAACCGTGACATAATCCCGGCACCCGCCGCATAGGCTTGTCTCAAAGAGGTGAACGCTTTGAAACAGGCAATTTTGCGGCGGGGGCTGGCGTTTTTGCTGGCGGCGGCAGCCCTGGGCACGGTGCTGGCCGGAGCCGGGGCGGACAGTGCCGCCGCCCTGTGGCAGTCCGTGTCCCGCCGTCCCCATCTGTCCCGGGGACTGCTGCGGTGGGAGCTGGGGGACCTTCTGGGGCTGGACGGTCTGTCCGCCGCCACGGTGCTGGCCCTGGGCCAGTCGCCGGTGCTGCTGGCGGGCCGGTCCCTGGCGGTGCAGGAGGACGACGCCCCCCAGCCGGACCCGGAACCGGAGCACCCCGCCCCCGCTCCGTCGGAGGACCCGGCCCCCCAGCCCGGGGCGGACAACGGCGTCCCGGCCCAGACGGTGGACCCCCGCTCCACCGACGGCTACAGCATCATCAACGGGGTGTACATCAAGAACAAATCCAGCCGGACCCTGGACCCGGCGGTGCTGGGGGACCGGCAGTTCGCGGCCTGTCCCCAGCAGGGGCCCCAGGTCCTCATCGTCCACAGCCACGCCAGCGAGTCCTATACCATGCCCCCGGGGCAGGAGTACGTCCCCTCCGGCACCTTCCGCACGGCGGACCGCTCCTGCAACATGGTGCGGGTGGGGGACGAGCTGGCGGCGGAGCTGTCGTCCTACGGCATCTCCGTGGTCCACGACCGCACCCTCCACGACGGGGAGTCGTACAACGACGCCTATGAAAACAGTCTGGCGTCTATCCAGAGCTACCTGGCCAAGTACCCCTCCATCGTCTATGTGCTGGACCTGCACCGGGACGCGGTGCAGGACGCCAACGGCACCCAGTATAAGCTGGTGACGGCGGAGGACCCCGCCGCCGCCCAGGTGAGCCTGATCATGGGCGTGGCCCACGACGGCTGGCAGGACAATCTGCGCCTGGCCATCGCCGTTCAGGAGAAGCTGGAAAGCCAGTCCCCCACCCTGATGCGGCCCATCACCCTGCTGAACTACCGCTATAACCAGTTTGCCGCCCCGGGCAGCCTGCTGGTGGAGGTGGGGGCCGCCGGGAACTCGCTGGACGAGGCCCTCCGGGCCGCCCGGCTGTTTGCCAAAGGCTTCGCCGAGACCATCCTGGGGCAATAAGCGATTACAAGGCGCAATATCTTGATATATTAATACAATATAGAATTGTTTCTATCGCAAAACCGCCGCCGGTCGCCCGGCGGCGGTTTTGTTTTTCGGCCCGCTGAGGGCAGCGGGCCCTACGGACTTGGCTCTCCCTCCGGGAGAGCTGTCACCGAAGGTGACTGAGAGGGCCTGTAGGGGTTTCTGAATGGTATGAATTGACCTGTTCGCATTTTTTCCCTCTCATACCAAAACCTGTTAAAAAGCTTGAAAAGCTTTTTATAGCACCGAAGGTGCGTCAGGTTTTGTATGAGACGTCACAGCGTGTTTTCACACGCTGTGCGTGCGCACAGCGCACGGGATTCTTGATTAAATTTTTTAATCAAGAATCAGTATCAGTCGGCTGCGCCGACAGCTCTCCCAAAGGGAGAGCCAAGGCCTTTTGGCAAGCCATTTTTCCGTATTCTGGGGGTGCAGCAGGTGAAGATCGTGCAGGATGCGTTCCTCCGCCGGGCGGAGGAGCTGGACCGGCGGCTGGGGGTGGGCCGGAGCTTTGACATGGTGGGCCGGAGCCTGACCATCGGGGGCCGCCGGGCCCGGCTGTGGGTGGTGAACGGCTATGCCGACGACGCGGTGCTGGAGCGGGCCGTGGCCGGGTGGCTGGCCATCCGGGACCTGGCCGGGGTGAACACGGCGGAGGCCTTCGCGGCCCGGTATGTCACCGTGTCGGACGCGGCGGCGGAGCAGGATATGGCCAAGGCCGTCACGGCGGTGCTGGCGGGAAAGACCCTGCTGGTCATCGACGGCCTGTCCGGCGGCGTGCTGATGGACGCCAAGCAGTTCCCCCTGCGGGGCATCGAGGAGCCGGACACCAGCAAGGTCCTGCGGGGCAGTCACGACGGCTTCGTGGAGAGCATCATGAAAAACGCCGCCCTGCTGCGCCGCCGCATCCGGGACCCCCGGCTGACCTTAGAGGGGCTGGAGGTGGGGGGCCGGTCCCACGCCAACGTGGCCCTGTGCTATCTGGAGGACAAGGCCGACCCGGAGCTCCTGCGGCAATTGCGGGAGAAGCTCCTGCGTATGCAGATCAGCTCCATCTCCATGAGCCAGGAGAGCATCGCCGAGGCCATCGCCCCGTCCCAGTGGTGGAATCCCTTCCCCAAGACCCGGTTTACCGAGCGCCCCGACGTGGCCACGGCCTCGGTGATGGAGGGGGACGTGGTGCTGATGATCGACAACACCCCGTCGGTGATGCTGTTTCCCTGCACCATTTTCCGGTTTGCCGAGGAGATCAACGACTATTACTTTCCCCCGCTGGTGGGGTCGTATTTGCAGATTGTGCGGATGATCGTCCTGCTTCTGACGCTGTTTGTGACGCCCCTGTGGTTCCTGCTGGTAAAGGACCCGGCGGGGCTTCATGAGAGCCTGCGCTTTCTGCTGATTGAGGATGAATACTATGTGCCGCTGATTCTGCAGCTTCTGCTGGTGGAGCTGATCATCGACGTGCTGAAGCTGGCGTCCCTGAACACGCCGGA
>ERZ824598.3054-NODE-3054-length-15459-cov-12.064464_pt1 | contig 15459 bp, 7 predicted proteins | sample MGYA00519934_ERZ824598 | MGnify/ENA primary metagenome ERZ824598 (study PRJEB31778, sample SAMEA3449177) | human gut metagenome | biome: human gut; feature: human-associated habitat; material: faeces | place: United Kingdom | collected 2010/2012 ...
CTGACGATAGAAATTGGACTATACAAGGACAGGTTCTTGAAAATACAGAACCTCCTTTTCCGTTGGCTGGAGTTAATATTGTAGTAAAAGGGACAACCTTGGGTACAGTCAGTGATGGAAATGGTTATTTTAGCATTAAGGCTCAAAAAGGAGATGTTTTAATTTTCCGATATATTGGTTTTAAAGATTATGAATATGTTGTCTCACGTGCAATTAGTAACTTAACAGTTTCTTTGAATGCCGAATCGGAAAAGCTGGATGAAATTGTGGTGACGGGGATCTCGGAAGAAAAGAAATTGAACTCGATTTCGTCTGTATCTTCTTTAGATATCAGTAAAAATCTGTCGACTAAACCAATTACATCCCTTTCTCAATCTCTGCAAGGAGGGATTACGGGATTGAATGTGACACAAAATTCTGGTCTACCGGGTGCTGATGCTGCAACAATTAAGATTCGCGGTATTTCTTCATTGGAGACCAATAATGATCCTTTAGTCTTAGTTGATGGCATTCCGATGGATATGAATCAATTGGACCCGAATACGATTGAAAGTGTGACGGTTTTGAAAGATGCGGCTGCAGCAGCAATTTATGGTGCTCGTGCTGCCAATGGTGTGATTGTCGTAAAAACGAAGCGAGGTATGCCAGGAAAGGTAAATGTTTCTTACAATGGCTATTTTGGCTTGCAGGAAGCAACGTATTTACCTGAATTTATAGATGGAGCCGGATATATGGAGATGGTTAATGCTGCAAACTTGAATATAGGTGGAAATGCAGTTTATTCTAAAGAGGCAATAGAAGCAACTCGTAACCATACTGATCCGATCAATTATCCGGATACTGATTGGGCAGATTGGTTATTCAAAACGGGTTCGCTGCAAAGTCATTCGGTTGCTGTTTCAGGAGGTAGTAATTTAGCTCGTTTCGCTTTGACTGTGAATTATTTGAAAAATAATGGATTAGTTGAAAATACTAATTCAGATCGATTGAATATTCGTGCTAATACATCTGTTAACTTGTTGGATAATTTGTCTGTGAATATGGACTTCAATTCTTATCGGACAAATAGAGAAAAACCATTATTTGATAATGGTGGGGATATTTTTACCTATATCTATCGTACACCACCTACGACAGTTATCCATTATCCAATGAAAGAAGGCAGTGATATTGTTTATTATGGGAATAGACCTGAGCAGCGTAATCCTGCAGCGATTATTGAACGTGGTGGAATTCGAACTAATTTGGAAGATAATATTAGTATCAATATTGCGCCTCGTTGGGAGATTATCCCTAAATTGATAGTTCGGGGACAATATTCATATCGAATCAGTAGCAGTGCACAACGGGATGAGCGAGAAGCCTATAACTTTTTTGATTACAATTCTGGTGCATTTTTACAAACATGGGGAGCGAGTTATGGAGCTTCCAAAGATCGTTCAAGTTATTACTATTTGGGTGGAACAGCCGAATATACATTTGAAAAGCGAAAGCATCGCCTGTTCACTATTGCCGGTTATAATCAAGAATTAACCAATAGTGGCGATTGGGATCGTTGGTCCATGGTTTCTTTGTTTGCAAAGGCCAATTATACGTTTGATTCTCGATATTTGTTGGAGGCGACTGTGCGTCGGGATGGCTCTTCTCGTTTTGGAAAAGGCAACAAATTTGGGGTTTTCCCCTCTGTCGGAGCTGGGTGGAACTTACATGAAGAGGCTTTTATGAAGCCATTGAAGGATCAGATTTCCGAGTTTAAAGTGAGAGCTTCCTATGGTTTGTTGGGCAACGAAAATATTGGGTTATATAAGTATCAGTCGTTGATCGATGCGGGCAATGGTAATGAGACTGTATTTGGAAATCCGGATATTACATGGGAAACTGTCCATATGCTGAACATTGGTGCGGATATTCGTCTCTTCAAAGATCTATCTATTACTTTTGATTATTATGATAAATTGACAACCGATATGATTATTACACCGCCGACTTCATATATCGGAGGTACTTCTTCAGCACCGTTAAATTCAGGTGAAGTTCGTAACAGAGGGTGGGAATTGGATTTTACGTATGGAAAACAGTTGACAAAGGATTTTGGGTTTAGTATACATGGTGGTCTTTCACAAAATAAAAACAAAATAGAAGAACTGTTTGGTGCTCCTTATGATCATGGTAATCGCATTCATCAAGTAGGATATGCATTGAATAGTCATTATGTCTATCCGACAGATGGTTTGTTGCAAGAAAATGATTTTGTGAAGGATGCTTCTGGAAATTTGAAACCGAAAGATGGCGTTGTTATTTTTGACGGGCAAAAACCGGGAGATATCCATTATTTGGATCAAAACGGGGATGGTCGTATTACGACAGATGATCGTGTTATCCGGGGAGATGATCAGCCCAATTTGAATTATTTTGCCAATATTACGTTGGATTATAAAAACTGGAATCTGGAAGTGTTATTTCAGGGTGTGCAAGGAGTGGATGCTTATTATTCCGAACCCTATTCTTTTGGTTTGAACGTAGGAGGAGACGGGCAAACTCCTTTAGCAGTCCAGAAAGACTATTGGACTCCGACAAACACGACTGCACGTTATCCGAGAATGGCTCCTAACTCTTCTTATGGTAGTAACCATCATACATCTGATTTTTGGCATTTTGATGCCAGCTATTGTCGTGTTAAATACATTCAGTTGGGCTATTTGTTCGATCAAATGGGACTGAAAAAAATAGGAATCTCTAATATCCGGATCTATGCCAATGTTCAAAATCCGTTTACGTTTGCCAAGGAAAAATTGGTTGATCCAGAAAGCCGTGGGCAACGAGGATCTTATCCATTAGTGAAAACTTATTCTTTGGGACTTAGTTTGAATTTCTAATAATAAAAAGGTTTGATTATGAAACAATATAATTTTTTTTAAATAGCTGTACTTTCGTCTATATTGTTGATTGGAACTACTGGATGTGAAGATTTTTTGACAAAAGACCATCCAACGGCAACAACAGACGATGAATTTTGGAAGACGATGAATGAGTGTGAAAACGCATTAGGGCAATGCCGTTCATGGCCGAAAGCCGGACATGGTGGGGATGATTTAAGTTTTGTATGTATGGAAGGTATGACAGATAATATGTATTTTTTGTCCAATTTTGAACAGCGTATTGTCATGATGGGAAATGGTTCTTTGGTTCCTCCTACATCTAATAATTCACCTTCTTCTTGGGAATCGACTTTTTGGACTTGGCGTTATTATTATCAGAAAATCCGTCGCTGCTGCCGTTTCTTGGAACACGTGGATGCAGCCTATTTTTCGGATGAATCTGAACGAACACGTATGAAAGTGGAAGCGCGGACATGGCGGGCTTGGTACCATTTGAATTTGTTGCGGTGGTATGGCCGGAATGATGGTATACCTATTGTTGATAATTCTTTAGATCCTACGGAAGTGTATATCGGGCGTAATACGGTGGAAGAGTGCCTTGATTTCTTAAATCGGGAGTTTGATGAGATCCTAAATGTTCAAGATGAAAAGGCTTTTCCTTTCTTGTGGGACGAAGGACGCCGTGACCGTATCTGCCAGGCAGTGGTCTTGGCTATGAAGATGGACATTAACTTGCAGTTCAAGAAATATGATTTGGCAAAAGCGGCAGCAAAGCGCTTAATAGATTCGAGAGCATTTGAACTGTACTATGATACGGAATCTGAACCTTCGGATCTGTCAGCTAATTATCGCAACTTGTTTACCTATAAAGGAGAGCAGAATAAAGAACGTATCTTCTTTACCAAAGATGGTGCAAACGATATATGGTTCCGTAATATGGGGATGCCATTGGGAGGACAAGGTTGTGCTGCTCCTTTAAAATCACTGTTGGATACATATGAAACAATAGATGGTAAGACGATCCAATCTTTGCCTGCATCCGAACGTCAACAATACGAAAAGAATCCGTTGTATAAACCACGTGATCCTCGTTTGGCTGCTACTTATATACTTCCAGGAGATAACTCTTCTATCTCTAATTATACCTATACGCCGTTTGATCCTGGAAGTAGTGACTATGTTGGCAAGACTGGTGCTTCGCGTTCTGGGTATATGTTGAAGAAGTTTATTGATGAAAATGACCGTTCTACAGGCTATGGATCGTTAGATTTTCCTCTGTATCGCTATGCCGAAGTGCTGTTAGATTATGTAGAATGTTTGGTTGAAACGGGGGATTGGCAAAATCCGGATGTTGAGACTTATATCAATATGATCCGTCATCGTGCAGGATTACCGGCTATGGACAAGTCTGTTTATAACACACAGGAGAAGGTGCGCGAACTGTATCGTCGTGAACGTCGTGTGGAACTTTGTTTTGAAAACAAACGTTATGATGATATTCGTCGTTGGGGAATTGGGACGGAAACAATGAGTGGTCCGATTTATGGAGCTTGGAATCCGAATGATGAGGCTTTCGTATTGATAGAAACCCGTGCTTGTGTGTTTCCGAAATATGACTCTTGGCCATTACCACAACAAGAGGAAACGGCTAATTCCAATATAAAACAACCTACAGGCTGGTGATTGGAATTTGAAATGTAGAGTGTCATAACATTTATGACGATCTTTTGGGTATGGAATTTACAGCTTAACACGGAATGAAAGTATATTCATCCCGTGTTAAGCTGTAAATTCCATGGTCAAATAATGTTTATTAGTAAAGCGGATTTTATTTTGAAACATACTTTTGTGTGACAGATTGTTTTTTGCTTATCCAGCCAATGCAGACGTAATGAACATATAGATCATCATACCTATAATATCGTTTGTGATGGTGATAAACGGTCCGGTGGCCAAAGCAGGGTCGATCTTCAGTTTATCGAGAGTCATGGGGACCAGTGTTCCGAAGACACTGGCGAACATCACGACCGCAAACAAGCTTAAGGAAACCGAAGCGGTGATGCCTCTGTCGCCTAACATAAAGAAATTATAGATAAATACGACTAAACTGATGATGCTGGCGTTAATCAGTGAAACGACAGACTCTTTCAAGATCTGAGGCAGAATGTTACCTTCCTTCAAACTGTTGTTGGCCAGGCCTTGTACCACGATGGCGGAAGACTGGATGCCGACATTTCCGCCTGTTCCTCCAATCAACGGAATAAACAGCGCCATCTTGGGGTTGACGGCAAAATTCCCTTCGAAATTCCCTAAGATCAGGGAGTTCCCGATACCACCTATCATACCGATCAGGAGCCAGGGAAGGCGGGCGGCCGTTTGGGTGAAGACATTATCCGAAGTTTCCACATCCTGCGAGATACCGGATGCCAACTGGTAGTCACGTTCGTGCTGTTCGCGGACTTCATCCATGACATCGTCGATGGTGATACGTCCGACGAGACGCCCGATGCTGTCGATAACAGGTAGGGCGACCAGGTCATATTTTTCGATCGTTTCGGTCACCTCTTCGATACTGTCACTGTCGCGGACGGAGATCGGGTCTTTCTTCATCACATGCTTGATCTTCGAGACGGAAGGATTAGTGATCAGCTTCTGCAGGGGGAGGACTCCGCGAAGGCGCTCATCATCGTCAACTACATAGACGTAATAGATCTCATCCATGTCTTCAGCTTGCTTGCGCATCTCGTCGATACATTTGGGCATACTCCAATTCTCGTTCACCACGATCATTTCGGTACCCATCAATCCACCGGCAGTGTCTTCATCGTATTTCAAGAGGTCGACGATGTCACCCGCCTGCTCTACGTCTTCGATGTGCGAAAGAATCTCTTCCTGGGTATCTTCGTCCAACTCACGCATCAGGTCTACAGCGTCGTCGGTCTCCATATTGTCCACGAAGCGTTTGGCAATCAGTTCGTTCGGAAGTTCTTTCAGCAACTTGTGACGGTCTTCTTCATCCAGTTCCATCAGAACATCCGCTGCCTTTTCACCATCCATCAGCAGATAGAGGTAGATAGCTTCTTGCAAATCAAGCTCCTGGTACAGTTCGGCTATGTCTGCCGGATACAGTTCGTCCAGTATCTCCTTAATCTTAGCATCATCCTTCTCCGTGATGATGTCTTTTAGATGGTCTATATATTCTTTCGTCAGTTCAATCATGCTTTGGAGAATTTAGGATTTATGATTTATGATTTGTGAAACAATGCAAGCTCCATAAGTCATAAATCATAAATCTGAAATCATAAATCTTTTAAGTTTCGCTCCGTTATCAGCGTCAGTTCCACGAACTGCTCTACGGAAAGCTGTTCCGGTCGTTTGTTAAAGATCGGGAGCGAATAATCGGGACAATCCTTACCCAGCAGAGGTTTCATGGAGTTGCGCAATGTTTTGCGACGTTGGTTGAACGAGGTTTTGACAACCGTCTTGAAAAGCTTCTCGTCACATCCCAACGATTTTCGGTCATTGCGCACCATCCGTATCACCGCACTCTTGACCTTTGGAGGCGGATCGAATACATTCTCGCTGACCGTAAACAGATATTCCACTTCGTACCAGGCCTGTAGCAGGACGCTCAGGATGCCGTATGTCTTACTGCCCGGACCGGCAGCAAGACGTTCGGCCACCTCTTTCTGTATCATACCCGAACAGCAGGGAATATGTTCCTTGTAGTCGAGCACTTTGAAAAATATCTGACTGGATATATTATAAGGATAATTGCCAATCACACAAAACTGGTCCGGAAACAACTTGCCGAGATCCAGACGCAGAAAGTCTTCGGCCAAAATCTTGCCTTCCAAGACGGGAAAGTTCTGTTCCAGGTAATCGACCGATTCCATATCCAGCTCCACTACTGTCAGATCGTGTCCTTTTTCCAGTAAGAATTGGGTGAGGACGCCCATCCCTGGGCCAATTTCCAGTACAGGTAACTGCTTGTAATCGGACAATGTATCTGCAATACGCTCAGCTATTTGCAGATCTTTCAGGAAATGTTGTCCTAATGCTTTTTTGGGCTTAACTAATCTCATCCACTTCTTTGGTGTAATGTGTTCGTATTTAAATATAATGCTTATCTTTGCAGGCGTACAAAAATACAACAAATAATTTAAAGTCATCTACGTATAATGGATTTTAAAGCAATTCTACGCACGTTTCTCAAGATAATTCTCCCGCTTGCATTCGGTTGTTTACTCCTTTGGTATCTGTACAGTAAGATGGATATTGGCGAGATCTGGAATGTGATTCGTAAGGGGGTCCGCTATGAGATTATTCTTTTTTCCCTTTTGTTTGGCTTGGGAGCCAATATTGTCCGGGGATTGCGTTGGGGACTGCTGATTCGTTCGTTAGGTGATAAGGTGAAGACCTGCAATGTGATTTATGCTGTGTTGGGGAATTATGCTGTGAACCTTGTGCTACCACGTGTCGGTGAAGTCTGGCGTTGCGGGATGATAACCAAATATGACAAGATCCCGTTTACCCGCCTGTTGGGGACGCTGCTGATCGACCGTGTGAGCGATACCATCATGGTCGGGCTGATCACAATGTCCATCATTATCTTCAATTTTGATTTTTTCCATAGTTTCTTTGCGAAGAACCCTGCGTTGCTGGATGGTTTTCAGTCCATGTTCAACTCGATATGGATTTATGTGGCCGGCGTAATTTTTATTGCCGGAATTTGGTTTATATTCACATATATGAGTAACTTTACGCTGGTCAAGAAAGCAAAGTCGATGTTGCAGAACATCTGGGATGGAATGAAGAGCATCTGGCTGATGAAGCGTAAAGGTCTTTTCGTTATTCAAACCCTGTTGATCTGGACAGGATATTTCCTGTATTTCTACATCACTTTCTATGCTTTCGATTTTACCCGTGATTTGGGTGTGACGGTCGGTCTGATCGCTTTTACGATGAGTAGTATCGCTGTGGCGGTACCCGTGCAGGGGGGGATTGGTCCGTGGCATTTTATGGTGATCGCCACTTTGATGTGCTTCGGAGTAAAAGAAACCGATGCTGCGGCTTTTGCTCTGGTGGTGCATACGGTGCAAACTGCCTGGCTCGGAATTACGGGACTGTTTGGTGTGGTGGCGCTACCTTTTGTAAACAAAGGAATTGACAATGGACAATTGACAATTGACAATTAAATGCCCGGTTGTCCATTCGATATATAACATTAATTATTAACCTAATTGTCAATTGTTCATTGATTAAGTTGTCAATTGTCAATTAAAACGCAGTTTTATTTATGTCCGCAGAAATCAAAAATCTTTCTCCGCAGCCAGTTTGGGGTTATTTCTATGACCTTACGCAAATCCCTCGTCCGACCGGACATATGGAGGCTGTAACCCGTTTTATGGTAGCTTTTGGTAAAGGATTGGGATTGGAAACTTTGCAGGACGAAGTGGGAAACGTTTTGATTCGTAAACCGGCTTCTCCGGGAATGGAAGGACACAAAACCGTGACCATGCAGTCTCACCTCGATATGGTTCCGCAGAAGAACTCTTCGGTAAAACATGATTTTCTAACCGATCCGATCGATGCTTATATAGATGGAGATTGGGTGAAAGCACGCGAAACGACATTGGGTGCTGATAACGGTATGGGTGCTGCTTTTGCTATGGCTGTCCTGGCGGACAAGACATTGACGCACGGTCCTCTGGAAGCCCTTTTTACCATTAACGAAGAAGTGGGGATGGATGGCGCAGTCGGTTTGAAGCCGGGTTTCCTGAAAGGGGAAATCCTGTTGAACTGTGATTCGGAGGAAGAAGGCGAGTTGTTTGTCGGTTGTGCTGGTGGCGCCGATCTGAATGTCTCCATGCAATTTAAGGAAGATACTTATATTCCGGAGGGCGATGTTGCCGTGAAAATCAGCCTGACCGGCTTGAAAGGCGGTCACTCCGGTGTGGATATTCATTTGGGACGTGCGAATGCGAATAAGCTGATGTTCCGTTTCTTGAAAGAGGCCGTACGCGATTATGGGGCTCGTCTGTCATCTGTCGACGGCGGTTCGTTGCGCAACGCTATCCCGCGTGAAGCTTTTGCCGTAATAACAATTCCTGGAGATAATGTGGAAGCTCTTTGGGAGCTTGTGTCCGATTATCGGGAAATGTACCGCTACGAATATAAGGGCATTGAACACAATATTAATTTTACGGCCGAAATGACCGATATGCCGGCAACTCTGATTCCGGAAGAGATTCAGGATGATCTGATCAATGCGATAGAAGGTTGCCAGAACGGTGTGATCAGTATGCTGGTCGATTTTCCGGGTACGGTCGAATCGTCTACAAACTTGGCAATCGTCAAGTCCTCGAACGAAATGATCGAGATTCAAATTTTGGTTCGCAGTTCGTCCGAGAGCCGCAAGGAAGCTGTTTGTTCGAGTTTGGAAAGTATTTTCTCTCTAGCCGGGGCGAAGGTGGAATATTCGGATGGTTACGGCGGATGGCAGCCGAATATCGATTCGCCGATCCTGAAAATCATGCAGCAAGCTTATTTGGATTTGTACGGAAAGAAGCCGGAGGCTAAGGTTATGCATGCCGGTCTGGAATGCGGTATCATCCAGGAATCCTACCCCGATATGGACATGATCTCTATTGGTCCGGACTTGCAGCATCCGCATTCTCCTGACGAGCGTGTAAGCATTCCGTCTGTTGCCCGTACGTGGGACTTTATTGTTACGACGCTTGCGAGAATCTGATTCGTATATACATTATATAATAATATAATAGGAAGCTTCCGGTGGATCTTTTTCATCGGAGGCTTTTTTGTTGCCACAATGTCAACTGTGAAGTTTTCTTGCGTTGTGCATGCTGAATGATCTCCTTTCTCGGTATGAAAAGTAGGAATTGTATGTATATTGAGGATATGTATATTGTCTCGTAGGTGATGTTTTTTTGTTTTTTTGCGGGAAAACTCTTTTTTGCAAGTTTGGCAATTTCGTAATATATTGATTATTAGGTGTACTTATGATCTTGAAAGGTACACGCGTACGTATGTTTATGAGGGTAAAAATAGGTAAAAAATGGGATGTAATTAATTTTATATCAACAAGATAGGTCCCTAAAATAAAATGACTAAAAAAACGTACGTTTAAATTCGTCATTTTTCAGCTACAAAAATACATATACTTTTTGAACTTGCAATTCTTTCCTCAAAGATTTTTCTTTTTCTATATTCTTTCTTATCAATTAGATAGCTTAACATGTACGAAAAACCACCTTTTTATCACAAACCATTTAAACCCTCCCCCAAAATGACTAAAAAAAACGTACGTTTTCATTAGTCATTTTATAGGATGATCTCAAAGAGGGATTTATAGAACTGAATTTCATTATATATAGTATTATTAATTAAATTATTAGATTATGAACAAAAAGTTTTCTACTCTTGTAGTGGCTTGTATGGCTTCGGCTGCGTTCTCATCTGCTTTTGCTGCAAATATCACAAATGCGAGCAGAACAGTGACGAAGATCGAAACCGAAAAAGCTTATCAATTAAGTAATGCAGATGGTAGTAAAATCCTCGTTATGGTTCCTCAAGGAGAGGGTTACACTCTGAAATTAAAAACAGCAACTTCTGTCACAGACCTGAACTCTACTTTATGGGAGATTCAGTATTCTTATCCTAACGGTAGTGCTTCCAGCCCTGATTTTACATTTGTAAATAAGGCGACAGGTATACCTTTACAGGTTGATCCGAAAAAAGCAACACTGTTTTCGGAAGGTACAACTTACTCTACATCAAACAGCTCTTATGTAGAAATGTCTGGTTCTGTTTCTACTTGGAAATGGAAGGATTTTGTAGAGACACAAGGTAGTCCTTTCGGAACAAGTGGCTTGGTGTCTCATTTTGCTAAAGACTCTATTGTTGCATTGGTGACGGGTGCTACACCTGCTACACCTGCTACTACTACGAATAACTATGCAAATTCTGAAGATGTTTATTTGGTTAAAGCCCATGCAAATCGTTCCACATGGAATGGTATTCATCTAAGAGTTGCTCCCGCTTATGCAGGTGGTGTTACATTATCTGCAAAAGATTTGAATACCAAATTGGGAACAGATCCGGAAGGTAAATCTTTCAAACTGTCTTCAACTCCGGAGTTGAAGGTGGGTACGAATGGAAATAGTACATTGGGTAATATCTTTACGGATAATACACTGCGTGCATGGGAACCTGCTGCTGCTACAAATGAAGCAAATTCTGAAATTTATGTGGAACAGTCAAATTTCAATAATGGAACAGCTAATACCTTTACAGGTATGTTCCTTCAAGTTATTGATAATGATGCTAAAAAGGATGATCCTTTTAATGATGTTTATTTAATGGCGGATACAGCTTACATTAATGGAATGTATCTAAACAATCAGAATTGTATTAAGTTTACAAAAGATTCTATCAAAAGCGCTGAATGGCAAGGTAACAACTATTTGAATAAAGTTAAGCCGGGTCGTAACAACCATGCTGCGTTATTCACTTTTGAATATTTTGCTTCTCAAGATAGTATCGCCATCAAGGTTTTTAAATATAACACAAAACAGACAGTCGCAGAAACGAAAGATGGTAAGGTTACATTCTGGGGTGGTACATCTGTTACGGATGCAAATACAGTAGTTTTGAATAAACTGACTTCTATTAGCGAAATTACTTTGGGTGAAGCAAATATGAGTACATCTAAGCCAGCCAATATTAGATTTACTTTGGGGGAAGGTGCAACGAACCGCAGATCCATTAACAATGGTGTTTACGTGATTAAGAACACGAAGGGTCAGTATTTGGCAGTTCCTATCTATAATACGAAGAAAGCGACATCTTGGAATGCTGCTGAATGGGTGACAATTGAGGCAGATGCTCAAGATGTTTTGCGTATGCCGGCTTATCAGTGGGTTGCTGTACAGCGTGACACATTATCTTCCGGACTGAAAGAAATTTCTCGCATGGCTCTCACTAACCGTGAGTTCGAAAATGTTGCAAAAGATATCCAGTTGCGTAAGGATGCAGGTGCTACTTATCTCTTCACTAATGAAATCGCTGAAGGAAAAGACTCTTTGATTATTGAAGCTGTACCTGCTTCTGTTATTGCTAACAAAGAATTAGGTTACTTGAACTTGGAAGATGCTGAATTGGCTGTTATGACTTATAACTTCAATTATTTGCATTCTTATGCAGATGATAAGTTCATCGGTATGATGGAAGATTCAGTTTTGAATGTGAAAGATGGCAAGTATGCATTCTTTATGAAAGAATCAAAAGAAGCAAACTATGGTTTCACTTCTCCGTATGTTGCCGGTTTAAAACAATTGACCCGTGTTATTTACACTCCGTATGTAAAGACTGCTAACGGTGATCGTTATATTACAATTGATGCTGAAAAACGCTATAGAATGACTTATGATGAAACGGAAGCACAGAAGTTCTATCTGAAAGAAAACAACTTCTACAAACCGGCATCTAAGGAAGCTGCACAGCCGTATTACGCATTTATTAATGTAACAGAAACAGCTGATTCTACAAAGATGGGGTCTGCAGATCAAGATCTGAACGTAATCTTGAGAGATCAGGTATTGAATGAAACTCGTACTTCTGCATTTGCCGTAGTTCCGAACGATGCTCCTCTGTATCGTCGTTTCAATACAGAACTGGAAGGTGCTGTTGAAGGACAGGAAGATGCGACGAAGATCTTGAAGTTCAAAGAATTCTATCGTGGTGAATACTTGATGGATGAAAATAATAAAAAATTCCAGGATGAAGTTGTTAACTATGTAGGTATTGAACGTGCAGATAAAGCTACAGGTTTATCATTCTATGTGGATACAGTTGTAGTGAAAGGTACAGCAGGTCACGAACAGAAACCGCAGTATTTCGTATATGTTGACAGAGTAGTTGTTGATCCGGTTCCGGGTAAGGAATGTCAGGAAGGTGATAATCATGTTGATGCCAACGGTGATCCGACAGATGCTGCACATTGCGTTCATGCAACTCCTTCTAAAGCAGGTTTCACTGTTGCTAAATACATGGTTAGCTTCGCAGACTCATTAAGCGCAAAAGATGCTGACAAACTGTATAAGTTTGGTGAATACACTCGCGTAGGTTTCGTGAAAGGTTTGCATATCGGCGACAGCCTGTATATCTTGACAAATGGCTTCGAAAATATGGAAGCAAGCAAGTTGGATACTGCTGCTATTCGTGCTAACTACAAGGCTACAAGCAATGAGTTCAATATTATCGATTTGAAAGCAGAACATACAGACGCTCATCATAACTATACTTGGTCGTTCCGTTACACAAATCCGGAAGCTGCAGCTGCAGTTGATGAAGATGCTCGTCGTTTCTTGATCGAATCTGATAAGAAAGATGCAGATAATGATATTGCTCCGTCTAAGGCTGCATGGTTGAAGAGCCAGAATGGTTGCTTAGTATTGTCTGATGCTGCTACTTCAACATTCGAAAATGCTAAGACCGGTGGTGACAACGCTCTTATCTTCAATATCGAAGTAGGTTCAGAAAATGATCTGGCAACAGACAACGAAGAAATCGCAACTTCTGAAGTAACAGTTATCGCTGGTGCAGGTCAGGTAACAATCGCTAATGCTGCCGGTAAGAAGGTTGTTGTTTCTAACATCCTTGGCCAGACAGTAGCTAACACAGTTATCACTTCTGACAATGCTGTAATTGCTGCTCCTCAGGGTGTAGTTGTAGTAGCTGTTGAAGGCGAAGAAGCTGTTAAGGCTATCGTTAAGTAATAATAGAAAATTCATCATCAGGTAGGGATACGAGCAATCGTATCTCTGCTCTGAAAAAGAATAAGATTTTATAAATCAAATAATTCTAAATTTTACCGTGCAGCTTTCAAGCTAATTATCCCGTGATGGGTGAACAGGCGGTAATATTAATACTAAAGTAAAAAATTAAAAAAAGTTCATCTGCCATTATCCCTGTGAAGAGAAAAGGCAGACACAAAATGAAGCCTCTCCGGTAGCAATATCGGGGAGGCTTTTGTTAAAAAAGCATTGATTCTGTATGTTTCCAGGGCAACCGCACCAAAAATTGCTATCCAAGACCATCTCTTCTTTCTCTATAAAAATTTGCAAACCAACCATCATACTATCATGGCTGGTTGTTAGCTGTTGTTTCACAATATGTTAAAGCATGAAGGTGTCTGAAAAGGCAGCCTTCTTTTTTTGTTATGCAGCCCGTTTATTATCCATTTTTATATTTAAAATATCTTTGGTCTTCTCAATTATTACTTTTCGAGAAGTCATCCTACAGAAATAAGTAAAAAACAAAAGAAAACTGACTTTTTTAGCCAGTTTCCTGAGATTATGTGCAATAGCAACCAGGGTAAATTCTGTTTTTACCTTCTCTAACCCTCTTAATCTAAACCGGTTCCACGCCGAGTTATGCTTTATCTGTGCAAAGACAGCTTCCGGTTCTATACATCGTCTGCCCCGATGATAAATACCTTCCTCACTCATGAGTCTTTCCCGTGCTTTTTGTTTATACCTGTTAAGGTTATAGTTAACTTCTATGATCCGGTTGGCCTTTGATTTATGGCATTGAGATTTCAGCGGGCACCCCTCACAATTTTGTGCCTGATAACGCTTCAGTATGGATACATATCCCAAATCGGATTTACTTTTCTTTTGACCTTTATACTCCATATGTTGTCCCATCGGGCATACGTAATAATCCCTTTCCTGGTTGTAGTAAAGGTTCTGTATGGCAAAAGCATCCTTCTTCCAGGCACGCTTTTGCTCTTTGTGGAAATAATTGTACTTGACAAAAGCCTCTATACCCGCATTCTCCATAAACTCGTAGTTTTGTTCACTTCCATAACCGGCATCGGCCACTACTATAGAGGATTGCCTATGATAAGTCTCTCGAAAATCTTTCAAAAAAGAAATTAAAGTTCCCGTATCTCCGGCTCGCCTGTAAATTCCCAGATTGGTAATAAATTGATTCTCTGTGGCAATCTGTATGTTATAGGCGGGTTTCAATTGCCCGTTTTTCATATGATCCTCTTTCATACGCATGAAGGTCGCATCCTCATCAGTCTTACTGAAAGAATTACGATCCCCTAATTTCTCTAATTGCGATTCGTATTTGGCAAGGCGGGGCAGATATTCTTCCTGTAACTTTTTGATTTGTTTCTGCTCAGCATTGTTCATCCCGGAGAGCCGTTTGTTTAAAGCGCTCACTTTTTCCCGCAAACCACAGGAATCCATATCCGGTAAGCAATCTGGTGTCCTTTCCTGTTTATCCTGCTCGATATGTTTGTCAACTTCACTAAGGATTGACTGTATTTTCGACTCCAGTTTTACCTTGTTCTTTTCCACGCTACCACGCCAGACAAAAGTGTAGCGGTTGGAGGCTGATTCCACTTTGGTACCATCGATATACTGTACATCCAAACTGACATAGCCGGATTCCTGTAACAGCAGAACAATGGCTGAAAACAACGATTTTATGTGTTCTTTTAAACGTTTGCCACGGAAATCATTGATCGTGCGGAAATCGGGAGTAC
>ERZ824598.3065-NODE-3065-length-15375-cov-6.186227_pt1 | contig 15375 bp, 19 predicted proteins | sample MGYA00519934_ERZ824598 | MGnify/ENA primary metagenome ERZ824598 (study PRJEB31778, sample SAMEA3449177) | human gut metagenome | biome: human gut; feature: human-associated habitat; material: faeces | place: United Kingdom | collected 2010/2012 ...
TCTCCAACTAACGTAGCAGCTTCTTTACTAAACTTTCTCATAAATTGCTCCTTTCATTTAATGACCGTATTTTCATTATAAACTATTTTTTAAATTTTTCAACAAAATTTAATTATAAGGGCGGGTAGTTACAAATAATAAATATTGTGATAGAATATTATTGTAAAATGATTAAATAAGAGGGGATTATAATGAATAAAATAAAAGGTTTGATATTAATTCTGGCTATTACCGCAGGTTTAGGGGTGTCATTTGCAGCATCTGATACTTTATTGGTAAATACTGCTGCCACAGCTCAAACTCATCAAGCCGCATCATATTTAACAGTAAGTCCTTTGGATGTTGTTGCAAGACCAAACTTTTACCTTAATAAAAATATTAAAATAAAAGCTAAATTTGATAAGTTTTCTACATTAGGACTTGATTACAAACCTGCTATGAGAAGTTCTGAAAAATATATTTCTTTCTTGATTCAAAGACCGGATGTTTTAGATCATAACATTCCCCTCTCAGAATTAAAAATATTTATTGACAGAACTGTTGCAGAAAAACATATTGATTTGAATTCAGGCGATGAAATTGAATTTACGGGAAAAGTATTTTCGACTGCACTTGGTGACCCTTGGATGGATGTTGACAAATTTACCGTAATTACTTCTAAACCAAAGACTGAAACAAAATAAATTTATTATTAACGGAGTTAAGAGATGAGCAATAAAAAAAACGATATATTTCTTACCATACACGGACATTTCTACCAACCGCCAAGAGAAAATCCGTGGCTGGAAGCTATTGAACTTCAAGACAGTGCATTACCTTTCCATGATTGGAATGAAAGGATTAATAAAGAATGTTATAACCCGAATTCCGTTTCAAAGATTGTTGACAGCAGAAACAGAATTTTAGATGTTGTAAATAACTACGAACACATGAGTTATAACTTTGGTCCTACTCTTTTATCCTGGATGGAGCAATTTGCACCTTTAACTTATGAAAGAATTATAAAAGCGGATATTGAAAGTATTCCTGAGCACAACGGTCACGGTAATGCGTTGGCTCAAGTATACAACCATATAATTATGCCTCTTGCAAATGAAGAAGATAAACAAACTCAGGTTAAATGGGGTATAAGAGATTTTGAATACCGTTTCGGCAGAAAACCGGAAGGTATGTGGCTTGCAGAAACTGCTGTTGATGACGATACTCTAAGAGTTTTGGAAGAAAACGGTATTAAATTTACTATTCTTTCACCGTATCAAGCTGCTAAATTCAGAAAAAAAGGCGAAAAAGAATGGACTGATGTTAGCTGGGGAAATATTGATCCTGCTCGTTCATACAGATATTATATAAAATCAGCTCCCGGTAAATATATTGATTTATTCTTTTATGACGGAGCTATTTCTCGCTCAGTAGCTTTTGACGAATTGTTAAAAGACGGCAATAAATTCAGCAAAAGATTAAAAGAAGGTGTTTCCGAATGCAGAGATTACCCTCAGCTGATTAACATTGCTACTGATGGAGAAAGTTACGGACACCATACTAAATTCGGTGACATGGCACTTGCTTATGTACTGAAAATAAAAGCTAAAGATGAAGGTTTCACTATTACCAATTACGGTGAATATCTTGAAAAATACAGAAGCGACTGTGAAGTTGATATTAAACAAGCTTCCAGCTGGAGCTGTTTTCACGGGGTCGGCAGATGGAAAGAAGACTGCGGATGCTCAACAGGCGGTCATCCGGGCTGGAACCAAAAATGGAGAAAACCTCTAAGAGATGCTCTTGATTATTTAAGAGACGAGCTTGTTAATATTTACGAAGAACACGGTAAAAAATATTTCAACAATGATGTTTGGGAAGTACGTAATAAATATGTCGATGTTATTTTAGATCGCGGTGACATGAATGTTAGAAAATTCCAGCAAGAAAACTTCTTGCCTAATTTATCTGATGAAGATAAGGTAACGGCAATGGAATTACTTGAAATTCAACGCCAGTCAATGCTTATGTATACAAGCTGCGGATGGTTCTTCTCTGAAATATCAGGTATTGAAACAGTTCAAATTATGAAATATGCTGCCCGTGCAATGCAGCTTGCCGCTAAATTTACTGATAAAAATATTGAAGAACATTTTTTGAATATTCTTGCTGAAGCTAAAAGTAATATACCTGAACACGGTACAGGCAAAGACATATTTGAAAGGTTTGTAAAACCTTCAATAGTAACAGCAAAACAAATAGCAAGCTTGTGGGCATTATCATCTCTTTATCAGGATTTTGAAGATGAAGAAGATGTTTATTGTTACACAATTACTAAAAAAGCTTATAAAAAAGTGCACAAAGGAACTTCAACCTTTATAATCGGTCACATTGAAGTTCAATCAAAGATTACATTACAAAAATCTAACTTAATATTTGCTTTGATGCAGTATTCCGGCGGAGATTTCCACTGTGCTATAAAAGAATATTCGGATGAAGCCGAGTTTAATAAAATTAAAACTGAACTCATTAAAATATATCTGATGAATACTTTAACAGAAATCATCAGGGCATTAGACGAGTATTTCGGCAAAGAATACTTTACTTTAAAAGATATATTTATTGAAGAAAGAAGGAAAATACTTCAAATACTTCTTAAAGGTAAACTTGAAAAATTTGCTCAAACTTATCAGGAAATGTATGACGATGGCAAAGGTGCAATCTATAACCTTCAAGGTTTGGGACTTAAAATACCTGATGAATTTAAAATTTCGGCAGGTTATGCTTTAAGTCATAAATTTAATGATATTGTTGCTCATTCGGGCGGTTTCCTTGAAAGTGACTTGATTCAGCAGGCTATGGATATTAATTTTGAAGCAAAAAAAATGGACGTAACTCTTGACAAAAAGCCTTCAAATGCTATATTCAGCAAAAAAATTCTTCAAAATATGAACAGACTTGTACACAGTTTTGAAATTCAGCAGGCTGATGTTCTTCTGGAAATATTTGATACTATCGAAAAACTTGAACTTCAAGTTGATATTTCAGAAGCCCAAAATATTTATTTTGCTAAAATTTATCACAGAATCGGCGACATAATTGAAAACGGACTTAGCAATAAACGTTCTAACAATAAGAAGTTTATTGAAATGCTTCTGGATATAGGTTCAAAACTGAATATTAACACTGAATTTTATCAAAAAAAATTAGATAAACTGCTTCTATTGTAAAATTACCAGTTTTCCGAACCGTATTTTTTATACATATCAATATTTCGCAGAATTTTCTGTTCTACTGCCTCAATTTTTTGAAGTGTTTCAGGGGAGTTTTTACGCTTTTTTAAAAGCTTAAGTTCTAAAAGCTCCTCTTTAGCACGTCTGATTTTTTCTTTTTCTTCTTCCCGTTTCCAAAAAAGCCAGCCCTCAAATCCGCATCCGGGCGGAACGATTGACCAGGGAGAAGAAGGACAATGTCTGCATAATACAGGTCTGTTTTCATAATTTGAGCACAAATTATCATCCTGTAAATACTTACAACAGTAGAAAGTTGTTTCATCTTCAATATAGTTTCCGTCTTCTGAAAGACGGTTTATAATATTGTCAACAACTTCAGAATCTGCCTGCCTTGCAGCTTCAATTGATTCGTATGGTACAAATATTGACAGAAAATCAATAGCACCTTTATCATTCTCCTCAGCCATTTTTTTTAAGGTTTCATAAGGCGTGGATGTTGTAACCACGCGGCAACACTTGCCGCACATATGACATAGAGATTGAGGACGCTTGTCTAAATAATTTTCTTCATAACTACCCATAAATCAATTATAACTATCATGGGAAATTAAAAAAAATTATGTAACATTTCTTAAAGAAAAAGCAATTAATAATGCAAATATTACTTTATTTATATAAGTAGTAAAAGGGTAGTTTTCATGCAAAGTTCAGTAGGACAACAAAACATACAGCAGCCAAAGATTATACAGCAGTGCCAATGTCCGCCTCAACAAACTGTTCAGGCACAAGCACAACCTACTGCGCAACAACAGGTGCCTCAATATCAAACTGCACCTATGGCTCAACCTCAAAGTCAAAATGTTCAAGTTCCGAATTATTCAGGAGTAAATATTCAGATATTTAACCCTTCTGTTGCAACTCCCGGTTCAACAGCTCCGGTGTATAACGTTAATGCTCCGAACTACGGACCAAATGCTGCAAGCGGATGTTATCCTTCCGGGTATTACACAAATGACTGGGGAAACAACAAAAACCTTAACAGTACAACAAATACTACAAATACAACCGAAAATAAAAAAACAGAAAAGAAAACAGAAAAACGTGAAATTGTACAATTAACTGATGAATATATTAAAAATCTTGAAAATTATTTAAACAGTCAGGATAAAGAAGTCAGATTAATGGGTGCAAAAGAAGTTGTTGCAAGACTTGAAGAAGACCATTCAAGAAAAGATGACAAAGCTTTAAATGCTCTGGTTAATAAAATGCTTCAAGATCCGTCAACAGCAGTTAAAATCTTAGCGTTGAGCGTTCTTGATTCAAGAGTGGCAACAGGTGATGATTATACTGTGGGGCTTTTAAAACAAATGCAAAATTCTAAATCAGGCTATGGTCAAGATGCTTTACAGGCAACAAATATATTATTAAAAATGTCAGGTCAAAAAGTAGAAAAAGAATTTGAAGTAAAAGATACCAAGAAAACAGAAAACAAATCAAACGGTGAAAAATAATGAGTTTATCAACAGCATTAACATCAGTAAAAAGTAATTTTACTAAATATTTGGCAAAAGGCGCAGGTGCTGCGGCTCTTGGAGTTGTTGCTTATGATTCGCATATCATCGGCAAAATCCAATCCGACGTTTATGCTAAGAGCCGTGATGCAGATGCTTGTGCTGGAAGATTCAGTAACACTCAATATTTATCAACACCAAGTAATACAACTTCAAAATTAAAACGCGGAGTATTTAATTTTGAAGTGGAAAATAACACAAGACATTTCATAAACTCTGCAATCGGATATTTTAAAGGCTTTGGTTCAATGCTTGTCAACAGCGTAGTACCTCTCGGCTTAGGCTTAGGAGCATTATTTGGAAAAGGCAAATGGGCAAAAGGTTCAGCCATAGGTCTTGGAATTTATGCAGGTGTTAAATTCTTTAAAGACGTACTTGGTTTCGGACACTATAACGACTTGAACAGAAAATTTTAGCATGAAAAAGCCTCAGTTGAGGCTTTTTTTTAATATGTCATCTGCCAGTTGTCATTTATAATTTTACCAAGACAGCCCCACCAGCAGCCCTCTTTTCCTGCAACACAATGGTCCTCAAAAGAAGTTTCACGCTGTTCCTGTGTTAGTGGAGCACTTGTTAATTCAGGACATGCACAATCGTCCATTATTCCGTTATTATAAATTCTTGTCGCAAAAACATCACGGCCAATAATATTTGGGCCCTTTTTTCCATTTGTGTCAATATAAATAGTTACAATTCCGCCTCCTGATGCGAATGCATATATAGCAGTTCCACTGGCAAGAACATATTGATTTTTACCGTAATTAAAAATTCCCAAAGATTCACCGTTCATTCTTTTATATTCTCCTACTGCAAAGCAGTCAGAGCCCTTATTACCACATTCTTTTACAACTTTAAAATACTTTTTAACCCACGCATCAACTGCCTCGTCAGTAGTTAAGCCTGCTTCTTTTAAATCCAATGCATTTGTGTCTGTTAGTACCATTTGAGCAGCCTGCTGAGATTCATTATAAACCTTATGCAGCTGTGCAACATAAGACTGTCTTTGATAATTTTGCATCAAAGACGGAACTGTCATTGCTGAAACTACACCAATAATGCCGAGTGTGACCAAGACTTCAGCAAGAGTAAATCCCCTATGGTTGGAGCTTAAACGGTTGCCCCCCCCCGCAAGCGTAGCCGCTTGACCCGTCATATTGGAGCTTGGTCAAAACTTCCCCAACTAACGTAGCAGCTTTTTTACTAAATTTTCTCATAAATGCTCCTTTCGTTTATTGACCGTATTTTTATTATAAACGATTTTTGAATTTTTTCAACATATTGTCAAAAAGGTCATTGATAAATCAATGACCTGCATTTTTAATATTTATATTTTATCTGCCAACCGTCTGATTGGATTAAAGCTCCGCAATAACTTCCTTGAGTTTCACAGTTATTAAGCAGTTCTTCACGAGTGATATCTTGAAATATAACTAAATTTTCGGAAGGTCTGAATGATACTTTTTGCAGAAAGCTCAAACGAGAATTTTTTGCAAAATACATACATATAATATATGCATCTTTACCAAATACATTTGGAGGTTTAGGTCCGTTGATATCTACCAACAAACGTAAACCATAACTTCTTTTTGGCACAACATTACCATCAGCATCAGTATTTCCTCCAAAATCCATATATGATAAAAACACCCAAGTTCCGTCATTTAACATTATAACAGGGAGTTTAGATGTTAATGCTAATCCCATATTGCCGGAACGATATAATATAGGTGACTTGTACCCGAGATCTTGTGCAGTTTTATCCCTTTTATTTTCAAATGTATAACCACCTGCTAAATATGGTATAATATATTTCCTAACACAACTCTCAACAGAGTTATAAGCTGAGTTTTTAGATTCTTCCGAACCGTCAAGTTCTATACCTATACCGTCATAATCCCAATTCGATGGGTCTCCGTAATCAACTTGCGCCCTGACAAGTGCGTTTGCAAATGTATTATAAGTTCTCTCAAGTCTTGTAACTGTTACATTTCTTTGATGGTTAGCTATTAATGCAGGCATAGTCATTGCAGCAACTACGCCAATAATGCCTAAGGTTATCAAAACCTCTGCTAATGTAAATCCCTTACGGTTGGAGCTTAAAAGTTTGCCCCCCCCCCGACATAATTAAATCTTCTCATAAATTGCTCCTTTCAATAATCTTATACTCTTATACATTTATGCATAACACAAGGTCACGGGTCCAGCGGCTACGCTGGTTGCTCATTTCGTTTATTGACCGTATTTTCATTATAAACTATTTTTGAATTTTTTCAACATATCTTTGGTATAAATCAGGACGTTTTAGCTTTGTGCGTTTCAAGCTTTCCTGATAACGAAATTCATTTATATCTTTATGATTTCCGTTTAAAAGCACTTCCGGAACATTTATACCTCTATATTCTCTGGGCTTGGTATAATGCGGGTATTCAAGAAGCCCGTTAGAAAAACTGTCTTCATCAGCAGATTCGATTTTCCCGAGAGTTCCTTCAATTTTACGGCTTACAGCATCTATAAGACATAAGGCAGGAAGTTCACCGCCAGTCAACACAAAATCACCGATAGAAATTTCTCTGGGTTTTATAATTTCTCTTATACGTTCGTCAAATCCCTCATAATGACCGCAAAGCATCACAATCTGTTCATATGTAGCAAGCTCATTAACAATAGTATCATTTAATGGTTCTCCTTGAGGAGAAAGCATTACAGTAATTGAATTTTCAGACTTTTCTAAACTTTCGTAAGCATCAACATAAGGCTGCGCCATTAAAACCATTCCGGCTCCACCGCCGTAAGGGGTATCATCGACTTTTTTGTGCTTGTCAAGAGTATAATCTCGAGGATTAACTGTATTAACAGATAAAATTTTGTTTTCAACTGCGCGTTTTAATATGCTGTATTTGCAATGGTTTTCAATCATTTCCGGAAACAATGTCAAAACATCAAAAATCATTCCAGCAAACCCTCAATGTTGTTGATAATAATTTTTCTATCTTTAATACTAACATCGGTTACAATAGCTTTTACAAACGGAACAAGTACAATCTGTTTTGAATTAGTTTTAACAGAAAGCAAATCGTTTGCACCGTTATTTGAAACGCCTACAACAAAGCCCTTTTTAGCACCGTTTTGATCGAAAATTTCCAACCCTACAAGTTCGTCAATTAAAAACTCATCTTCTTCCAGAGCTTCGCGAATTGTTTCTTCATCTACATATAGAAAAGAACCTTTGTACTCCATAAGTTCATTTATTGAATTAATTCCTTCAAACTTAACGAGAGCAAAGTTTTTATGCAAACGAATACTTTTAATTTTTAAAAGCTTATAGTCATTGTTATCTTTAACAAAAACTTCTTTTAAAGAGCAAAAGAAATCCTGTTGATTTTTAGAAAAACCAACTCTGGCTTCGCCTTGAATTCCATGAAAATTTAAAATTTTACCAACAGAAACAAATTTTGTCATCGTTATGCTTCCGGAGCTTCTTCAACCTTCTTTGGCTTTCTGCCTCTTTTTGGTTTAACTTCTTCAGCCGGAGCTTCAGGTTCCTGTTCTTTAGCCGCAGGAGTTTCTTTAGAAGCTTCTTTAGCTTTAGCGGCAGCTTCTTCTGCTTTTTGTTTTTTAAATTCTTCAGGTAAATCAGGTCTGTCCTGATTCCAGCGTTCCATACCCATTTGTGAACGAATCAATCCGATACCTACGTGAACTCTCCATTCATCCATTTTCAATTGAGCTGCAATAATTTTGTGGCATCCTATTGGAGGAAGCGGTAATAAAGGTTCATAAAGATTTTTTATCGCAAATAATTGATCAGGAGATATCGCAAGTTTTCTTTTCGGGAAAGGAAGCTTAGGAAGCATCATTTTCTGTCTTACAAGATTTATACCGAAAAACACTTTTCTTGGTTCCAAACCGATTTTTTCACCAATAACTTCGTGGCAGTCAGGGTTTGGAAGCGGCAACATCAATTTGTAAAGCAATTCAATTTGTTCTAATTGTTCTTTACTTACAAGAAGCTGTTTAGGAGCTCTGTTTCTGTTGCCCATTTGCGGTCTTCTATTCTGGAAGCCGCCCTGACGGTTAAAGTTACCGCCTTGAGGTCTTCTGTTTTGGAAACCTCCGCCTCTATTGTATCCGCCCTGTTGAGGACGATTTTGATATCCGCCTTGCTGTGGCCTGTTATAACCGCCTTGTTGTCTATTGTCGCGATTATATCCGCCACCCTGGTTGTTATAATTTCTGTTATATCCGCCTTGTCTGTTATCGCGGTTGTATCCGCCGCCTTGATTGTTATAGTTTCTGTTATAACCACCCTGTCTGTTATCACGGTTGTAACCGCCCTGATTATTATAAGGACGCTGCGGTCTGTTATAAGGGCGCTGCTGATCCTGATTACCGCCTGCGCTGTAATAACGAGGAGTTTCTTCAGTTCCACCTGCACTATAACCTTTTAAAGGTTCTTCTGACGGTGACGGTGTTTCAGCTTTAGGAGTTTCACCTTCAGGAGAAGGAGATACTATCATCTTTTTATCAGGATACAAACAATCCGGACAAATAACTCTCTTGGGGTTTTTTGTTTCAAACTCACGACCACATTTGATACACTTGTTTACATACATAATATAAGCCTCTTAATTAAAAAATAATAACGTAATTCCGGGTTAATAAAGAATTTCTCCTCAGTATAAAAAAAATCGATTTCTAACTCTATATCAATACTGGCATTATAACATGATTTAAAAATATTTGCAATAGGTTTCATTTACTTTTCTATAAAGAAGGTTACAGGACCATCGTTTACAAGTTCAACATCCATCATGGCACGAAACTTTCCTGTTTTTGTTTTTATCCCGTTATCAATTATACATTTAACGAAATATTCATATAAGTCAATAGCCTTATCAGGATGAGCAGCATTATCAAATGAAGGTCTCGTTCCTTTTTTGCAGTCACCGCATAACGTAAATTGAGATACAACAAGAATTTCGCCGTTTATATCTTTTATTGAAAGATTCATTTTGTCATTTTCGTCTTCAAATATTCTTAAACCTGCTATTTTTTGAGCAAGTTTTTCGGCATTTTCTTTGTCATCCTCTTTTGCAACACCCAGCAGAACCAAAATTCCTGCTCCGATTTGCGAATACAATTCATTATCAATTGTTACCGATGCTCTTTTTACTCTTTGAATTAAAGCTTTCATAAATTAAAGATATAATAAACATATAGTCTTGACAATTTATTTAATATAGTAAATAATAATTGAAGAATTGGAGGATGAAATATGTTTACAGAAGAAGCATTAAGGATGCCCCCCCCCCCCGAGTTCTACGTACGTAGACATTCCGGAAAAAACTTTCAAAGGGCGTTTTTACAATTTTTTGAGAAATTTTAATTTATATAAGAGAAAACGTTGTTGTTATAGAAACACATATGCTTTTACTCTTGCTGAAGTATTAATTACATTGGGGATTATTGGGGTAGTAGCGGCTTTAACAATACCTGCATTAATAGGAAAATATGAAAAATCTGTTGTTGAAAACAGATTAAAAAGTTCGTACTCAATTATTGCAAATGCGGTTAAATTTGCAGAAAATGAATATGGTAACGGATTTGAAGCAGAATATGTTGCAGAATCATGGAGCAAAGAAAACTCTCATTATGTATTTGAAAAATATTTTGCTCCTTACATAAAAATTATAAAAACATATCCTGACGATGAATGTTTAACCTTATCTGAAAGTTATGGTACCTCAAGCGGTTCTGCAATGTATTCTGATTATAACGGTGCATGCTATGCCTTAGCCAATGGAACAGCATTAATATTTTTTGCGGCTCCACGTAACGGACATCTTTTTAAAGTACTGATTAATCCAAGCAAAAAAAGACGCATTGATGGTAGAGATATATTTAACTTTTATGCAGTCAATAAAAATAACAGTATAATATTAACTACATACGCAAACCTGCTTACTGAAAATCAGCTGATTACCTACTGTAAATCCACAAGCGCAAGACCGTATAATTCTATGGGGAGAGCCAATTTTTGTACTGAAATGTTAATGAGAAACGGATGGAAAATTCCTAAAAATTATCCTGTAAAATTTTAATTAACTTTTCCACGCAGCTGACCGCACGCTGCATCAATATCCGCACCGCGCTCGAGCCTTACAGTAACTTTCTTGCCTGATTGTTCGAGAAGCGATTTAAATCGCATAATTGAATTGTTGGAAGGTTTTTGGTAATCGTTCTTTTCTGTCGGATTATAAGGTATTAAGTTTATATTGCACTTAATATCTCTGAGGTAATCTACAAGCTGTTTTGCACTATCCAAAGTATCGTTTAAATCTTTTATCAGCAGATATTCAATAGTAATCCTTCTGCCTGTTTTTTCAACATAGCTTTTTAAAGCCTTTTTAAGTTCAGGCATAGGATATTTGTTTTCAATCTGCATAATTTGTTTTCTTATATCGTGATTAGGCGCATGTAGAGAAATTGCAAGTGTTGACTGCATATCAAGATTTGCAAGTTCATTAATTTTAGGAATTATGCCTGATGTGGAAAGCGTTAAACGTCTTGCTCCTATTTGGAAATTTTCATTAAAAATTTCCATAGCTTTTAAAACATTATCCAGATTTAAAAGCGGTTCGCCCTGTCCCATAAACACAACATTAGTAACTTTTAATCCTGTATCTCTTTGAATTGTCAAAACCTGTTCAACAATTTCTTTATATGAAAGATTTCTTATAAACCCGCGTTTTCCTGTTGCACAGAAAGAACAATTCACGGCACAGCCTACCTGAGAACTTACACATGCAGTTAAATTAGCTCTGTTGTCAAAACGCATTAAAACGGTTTCAACACATTCTCCGTCGGGAAACTCCAAAAGATACTTGATTGTACCGTCACTGCTAACCTGTTTAACTTTAATTTTTGTATCGGTAACTTGAGCAACTTTTTTCAATTCTTCACGAAATTTTACTGACAAATCAGTCATATCATCAATACTGTTTACTGATTTTAAATAAATCCAGTTATGAATTTGTCTTGCTCGAAATTTTGAGGCTTGAAGCTCATCGGTAATTTTTTGAATTTCTTCAAGATTAAGTCCTGATAGTATTTCCATGATGTTTCCTTTTACTTTTTAACAGGGATATTAGTCTTATAATAGTCAATTATTTCTACCATTGAATGAAGCATTAATGCAACAGGTTCCACCTCTTTACGCCATTCATAAAAACCACAGCTTTCGGGCAGAATACTTAAAGGATTATCAGGGAAAACCCTGCATATTTCAGGACGGTTTTCATAATCCGAACAACGTTTGCATTCGGTAAGCTTAGGACAATGATAAAAATAAACCTTATCACTTATAGTTTCATCAAGCAGTTTTAAATACTCCGGATAAACCTTTTCCGCTTCTTCCTGAGATTCATAAGGAATAAAAACACTCAAAAATTGTGTTGCAAATTTATCGCCCTTTGATTCCTTTACTTTGAGTTCGTCAGGAGAAAACTCACTGCATGCAAGATTGCAGCAGGTTGCACAGCCCTTACAGCTGAAATTTTTACGGTAAGCAAGAATTTCTTTCCATTTTCTGTATATTTCGTGAGAAATATCGTCCTCAAACATCTTTAAAACATCTTCCTGCCATTTATATCCGTCTGAACCTTTTGCATAAGTATCAAAAATATCTCCAACACAGTCAGGTTTAATCTCGTCAACGCGTTTTTGTATAGCTTCAACCGAGGTTAAAAAAATCTCGCGATATTTTTTTTTCATATTATTTAAAGTAGTATTTAAATCGCTCATATTAAGATAGTAACACGAATCTTAAGGATTGTAAAAATTTTTCAAAAAAAGTCAATTAATTAAACTTTCCGTTTTAAAATGTATAAGCAAAAAAGGAATATTTATGAAAGTATCTTCAATAGGAAATCAAATTCACTTTAACGGGCAGCCGGATACCTTTAAAGACGAGCTGAAAGAAAAATCAAATACAACATTAAAACTTGCTATTGGAACAGCTGTCGCAGGAGGCGCGCTGCTTGCTGCATATTACATCACAAAAGGTAAGAAACCTGCTGATAGCAAACTAATCGCAGGAAAACAAGACGCTGAAGAAATCGTACGTATTGTCGATGAAACCGCTAAAGAAGTTTTAGATAAAATCAACCCTAAAATACTTTCTGCAATAAATGAAATTGAAGCAAGCCCAAAACAATTTTCACAAAGATTAATTACCTTAATGAAAAACGGCAGAACCAAGGTTGAATATTTTGGAGATAAAGCCGGAGAAATATTTAAGAAAAAAGTAATTTTTGATAAAGATGGCAACCTGTTAAAACAGTTAAGCAGCTCTCTTGTAACTGAAACTTCCGCAGGAATTCCAATGGGATTTATAAGAACATTTGAAGTTACGGGAAGTGATAACAAAACAGCCAAAAGAGTTACCGAATTTTATGGAGATATGCTCCCCAAAAAGACAACTTCTCAAAATAATGCAATCATTTACGGATACAGCAATTCAAAACCAAACAAAGTTGTCGGTCACGCATATTTAGAAAATGATAAATATACCCTAAGATATATAAATAACAAGGATTTCAAAAAAGAATTCTGTGATATGGAAAGCCTTTATGCCTGGGCTAACGGAAACTTTAAACAGAGATAATCTGCTTAATTATGAGATATCCCATCTTCCGCAAGTACCGCCCCAGCGGGCAATGATATTGCCTTTAATGTCTTTAATTTTTTCTACGTGCTGAATTTCCTGTTCACCTTCAACAATTGTAATAACTTCACAATTGTTAGAGCAACCTGTACAGTCGCAAGTAATTGAATGGAAATGCATTTCACCTACCTGCCAGCCTTTGAATTTAGTTTGAGCTTCCGTATACTGGTGATTTTCCATAGCAAGCAAAGCAGCTCCGATAGCCCCCATAGTTTGGTGGTTTTCCGGAACTACAACTTTATGTCCCAAAGCTTCTTCAAAAGCTTTTACCATACCTGAGTTTGTAGCTACACCGCCCTGAAATGAGAATACAGGAAGAAGTTCTTTACCTAAAGCAAGGTTTGATAAATAGTTTCTTACAAGAGCCTGACAAAGCCCATATAATAAATCTTCAACAGGATATCCCAATTGTTGTTTGTGAATCAAATCGCTTTCTGCAAAAACACCGCAGCGACCTGCGATACGGGCAGGGTTGGAAGATTTTAACGCAGTAGAGCCGAAATCCTGAATAGGAACATTAAGTCTGTTGGCTTGCTGGTCCAAGAAGCTTCCTGTACCGGCAGCACATACAGTGTTCATAGCAAAATCCGTAACAATACCATCGCGAAGGATAATAATTTTACTGTCCTGACCGCCTATTTCAAGAATTGTTTGTACACCGGGGACATTAATACTTGCCGCAACAGCATGCGCCGTAATTTCGTTTTTAATAACATCAGCACCAACCAGAGCTCCTGCAAGGTTACGCCCCGACCCTGTTGTTCCGACACCCATAACGTTATAATCCGTAAGCTTTTGAGCAAAAAGTTCATTTAAACCTTTTTGCACTGCAATTACAGGTTTACCTGCTGTTCTAAGCATATAGCTGTCTACATATTTACCTTTTTCATCAACAAGCGCAAGTTTTGTTGTTACTGATCCTACGTCTATCCCTAAGTATACTGTTAAACTCATTTCCTTCCCTCTACAATTTTCGTTTTATATATTAATGTTATCACAAACATAAAGTAAAAGACTCTATAAAAATAGAGCCTTTTACATTTATTTATAAGAGTTTATTAACATATTTGTTGTGGATAAGCCGCCCTTTTCGATAGGATAGCACGATGATACATGTGTTGCAACATATGATGCTCTGCTCCCTCCTCCTCGTGTACCGAACGCAAATAAATCATGACCCCATTTATTCGGACCTTTCTGTCCATTAATGTCTATTGCAAATAAACTCGGTCCTGTTCCATAAAGCATAATTATTGTTCCATCAGCAAGCACATAAACTATACGCTTATTTTCTATTTCCTTTTGGTTCCAGCTGCCGCAGCCGGCAGTTTTTTGACTTAAATCATCATCGCTCAGGCTGTCATCCTGATCTTTATAATATGTATCAAGTCCCTTATACTTTGGTATACATCCATCTTTTAAAGCATTACCGTTACATTTTTTGATAATACTCAAATTCTTCTCCAGATGAGCCATAAACTGTGAACATTCCTGGAAACGTCCACCATAATCGGCAGGTTTTTCAGAGCCGTCAGCAAGAGTTGATTTTATACATACTCCTGCTTCATTATATTTTGTACAAACAGAATTTCCATAAGGATTTTTATCCCAATAATAACACTCATAATTATATCCGTTATCAGCAAAAACTTTTTGATAAGCCTGCTGCATCAATGAATATGATTTCTTAAACTGCTGTTTTAAAACATTTTTTTGATGATTTTGAATTAAAACAGGCATTGTCATCGCTGCAACCACACCGATTATACCTAACGTTATCAAAACCTCTGCTAATGTAAATCCCCTATGGTTGGAGCTTAAAAGTCTGCCCCCCCCCCGCAAGCATAGCTGCTTGACCCGTCACATT
>ERZ824598.3068-NODE-3068-length-15339-cov-3.171029_pt1 | contig 15339 bp, 19 predicted proteins | sample MGYA00519934_ERZ824598 | MGnify/ENA primary metagenome ERZ824598 (study PRJEB31778, sample SAMEA3449177) | human gut metagenome | biome: human gut; feature: human-associated habitat; material: faeces | place: United Kingdom | collected 2010/2012 ...
ACGCTCCTGTCGAAGGACGAAAAAACTGCGTATTTCGTGAAGTTCAATCTGGAAGGTCTGCTCCGTGGAGACTATCAGTCTCGCATGAACGGGTACGCCATCGGCCGCCAGAACGGCTGGATGTCCGCAAACGACATCCGGGAGCTGGAAAACCTCGACCGCATCCCTGCGGAAGAAGGCGGCGACCTGTACCTCATTAACGGCAATATGCTCCCACTGAAGAATGCGGGTGCTTTTGCAGATACACCTACCGATGACGGAAAGGAGGAAAAAACCGATGAAGAAATTTTGGAATTGGAGGAGCCGAACGGTGACGAACTCGGAGACGCAGGAACAGACACAGGAAAGAACCCTGTTCCTGAACGGGACCATCGCCGAGGAAAGCTGGTTTGACGATGATGTCACCCCGCAGCTTTTCAAGGACGAGCTCATGTCCGGCAGCGGAAATATTACCGTGTGGATCAACTCTCCCGGCGGCGACTGCGTGGCTGCAGCGCAAATCTACAATATGCTCATGGACTACAAGGGTGATGTGACCGTGAAAATCGATGGCATTGCGGCATCCGCAGCGTCCGTCATCGCTATGGCAGGCACGAAGGTGCTGGTATCTCCCGTGTCCATGCTTATGATCCACAACCCCATGACGGCGGCATTCGGCAATTCGGACGAGATGCAGAAAGCTATCAAAATGCTCGGTAGCGTCAAGGATTCCATTATCAACGCCTATGAGATCAAGACGGGGCTTTCCCGTGCCAAGCTCTCGCACCTCATGGATGCCGAAACTTGGATGGACGCAAACAAGGCTGTGGAACTCGGCTTTGCGGACGAAATCATGCAGAGAAACTCGGAATCCGAAGAGGTACCCACGCCTGCCGTTTCCATGCTGTATTCCAAGGCGAATGTGGTGAACTCCCTCATGGAGAAGATCGCCGCAAAGTGTGCCATTGAACCCAAACCCGCTGTGCCGGAGCGCACGGGACGCTCTGTAGATGAACTCAGAGCCAAGCTGAACACCATCAAAAACTACATTTAATATGGAGGTATTTCAATATGACTATCGTTGAACTGTGCGAAAAGCGCGCCAAGCTGTGGGCTACGATGGAGGGATTTCTCGACACCCACCGCGACCGAAAAGGCGTTCTGTCCGCCGAGGACGATGCCGTATACGCAAATATGGAGAAGGAGCTGAACGATCTCACCAATGAGGTCAGACGCATGGAGCGCCGCGACGCTATTGCCGCAGAGCTTGCCAAACCCGTATCCTCTCCTATCACCGAGCAGCCCCAGAAAGCGACCAGCGAAGCCAAGACCGGCAGAGCGTCTAACGCCTACCGCGAGGATTTCGGTCTGCATCTGCGTGGCAAACGTATGCTCCACAATGTGCTCTCCGAGGGCGTGGACGCCAACGGCGGCTATCTCGTCCCCACCGAATTTGAGAAGTTCATCGTGGACACGCTCAAGGAGGAAAATGTGATGCGCCGTCTGTGCAAGGTCATCACTACCGATAACGAGCGTAAGATCCCCGTTGCAGCGACCCATTCCACCGCTGCGTGGACTGCTGAAAATGCTGCCTACACCGAGAGCAATCCCACCTTCGCACAGAAGACCATTGATGCCTACAAGCTGACCGACCTTGTGAAGGTAAGCATTGAGCTTCTGGACGACAGTGCCTTCGATCTGGAAGAGTACATCGCCCGTGAGTTTGCCTACGCCTTCGGTGCTGCCGAGGAACAGGCATTCTGCGTCGGCACCGGTACGGGTCAGCCCACCGGCCTGTTCACCACCAACGGTGGCACGGTCGGCGTTACCGCAGCCAGTGCGACCGCTGTCACCACCGACGAGGTGATTTCCCTCATCTATGCACTGAAAGCACCTTACCGCAAGAATGCCAAGTTCCTGATGAACGATGCTACTGTTTCCGCACTTCGTAAGCTGAAGGATTCCAACGGTCAGTATCTGTGGCAGCCCTCCCTGCAGGCGGGTCAGCCGGACAGACTGCTCGGTTACGAGATTTACACCAGCCCGTATGCTCCCACGCTGGCGGCAGGTGCGCTCTCCATTGCCTTCGGCGATTTCCAGAGCTACTGGATCGCTGACCGCACCGGCAGAACCGTTCAGCGTCTGAACGAGCTGTATTCCACCAACGGTCAGGTCGGCTTTGTTGCCACCGAGCGTGTGGACGGCAAGATCATCCTGCCGGAGGGTATCCAGCTTCTGAAGATGAAAGCGTCTTGATGAAAGGAGGCGGCGGTGATGGACGAGCTTCTTTCCAAAGTGAAAGCCAACCTCATACTGGAACACACGGCGGATGATGCCTTGCTAAAAAGCTACATCACCGCCGCTGTTTCTTACGCCGAAAGCTACCAGCACATCCCGGAGGGCTACTACAAGGAGAACTCCATGCCGCCCACCACAGAGCAAGCCGTCATTATGCTGTCGTCCCACTTCTATGAGAGCCGGGACGGCAGCACGGGCGGCTTCTTTGCGGATAACACCGGAGCGGCACAGCAGGTGTGGAACACGGTCAATCTGCTGCTCCGCTTGGATAGGCGGTGGCAGGTATGAGTTTCGGAAAGATGAACGGCTTCGCCGACATCGTGGAAATCCGCCAAGTCAAAGACAGCGAGGGCTTCACCCATTCCGAGGAAGAAGTCCTCGCTTCCGTCCGTGTATACCGGGAAGGTCGGCATGGCAGTCAGCGTTGGGCGAACCTCGCTGCATTCAGCGAAGCGACCGATCTCTTCCGCTTTCGGTGTATTCCTGGGCTGACGGTCACTACCGACCATTTCCTCATCTGCGATGACTGCCGCTACGACATTGTGTCCGTGGAGGATGTAAAGGGGCGTGGAATGTACATTGAGGTGCTGGCAAAAAAGGAGGTGCCGACCGTTGGCAAAAGCTGAAATGAAAATGCCGGAGGATTTCCTTCTGAAGATTTCCAAGCTCGGCAGCAACTTTGACAGCGTTGCGGATACCGTCCTGCAGGCCGGTGGTGAGGTCGTGCTGAAAAGGGTCAAGAGCAATCTCTCCTCCGTTATTGGCAGAGGAACAAAATATGACTCTCGCTCCACGGGCGAACTGGAAGGTGCGCTCGGCCTTTCACCCCCCAAGCTGAACCGGGACGGCAACCACGACATCAAGGTCGGTTTCGCCGAACCTCGCTCGGACGGCGGCAGCAACGCCAAACTTGCCAACATTCTCGAATACGGCAAGCACGGTCAGCCTGCAAAACCATTTCTGAAACCTGCGAAAACGGCGTCCAGGCAGGAATGCATCGATGCCATGACCAAGGCACTGGATGAGGAGGTGGAAAAGCTGTGAGCCTGCTATCCGATTTACAAACCATCGCCGAGCATTGCGGTGTTCCAGTGGAAACGGGTGTGTTCTCTGGCAAAGCGCCGGACACCTATCTGGTCATCACGCCGCTGTCGGACAACTTCGCGCTTCACGCCGACAACGCCCCAGGCTGCGAAACGCAGGAGGCACGGCTGTCCCTCTTCACAAAGGGCAGTTACACCAAACTGAAAAATGCACTTGTCCGTGCCTTACTGGGCGCGAACTTTTATATTACCGACCGCCGGTACATCGGCTTTGAGACCGAGACCGGCTATCATCACTACGCCATTGATGTGGCGCAAATCTACGAACTGGAGGAATAAGTTATGGCGACTATCGGTCTTGACAGACTGTATTACGCAAAAATCACCGAGAACGACGCCGGTGAGGAAACCTACGGTACGCCGTCCCAGCTTGCCAAAGCCATCTCCGCTGACCTTTCGGTGGAACTGGCAGAGGCGACGCTCTATGCCGATGACGGCGCTTCGGAGATCGTGAAGGAATTCAAATCCGGCACACTCTCCCTCGGCATTGACGATATCGGCTCTGCGGCGGCATCCGACCTCACGGGTGCGACTATTGACAAGAACAAGGTGCTGATTTCCGCATCCGAGGACGGCGGCGACCCTGTGGCGGTAGGCTTCCGTGCCAAGAAGTCCAACGGCAAGTACAAGTATTACTGGCTGTACCGCGTGAAATTCGGTATTCCGGCGACGAACCTTGCCACCAAGGGCGACAGCATTACCTTCTCCACGCCGACCATTGAAGGCACCATTCTGCGCCGCAACAAGGCAGACGCAGGCAGCAAGCACCCGTGGAAAGCGGAGGCACTGGAGGGCGATGTGACCGCTGCGACTATCACGAACTGGTATAAGGAAGTCTATGAGCCAACTTATACCGCATTACCCGAAAAGACCACTTAACGGAGGTAACGCACAATGGATAACGAAAGAACCGCAGTCATCACGATCGGTGAAGAGGAGTACACACTGCTCCTCACAACCAAAGCCACCAAGGAGATCGCCGGTCGATACGGCGGTCTGGAAAACCTCGGCGAGAAGCTGATGAAGTCCGAGAACTTTGAAATGGCCATCGGAGAGATCGTGTGGCTCATCACGCTTCTGGCAAATCAGAGCATCCTCATTCACAACCTCAAGGACAAGGAGCACCCCAAGGAGCCGCTCACCGAGGATGTGGTGGAGCTTCTGACCACGCCCCTCGACCTTGCCGGATACAAAACCGCTATTACGGAAGCTCTCTACAAGGGCACCAAGCGGAATGTGGAAAGCGAGAAAGACGCAAAAAACGCACAAGTCGGGTAACGGTCTCCGATGCGGAGCTGTTTACCCGGCTTCTTTATTACGGTCTTGCCCACCTTCATCTCAGCCAGGATGAGGTGTGGCTGATGCCGTTTGGATTGCTTTTGGACTTATGGGAGTGTCACAAGCAGTATAACGGACAGGCTGTTCCTGCTCACGAACACTACATCGACGATATTATCCCGGACGGCATTTAAGGAGGTGACGGCGAATGGCAGATAGTTTCGGACTGAAGATCGGTCTTGAGGGCGAAAAGGGGTTCAAAAAAGCGCTGGCGGATATCAACCAGTCATTCAAGGTGCTCGGCTCCGAAATGAAGCTCGCCACCTCTCAGTTCGATAAAAACGATAAATCCGTGGAGGCACTCGCCGCACGGAACAAGGTGCTGCGAAAAGAGATCGATGAGCAGACAACAAAAATCGACACCCTTCGCAAGGCTCTGCAGAATGCCGCCACCTCTTTCGGAGAGAACGACCGCCGCACCCAGAACTGGCAGATCCAACTCAACAATGCCGAAGCCGCCCTCAACGATATGAACCGTGAGCTGGACGAGAACGAGAAAGCCATCAAGGAGGGCGGCAAGGCTGCGGAGGAATCCGGCAGTAAGTTTGAAGGCTTCGGCAAGGTTCTCAAAACCGTAGGTGTGGCACTCGGTGCTGTGGCTGTTGCCGCAGGTGCCGCCGCCGTAAAGCTCGGCAAAGAAGTCATCGCCGCCTATGCTGACTACGAGCAGTTGGTCGGCGGTGTTGACACTCTGTTCAAGGACTCCTCGCAGGAGATCCAGCGGTACGCCGCCAACGCATACAAAACGGCTGGCCTTTCCGCCAACGAGTACATGGAGACGGTCACGGGCTTTTCCGCAAGCCTGATCCAGTCTCTCGGCGGCGATACCGAGAAAGCCGCAAAGTATGCGGATATGGCGATCACGGATATGTCCGACAACGCCAATAAGATGGGTACGGATATGTCCTCCATTCAGAATGCCTACCAGGGCTTTGCCAAGCAGAACTACACGATGCTCGACAACCTCAAACTGGGCTACGGCGGCACAAAGCAGGAAATGGAGCGACTGCTCGCCGATGCGGAGAAGATATCCGGCGTCAAGTACGACATATCCTCCTACGCAGATGTGGTGGAAGCCATCCATGTCATGCAGGAGAGCATGGATATTGCGGGTACGACTGCAAAAGAAGCGGAAGCCACTATTTCCGGCTCTGTCAATGCGCTGAAATCTGCCGTGTCGAACCTCATTGTAGGCTTCGGCGATGCGGACGCTGACATGGAGCTGCTGTGCAACAACATGGTGGATGCCTTCAAGACCGTGGTGGCGAACATCACCCCGGTTATTGAGAACATCGTGGCGGCTCTGCCCACGGCGCTGGATGCTCTGCTGACGGCTGTGGGTGAACTGCTGCCCACACTGCTGGAAGCAGTCACCGAACTGTTCTCGCAGGTGCTGGAAACGCTGCTTTCTTTGCTTCCGCAGCTTATCCCGGCGGCGGTGTCCGCGCTCATGACCATCGTGAATACGCTGATTGAGAATCTGCCACTGCTTATCGAGGCAGCGGTTCAGCTGGTGTCTACACTGGTGACAGGCATTGCGGATGCACTGCCTACGCTCATCCCGGCAGCGGTGCAGGCTATCGTCACCATCGTGCAAGGGCTGGTGGACAGCCTGCCGATGCTTCTGGATGCAGCGCTGCAGATTATCACGGGACTGGCGCAAGGACTTCTGGACGCAATCCCCGTGTTGATCGCCGCTCTGCCGGAGATCATCAACGGTATCATTACCTTCTTACTGGATTCGATTCCGCAGATTATCGAAACAGGCATTCAGCTTCTGACCTCGCTTGTTGCCGCATTGCCGGATATCATTATGGCAATCGTGGAAGCCATTCCGAAAATCATTGACGGCATTATCAACGCGGTGCTGAATGCGATACCGCTCATTATCCAAGCGGGTATCGACCTGCTGATTTCTCTCATTCAAGCCCTGCCGCAGATCATCACGACCATCGTACAGGCGATTCCCCAAATCATCTCCGGCATCGTCAATGCACTAGTCGGAAACATCGATAAAATCATCATGGCAGGTGTGCAGTTGTTCGTTGCGCTGATTGAAAACCTGCCCACCATTATCGTGGAGATCGTCAAGGCCGTGCCGCAGATCATTGCAGGCATCGTGAAAGCCTTCGGCTCTCTGATGTATAAAATCGTAGAAATCGGCGGCAACATCGTCAAGGGACTGTGGAGCGGTATTACCCAGCTTGCCTCGTGGCTGTGGGATAAGGTGTCCGGGTGGATCTCCTCCATCTGGGACGGCATCTGCGATTTCTTCGGTATCCATTCGCCCTCAAAGGAAATGGCATGGGTCGGTGAAATGCTGGTCAAAGGCTTGTCCGGATCCATTGAAGATAACGGCGATGAAGCGGTCAAAGCCGCAGAAGGAATGGCGGAGGACATCAACGGTGTCATGGGCGACCTTGCCCACGATATGCAGACGGCTCTGCCCACCGACTTTGACGTGAACGGCTCGGTCCGATCCGCTGTTGACGGCGTGGTCGGCAAGGCGGCGTCTGCTTTCACCATTGCCCTGAACATCACGAATTTCAACAATTACAGCAGTGAGGACATCCGTCAGCTCACCTCCGAAGTCATGGAAATGGCGAACCAGTTCGCCCAGCGGAAAGGAGTGGTATTCGCATGACCTATTTTACCTACAACGGCCGCAGTTCCGCTGAGTTCGGTCTGCATATCGAGAAGAAGGACGTGTTCTCCGCACCGGAGTACGATGCGGAGTTCATCTCCATTCCCGGACGGAGCGGCGACATCATCAATCCGAACCGCCGCTTTGCCAACATCAAGGTGACCTACACGGTGTTTGTCGCCCGGAAGAATACCGCCGCCCTTGCCTCCGTCCTGCGGGATATCAAGGGCTGGCTGTATTCCGAGCCGGACAGATACTATGAGCTTACTGACTCCTACGATGCAGAGTATTTCCGCTACGGCGTCATCTCCGGTAATCTGGACATTGAAGAGCAGCTAAACAAGGTCGGCAGCTTTACCGTGACCTTCAACTGCAAGCCCTACAAATACAGTTTCGCGGGACAGAAGGTTTTAGCATCCGGCACCAGAAGGTTGTCTGTAACCAATCCCACCGCTTTCACAAGCAAACCGTACATCAAAATATATGGAGGCGGCACAGTACGGCTTATGATTCAGCCGGAGGGCGAAGGTACGAACCTGTGGACGATTTCAGAGGTCGACGAAACCATCGAAATTGACAGCGAACTTATGAATTGCTTTAAGGATACCACCCTCAAAAATGATACCGTTACCGGCGACGGCTTTCCTATGCTCAAGCCGGGAACGACCACCATCGCCTGTGCAGGAAATGTGCAGCGGATCGAGGTCATTCCGAGGTGGTGCTGTCTGTAAGGTCGCTCCCGATTGTAAGCGGTAGAAAAATTCAAAAAGGTATGGTATAATGTTTTTAAGTGAGGACGACAAATCGGAATTTTTTGTGGAGGTGTTTATATGATATTACTAAAGGTATTGGCTGTAGTTCTGGGATTGGCCTTCCTTCTGTTTGGATACTTCATTTACTTTAAAAAGAAATACAATCTTATCAACGGTTTTGAGGCGGACTTCAAAGCCGGTCGGAAGAAAGAAGAATACGCAAAGAAAGTGGGAATGATAGAGTTTGTTGTTGGTATAGTTCTGCTTATCACAGGTGTTGCACTTATTCTGTTTGCCTAATAAATTCCTATTTGTCAATCTACAAGTAACTCATTTTCATTCAACCACCAGGGAGAAATCCCCGGTGGTATTTTTATGCCCGGAAGGAGCTGACAGCCTATGATTCCAGTCCTATACCCGCCCAATGCAACGGATTTTTCCACCTTCGGTCTTGGCGTACTGACGGACACCATTTCCTGCGAAGTGACCGAAGAGCGAAACGGTGTGTTTGAGTGTCTGCTCAAATACCCGGTCAGCGGTCAGCACTACGGGCTAATCACCAAGGAGTGCATCATCAAGGCAAAACCCAACGATACTGCCGCCGACCAGGCGTTCCGCATTTACCGCATCACAAAGCCATTGAACGGCATCGTCACCATCTACGGTCAGCACATCTCCTATGACCTTGCCAATGTGCCGGTGTTGCCTTTTTCGACGGAGAGTCGCTCTCCTCAGCTCATTCTCTCGCAGCTCCTTGCCGGAGATACACGCTTCACGGGCTGGACGGACTACTCGGATGCAAAGGCGTTTTCCGTCACGCAGCGAAAAGTGTCCGCGCCTGCCTCGGCGGTACGGAAGGCTCCATGCTCTCCAAATGGTACGGCGAGTTTGAGTGGGACAACTTCACGGTAAAGTTTCATTCGCACCGTGGGCAGAAGACCGGCGTGGTCATTGAATACGGCAAGAACCTCACCGCCTTGGAGCAGGACGAGGACAACAGCGGCGTGTATACCGCATTGCTCCCGTATGCCGTATACACGCCGGAAGGCTCGGACACCGAAATGGTGATCACGCTGCCGGAGGTCACGCTCCCCATTGTGACCTCGGAGATCGTCCGGGCGAAAACGCTCATCATGGATTTCTCCGACCAGTTTGACGGAGTTGTGACCGAGGAAGCCCTCCGAGCGAAAGCCAACAGCTACATCAAAGCAAATCCGCTGGGTGCGACCATCCCTACGGTGAAGGTGTCCTTTGAGCCGCTCTGGAAACAGCCGGAGTATTCGGCACTCTTGGAGCGGGTCAATCTCTGTGATACCGTCACCATTCGGCACTCGCTGCTGGGTGTCAGCGTGTCGGCTATGGTCATTGAAACCGTGTACGACACCCTCGCCGAACGATACAAGAGCATTTCTCTCGGTCAAAGCAAGTCCAGCATGATCACCACCATCTCCGAGGTGCAGTCCACGGTCGACAAGGTGGAGTCCACGGTGGGACGCTTTCCAAAGCTGCTCCAAACCGCCATCGGTAAAGCCACCGGACTTATCACCGGTCAGAGCGGCGGCTATGTGGTTATTAACACAGACAGCGAAAGTGGGCAGCCCCACGAGCTGCTCATTCTGGACGCACCATCCATTGACGATGCTGTGAATGTCTGGCGGTGGAATGTGGGCGGCTTGGGATTTTCCCGTAACGGCTACAACGGCCCCTACGAAACCGCCATCACGGCAGACGGTCAGATCGTCGCGGACTTCATCACCTCCGGCTCCTTGGTGGCCAACATCATTAAGGCGGGTGTTATCCAGTCGCAGGATGGCTCGTCTTATTGGGATTTGGAGAGCGGCGAGGTCGTGCTTCGCGCCTATGTTTCAACCGATGAATTTGCGGAGAAAAGTGCGTATTTTCAGCAGAACGTGGATGGGCTGAACAGCTATGTGGCGACCCTCACCGAAACGGTGGAAACAGTGTCCAACGACCAAGGCATTCTGGAGGAACGGGTGCTGAACTCCGAAAGCCGTGTTTCGGAATTGGAACACACGGTGGATGGACTGTCCGTCACCATGCAGGAGCAGTACATCGGCGGCATCAACTATGTGCAGAACTCTTCCGGGCTGAACGGCATCACGGATGATTGGAGCTACTCCGGTACGGTGAAAACGGATGCCTCCACAGATACGCAAAACAACACCATTTCCGACTCCTGCTTTGTGCTGGGCGCATACTCCTCGTTGTCGCAGTACATCCGAGGGGTGGTTCCCGGCACCTATACGATCTCTGTCCGGGCGAAGAAGACCTCGACCATGTCCGGGTATTTCTATGTGACCTACAACGGGAACAAAACCAAGTACCTGTTCAATAAGTCCACGACGTTTGACTGGACGGATTACTCCGTAACGCTCACCGATGTGACCGACCCCACGTTGCGTATTTACTGCTACTGCCGGGATGCGTCCATTTATCTCGCCGACATCATGATTTCCGAAGGAGCGATTCCCCGAAAGTGGACGCCTGCTCCCAACGAGATCTACACTCAGGAGGTCAAGATCGACAAGCGGGGCATCGAGGTATCCAACAGCGCATCGTCTCAGCGGACGGTCATCACGAACACGGAGTTCGCCGGTTACTACAACGACGAGGTGATCTTTACCCTGAACAAGGACGAAACGCAGACCAAGAAAACCACGGTGGACGGCGAGCTGACTGTGGGCAAAACGAAGTTTGTCCCGATGCCGACGGCGTCCGAAGGGCTGAACATCGTCATTCTGGATTAAAGAGGGAAAGCTATGGCAACTTGGAAAAGCGCGGCATACGATGGGCGCTATCTTCAACTGGACATTTCAGAAAGCGTGAATGTGGTCGGTAACAGCTCGACACTTTCCTGGACGCTGACCTCTACCGGTGGCGCATCCACTTACTACACCATTGACACGACCACTGTAACGATCAATGGTACGACCGTATACTCAAAGGGCCGTACCTATTGGGATGACCGTGTTTTCCCGGCAAAGAAAGGTTCTGTCAGCGGCACGATTACTGTGGCTCATGACAGCAACGGCAGCAAAACGATTGCGGTCGGATTCTCGACCCGTGTTTATATCTACGGTTCACAGGAATACGGCGGCAGCATGACGCTGACTACCATTGACCGCTCTGCTCCCACAGTTACATTCAGTACATCGAATGTCACGGCAAACGGGTTCAAAATCTCCGCGACATCCTCGGCCACGGCGGACATCTGGCAGTACAGCACAAACGGCGGTTCGAGCTGGACGCAGTTCTCAACGACGGCATCCACCAGTGCCAGTGTGACGATCACCTCGCTTTCGCCGAACACGAGCTATACGGTGAGGGTCAGAGCAAGGCGGCAATACAACCACGTCTACGGCACTTCCGGCAGTTCCACGGTCAAGACGCTGGGCGGTGCTGTGGTGAATAGTGTCAACACGGTGACGGCGGACAATGCCACGGTTTCCATTACCATCAATGTGACCGTGTACGAAGCCTCCTACACCAATACGCTGGTGCTCAAAAACGGCAGCGCGACCATCCTGACTATTTCCGGGCTTTCCTGGTCGAAGGGCACTGCGAACCGCACGGTTACGCTGACATCGGCGCAGAGAACGACACTGCTGAATGCAATGGCATCCATCAAGTCGTTCACTGGTACCTTTGCGGTTTCGTCTTACAGCGGGTCTACGCAGATCGGCAGCACCTCAAGCAAGACCGCCACGGTACTGACCACGGCAACCAATTCTGCTCCAACCATAAGCGGATTCACTTATGCCGACAGCTACACGACCACAAAGAACCTCACGGGCAACGATCAGCTGTTCGTACAGGACTACTCGACCCTCAAAGTTACACCGGGAACAGCGACTGCGAAGAACGGAGCGTCCATTTCCAACTACACCGCTTCCTGCAACGGTTTATCCGCATCCAATTCAACTGGGTCTGCTATCACAGTCGGAAAGATCGCCAAGTCCGGCAGTGTGACGGTCACGCTCTCGGTCACGGACTCCCGCGGTTATACCGCCAGCGTTTCCCAAACTATTACGGTCATCCCATACGCAAAGCCGAAAATATCCTCGGTAACGCTCCGGCGCACCAACGATATCGAAGCGGAAATGCAGCTCAAATTCAGCGGGTCTATTTCCGCAGTGACAGTAGACGGGACGCAGAAAAACAGCGTGGTTTATGTGCGGTATCGTTACAAGAAAACCAGTGAGAGCAGCTACGGCAGCTACACCAGTATCTATTCCGGCACGACAAAAAGCGGAACCTCTTTCAGCTACTCCAATTTGGAGCTGTGCAGTCTGGATGCCAACAGCTCCTACGACTTTCATCTACAGATCCAAGACAAGCTCTATTCTTTGAGCAGTCTGGATCTGTATTTTACTGTTCCGCAGGGCACGCCGCTCATTGCGCTTCGGAAAAAGAAGGTCGGCATCAACACGCCGGAGCCACAAGCCATGCTGGATGTTGCCGGAGATATGCGGGTGGATGGCTCACCCCTTGCGGATTTTGTCATTCAGCAAGGGACAAGCGGCATCTGGAATTACCGTAAATGGAAAAGCGGTACAGCGGAATGTTGGGGTCAGTATTCCTTTACGACCGCCATTTCGACGGCATGGGGCGTGCTCTATGAGAGCGGCGCAATTGCGCTCCCTAATTTTCCATTTACCTTCGCGGAAATTCCCCATGTCCATATCTCCACGGAGAACAGCAATTACGCCATGTTTGTGGAGCGAGGCAGTTCGAGTAGCTGGTCTACAACGACCAACCCCGGAAAGATATTTGCCGTAAGACCAAATACAGTACCATCGGCAACCTACAAAGTATCAATCTATGCTATCGGAAAAGTGTGACGCTCCGGCGTCACTTTTTTCATACCCATTTTTAATTTCAAAGGAGGACAAACAACATGAAAGAATTCTGGACGACCATTCAGGTAGTGTTCGCCGGTATCGGCGGCTGGCTCGGATGGTTCTTGGGAGGATGTGACGGCTTGCTTTACGCGCTTCTGGCTTTCGTAGTCATCGACTACATCACCGGCATCATGTGCGCCGTGGTGGACAAGAAGCTGTCCAGCGAAGTCGGATTCAAGGGCATTTTCAAAAAGGTGCTCATCTTCGCTCTGGTTGGCATCGGGCATATTCTTGACACCCGCGTCATCGGCAGCGGCTCGGTGATGCGTACCGCCGTCATTTTCTTTTACCTTTCAAATGAGGGAGTATCTCTGTTGGAGAACGCCGCATATCTGGGACTGCCCATCCCGCAGAAGCTGAAATCCGTGCTGGAGCAGCTTCATGACCGTGCTGAAAAGGAGGACGAATAATATGGCTTACACGAACAGCCCTCTGGTGTCCTACACCAAGCTCAGTCCGAACCACTCCGGACAGCGCACCTACAGCATTGACCGCATCACGCCGCACTGCGTGGTGGGTCAGTGCTCCGTGGAAACGCTGGGCAACATCTTTTTGCCGACCTCGCGGCAGGCAAGCAGCAACTACGGCATCGGTGTCGACGGGCGGGTCGGAATGTATGTGGAAGAGAAAAACCGCTCCTGGTGTTCTTCTTCCGCAGCCAACGACCAGAGAGCCATCACCATCGAGTGTGCCAGCGACAACACCGAGCCTTACGCTTTTAAGGATGTGGTGTACCAGCGGCTCATCGAGCTTTGCACCGACATCTGCAAGCGCAACGGAAAGACGAAGCTGCTCTGGCTCGGCAATAAGGCCAAGACGCTGAACTACACGCCGAAATCTGACGAGATGGTTCTGACTGTCCATCGGTGGTTTGCAAACAAGAGCTGCCCCGGCAACTGGATGTATGCCCGCATGGGCGATTTGGCATCCAAGGTCACGGCAGCTCTCGGCAGTGAGGTGAAGCCGGTTGACCCGGCCAAGCCCACCGGCTCTATCAAGGTCGGCGACCTCGTGACTATCACGGGCAGCACCTACTATGGCGGCAAATCCATTCCCGGCTGGGTGAAGAAGCTCCGCTGGTATGTGGTCGAGGTCAGCGGCGACCGTGCGGTCATCAACAAGGACGAGTCCGGCAGGTACGCCATCATGTCGCCGGTCAAGACCTCTGCACTTGCCGTGGCAGGTACCAAACCCACCGATGACTATCGCATCCATACCGTGGTGCATGGTGACACCCTCTGGGCGATTGCCAAGAAGTATCTCGGCAACGGCAGCCGCTACAAGGAGATCGTCAGCCTGAACGGGCTGAAAAGCAATGTCATCTACAGCGGTATGAAGCTGAAGATTCCTAACTGATATGAAGCCCATCGAGGATTTTTTCTTCGGTGGGCTTTATTTTTTTGCCTGTTTTTTTCCGAAATGCCCTCCTCATGTTCATGGGATAGTGAGGAGGTGGTTCACACATGACAGACCATCAGAAAGCAAAGGTAGTCGAAATGAGAAAAGCCGGATGCGGCTATTCTGAAATATCCAAAGCTCTGTCCGTTTCGAGAGATACCGTCAAGACCTTCTGCCGCCGAAACAACATCACGGTCGACAGCACCGAAGAACCGAAAGAGGCAGCGGGAATCTGCCCGGAATGCGGAAAGCCGATAACGCAGATATCCGGCAGAAAACCGAAGCGTTTCTGTTCGCCGGAGTGTAGACAGAAATGGTGGAACGCTCACCCGGAGCGTGTCGGGCAGAAAGCGGTTTATGAATATGTTTGCCCCAACTGCGGTCAGTCCTTTACCGCCTATGGAAACAGCCGCAGAAAATACTGTTCCCACGAATGCTATGTGGAGACAAGGTTCAAAGGCGGTGAAGCCCATGACTAAAGAGCAGATAACAGCGGAAATCAAATATCAGGCGAGCATTGCACCGTTTCGGCTAATGCTGAAAAGCGGACAGATTTCCACAGAGGATTATCGTGTGATAGACACAATACTCACCGAAAAATACCTTCCTGTTTTCGTTCAATTTATTCCTCCAAATTGACTGGATATATTTCAAAATCAGAGTTAATATGTCCGATACCAAAGGAGGGATACAATGAAAAAAACTATCGTAAACATTGCCCCTGCCGTAGCGGAAACCCCTTGTACAAAACGTGTGGCGGCCTATGCCAGAGTTTCCTGCGGCAAGGACACCATGCTGCATTCCTTGGCGGCGCAGATCGACTATTACCGGCAAGCGCTGCATCTGGACAAGCCGCTGATCGTACAGTTCGGCTATTATCTGCGTTCGCTTGCGGACGGGACGCT
>ERZ824598.3074-NODE-3074-length-15311-cov-3.610383_pt1 | contig 15311 bp, 15 predicted proteins | sample MGYA00519934_ERZ824598 | MGnify/ENA primary metagenome ERZ824598 (study PRJEB31778, sample SAMEA3449177) | human gut metagenome | biome: human gut; feature: human-associated habitat; material: faeces | place: United Kingdom | collected 2010/2012 ...
CTATTCTACTATCTTTTGAAAAATTTTTATCAAATAATCCACCTATAATTCCAACTACAGCTAAACATACAGATGTTATACCTAAACTTTTTCCAATCCACAAATCTATTAAAATACCATATATTATTCCATATATAGTTCCTCTACTTCTTCCCATAAATAATCCAATAAATAACACTAAAATCACAAATAGATTTGGTTTTACTCCAGCTATTGTAAAATTAACAAAAAATATTGATTGAAGCAAATATATAAATATAAATACCAATATTAAAGATATATATATCAATGCCTTTTTCATTATTTAAATGTTCCTTTCTTTATTTTATTATTACAAGTACAGTCTCTAATTTATCAAAGTCTACGGCAGCTTCAACTACAGCATATGAATCAATTTTATTCGTTCCTGTTTCAACTTTTTTTATTCTTCCTACATGAATTCCTTTTGTATAAATTCCCCCCATTCCAGAAGTTTCAACACTATCTCCTTGTATAACATTTGAATCTATTTTTAAATTTGTTGCTTTTAATGTTGACTCACTTGCAATTGTTCCTTTACATATCATAATATCTCTTGTTGTGCTTGCTAAACAACTTGTTGAACTAGCACTATCTACAATAGTCTGAATTTTAGATGTTGTTGCTGTTGTTTCAGCAATATATCCTACTAATCCTTCATTAGCAATAACTGTCATATTTTCTTTAATTCCATTATCTGATCCTATATTTATAACTAATGTTTTTGAATAATTGCTAATATCTCTTGATATTATTGTTCCTGGGATTGTCGTATATTCTCCATATTTTTCAGCTAAATTTAATTGTTGTTTCAATTGATCATTTTCTGTTTTCATAACTTCAAATTCTCTTAAACTTTTTTCCAATTCACTATTTTTTTGCTTTAATTCTTCATTTTCTTTTTTTAATTCATTTACATTTTCAAAGAACTTGTCATTATTGTTTACTTTATTTTTCAAATATGTTAATCCATTTTGAATAGGCACAACTACAACATTTGCTACTCTTTCAAGTGTAGATATATTTTCTTTACTATTATTTGTAAATATTACAAGTAATATCAATATAATTATCGTTATAATTACACCTATTACTCCACTTTTATTACTTCTATCCATATATATCCTTTTATTAAAATATTTAGGTTTTTAAGTTTCCCATAAACTTTCTAATTTTTATCTTTTTCTGGCATTTTTTAAAACTGTTCTTAATTTTTCTATATCTTGTAATGTCTTTCCTGTTCCTCGTACAACACATTCTAAAGGTTCTTCTGCTACATATACTGGCATTCCTGTTTCCATACTAATAAGTTTATCTAAGTTTTGAATTAATGCTCCTCCACCTGACAAAACTATACCTTTTTCCATTATATCAGAAGCTAATTCTGGTGGCGTTTTTTCTAATGTTAACTTTACTACTTCCACTATTTGTGAAACTGATTCTTTTATTGCTTCTTCTATTTGTCCTGATGTAATTATTTCTGTAGTTGGTAATCCTGTAGCAAGATCTCTTCCTTTAATTTTCATGCTCATTTGTGACATTAGTGGCAATGCACATCCTAATTCTTTCTTTATATTTTCTGCTGTTGTCTCTCCAATTGCCATATTCATTTCTTTTTTTACATAATTTACAATATCTTCATTAAGTTCATCTCCAGCTATTCTTATGGAATTACTTAATACAATTCCTCCCAAAGATATCACTGCAACTTCTGTTGTTCCTCCTCCAATGTCTACAATTATGCTTCCACTTGGCTGTTCTATTTCTATTCCTGCTCCAATAGCAGCAGCCATAGGTTCTTCTATTAAATATACTTCTTTTGCACCAGCTCTTATTATTGTTTCTTCAACAGCTCTTTCTTCTACTTCCGTAATTCCTGATGGTACACCTACAATAACCCTTGGTCTTATTGCATTGTATTTTTTACATACTTTATCCATTATTTTTTTTAACAATAGTTTTGTTGCTGTAAAATCTGCTATTACACCATCTTTCAATGGTCTTATTGCATTTATTTCTTTTGGTGTTCTACCAAGCATCTCTTTTGCTTCACTTCCTATTGCAATTACATTGCCAGTTTGATTTTCAACAGCAATTACTGCTGGTTCTCTATAAACTATTCCTTTTCCATTTATTGTAACCAAAATATTTGCTGTTCCTAAATCTATTCCTATATCTTTAGAATTTAATGATAAAAATCCCATTTTCCCCATTCCTTCCAAATGTTTTTATATATTTTCTGAACCTATTCTTGCAAAAATACTCGTATAACTATTTTCACCAATTATTATATGATCTATTAATTTAATTCCTAATATTTCAGAAGCTTTTTTTACTTCTTTTGTAAATTCTATATCATTTTTACTTGGAGTTATATCTCCAGAAGGATGATTATGTATAAGTATAATTTGCATAGCTTGTACTTTTACTGCTTCATTTAATACATTTTTTATACTTGCTTTTACAAAATTTCCAGCACCCTTTGCTATATCTTTTATTTTCAATAATCTATTTTTGTTTCCAAGCATCATCAATTTTAATATCTCTTGTTTTTCAAATCTCATCTCTTCAAATAGTATCTCTGCTACATCACTTGGTTTATTTATTATTATATTCTTATAATTATTAATTGAATTCATTCTTACTGATAATTCACATACAGCTTTTATTTGTATAGCTTTTACTTTTCCAATTCCTTTTATTTTAATCAATTCTTCGATTGTCATTTCCTTTAAAAACTTTAGACTATTTTTGCTTGTATTTTCATTTAATGTTAATATTCTTTGTGCTAATTGCACAGATGTTTCTTCTCTCGTTCCACTTTTTATTATTATTGCTAATAGTTCTGCATTTGTTAAATTTTTTTCTCCATATTGTTCTAACTTTTCATATGGTCTTTCCGTTACTGGTAAATTTTTCATTTTCATTGGCATGTTTTTTCATTCCTTTCTTTTTTTATTATAAGCTTTTCATACCAATTTTCTTCTATAAATTACTACGGATTCCCCAATTATTGTGCTATTATTATACATTGGTTTTATGTTTTTTTCAAGACTTATTTTACAATTATAATAATATTTTAATCTTCTTTTTTCCTTATCTTAGAAAAATCATATTGTTGGAAAAATCTGTTTCTTTAAAAATATTTATTAACATAGTATAATATAAATATATTGGAGGTTTTACTATGAAATTTGAAAAATTAACTAACAATAAAATTAAAATATATTTTTCTAATGAAGATATGAATTCAAATAATATTTCAAAAAAAACATTATTTTCAAACAATTCAATTTCTCAAGATTTTATTCAGTCTATCCTAAAATCTGCTGAACAATATCTTAATTTTCAAATTGACGCTGAAAATATATTAGTTGAAATTTTAAACCATAATGATGGATATATTTTTACCATTACACAAGTTAATTCTAATTTTTTTGAAAATATTGGAAATACTATTTTTTATAGATTTAATTGTTTTGAGGATTTTTTATCATTTTGTACATATATAAAAAACATGAATTGGTCTATTAAAGAATCTTTTTCTCTATTTATCTTAAATAATGCTTATTACTTACATTCCATTCACTATATTTCTGAAAATCTAGATAATATTATTTGTGAATTTTGCCATAAAAAATTTTTTTCTTCACGGATTTTTAGGAATTTTAAATGAATATGGAAAAAATCTATTCAATACTGATGCTATAAATGAATGTATAAATACATTTGCTTTATAATATGTAAAAAATCAAAGGAATAATAATTCCTTTGATTTTTTATTAATATACATAATTTTGAGGATTATATGCTACTCCATTTACTCTTATTTCTAAATGCAAATGTGGTCCTGTACTATTTCCTGTTGAGCCTACTGCAGCTATTGTTTCTCCCTGGCTTACTCTATCTCCTACTTTTGCATATAATTTACTACAATGCCCATAATATGTTTCTATTCCATTTCCGTGTGAAATTACAAGCATTTTTCCATATGCGCTTTTGGTTCCTGAAAATGTTACTACTCCTGATGCAGCTGCTTTTATTGGTGTCCCTGTTGATGCTGCTATATCTAGCCCTGTATGTGCTCCAGATCTAACTCTACTAACAGATCCAAATCTTGATGTTATTGTCCCTGAAATAGGTCTAATTAAATTTAATCCTATTCCTATACTTTGATATGATAAATTTGCAGATGTATTTACTTTTCCTGAATTTTTAGCTACTTTAGGTACTTCTACTTTTTTTACATATAAATCTGCTACAACTGTTTCCACATCTGAAAATTCTTCCAAATTTGTTTCATACATTTCTGTTATTACTATTTCATCTGCATTTGTACTCTCTTTTTCTTTTAGTTGATTTACAATTTCTTCTGCTGATGCAAAATCTGATACATATGCTTTTATTTCTTCTCCAATTGATATAGCATAATAATTATAATATGTAATTCCTTGTTTTTTTACAGTTTCAAATATTTCATCATCATTTGTTACTATATTTCTTTTTAGCAAACACATTTTATATTCTGGCATAGATTCCATTTGAACAAATGCAACATTTGATTGTCCATCTCCACTTTCCATATATTTATTTATTTCAGCTTGTAATTTGCTTTTATCTTTACTATAACCTATCTGTTCTCCATTTAAAGTTACACTATATATTGGCTTAAAAAATAAAGCTACTGCACAGATTATTAACAATATAGAAATTCCTAAAAGTATTGTAAGTTTCATTGTTTTCCTTGCTAATACTAGTATTTTTTTTATCATTAATTTTTTCTCCTGTTCATTTTCTTATTATTTATTTCGAAATTTTTTTATATTTTATATTACTTTGACTGATTTTAGCAATTTTTCTTATCTCCCGTTTTTTGTACATATCTTTTCTTTTTCTCTTTTATTATCTCTTTTTCTTTCGTTTTCTCCTTTTTGTATAAATTAAAATGAAATTCAGATTTCCGTAAGAAAATCAAACTTCATTTTAATTTTCTTATTGGATTTGTTTTCTTAAGTTATCAATATCTTTTATTTCTGCTTTTGGTGATGGATTTGAATATCTTTTTAAATTTGCTATTTTTATTAAATCATATTGTAAACTTTCTTCATTATTTCTTATTTGCTGAAGTGTTTGTCTTAATCCTATATTTTCACATTCACATATCGCATTTTGATAGTCTTTTATACTAAATTTTAAGTCTTCTATAATATCATTTATCATTGTTTTTTCTTCCATTTTTTCAACCTTTCTGATATAAAATTTTTATGTGTTTAAATAACTTGTAAGTAATTGTTTTGTATTTAATGCTTCTTGTGCAATATTACTAAACATTTGTTGTAATTGTATATCTTGTATTTGAGATAAATATGCATTTATTTTTTGATATTTGTTTTCATTTAAGAAAATTATTTGTCTTATATGTTCTAACTCTAACTTTGTTAAATCTGGCATTTTAGTTCCTTTCATACATAATTTTTCTTAGTATTTCAAAATTAATTTTATTTATGCAAAAAATAGCCTAAATTTTTCCTTTGAAATCTTAGGCTATTTTTATATTTTTATATTATCTCTAAATTTGCAAATTTTGCCATTAATCTTTTATGACCAAATTTATCAAAATTAATATCAACTTTTAAATCATCACCTTCAGGTTCAACATAATTTATTGTTCCTTCTCCAAATTTTTTGTGATATACTTTTGTTCCTGCTTGATATTGTGATAAGTCAACACCTTTACTTTGATTCTTTTTATTCAAATTATTTAAGAAACTTTCTGCTGTTCTAAACCCATATCCTGAGTTTTCATTTGTTTTTTCATTATTATTTCTTGAACCAAATATATTTGATGCTGATGTTGCATATTGTGGTTCTTGAATTTTATATGATTTAATATTTCCATTATCCCTGCTTCCATAACTCCAAGAATATCCACTATCTCCAAAACTTGATTTTTCATAAGTACTTCCACTTCCCATTGCTTCTTCATATCCGTCTACCATTTCAGCCGGAATTTCCTTTAAAAATCTTGATGGTTGATTAAATGATGTTGATCCAAATGTTGTACGTTGTTTACTTCTTGTTAAAAATAGCTTTTCTCTTGCTCTTGTTACTCCTACATAGCATAAACGTCTTTCTTCTTCAATATCTTTATCTTCTCCAATTGATTTAAAACCTGGGAATACACCTTCTTCCATTCCTACTAAAAATACTACTTGGAATTCAAGCCCTTTTGCACTATGTAGTGTCATCAATGTTACAGAATCTTCTGTTTCTTCTACATTGTCTAAATCACTTGATAATGTTATTCCTTCTAAGAATTCACTTAATGTATTTTCCGCTGATTCTTCTTCAAATTCTGTTGCTACATTTAAAAATTCTTCAAGGTTTGCAATTCTATTTTCTGCTTCTATTGTATTTTCTGTTTCAAGTGCTTTTGTATAACCTGTATCTCTTAATATTTTTTGTATTAATTCAGATATTTTTAAATTATCTTTTTGAACCATGAATTCTTCCATACAGTTTATAAATTCCCTTGAATTTGTATAAACTCTATTTAATCCATAACTTTGTGCATTTTTTATTACTTCATACATAGATGTTTCTGCTTGCTCTGCTGTTTGTTCAACTGCTTCTAAACTTGTCTTTCCTATTCCTCTTTTTGGTTCATTTATTATTCTATTCAAACTTAAATTGTCTGATGGATTTTGTACTAATCTCAAATAGGAAATTATGTCTTTAATTTCTTTTCTTTCATAGAATTTTAATCCTCCAACAATTTTATATGGTAATGCTTCTCTTCGTAAAATTTCCTCTATTGCTCTTGATTGTGTATTCATTCTATATAATACTGCAAAATCTGAATATTTATAATTATTCTTTTTTCTTAATTCTTCTATTTTATCTACAATGTATTTTCCTTCATCATATTCATTATCAGAACAATATACTTCTGGTAATTCTCCTTCTCCATTTTCTGTCCATAATTTTTTTTCATATTTTACTTCATTGTTTTTTATAATTGCATTTGCTATATTTAATATATTTCCTGTACATCTATAGTTTTGCTCTAATTTGATTATTTTAGTTCCAGGAAAGTCTTTTTCAAAATTTAATATATTAGCAATATCTGCACCTCTAAAACTATATATTCCTTGGTCATTGTCTCCTACGGCTGTAATGTTTCCATTCTTTGATGCCAATAACGTTACAAGTGTGAATTGTGATTTGTTTGTATCTTGATACTCATCTACCAATATATATTTGAATTTATCTGAATAATATTGTAATACATCTACATTTTCTAATAAAATTTTAATTGTATAGTTTATTATATCATCAAAATCTATTGCATTATTCTCTTTTAATCTTTTTTGATACATTTCATATACTTCTGCAATTTTTTCTCTTCTATAATCTCCATGTACTTTTGCACTATATGCATCTGGTTCTAACATATCATTTTTTGCATTGCTTATTTCTGATAAACATGATCTGTCATTTAATATTTTTTCATCTATGTCTAATTCTTTTAAGCATCGTTTTACAAGTGTTTTTTGGTCTGATGAGTCAAATATTATGAATGATGAATCAAATCCGATTCTATCTATAAATTTTCTTAAAATTCGTACACATATTGAATGGAATGTTCCAACCCACATGTCTTTTGCTTTATCTCCAACTAGCAATTCTATTCTTTCTTTCATTTCATTTGCTGCTTTATTTGTAAATGTTATTGCTAATATATTCCATGGTAATACATTTTTTTCTTGTAATAAATATGCTATTTTATGTGTTAATACTTTTGTTTTTCCGCTTCCAGCACCTGCAATTACAAGACATGGTCCTTCTGTATTTACTACTGCTTCATATTGTTTGTCATTTAATCCTTTTAATATATCTTCCATTATTTTTTCCTTCCTCATAAGCATAAAATTAAACGGATATTTTTTCGAATATCCGTTTGAATTATACTATATTTTTATTTTTTTTACAAGGCTTTTATTGCAATTATTTTTATTACATATTAAGAAGATTACCATGAACCTCCTCCGCCTCCACCAGAGCCTCCTCCAGATGAGCCACCACCAGATGAACCTCCTCCAGATGAACTATCTGATGGACTAGAAGACATTGCAGTTGTTGCAGCAGCCATTGTTGTAGTCATAAATGTACTAAAGTTATTCATATTAAAATCATCTCTTGAGTCATACCAATCTGGGGCTTTTAAAGCTATTGTTTCAAATTGTTCCATCCATACTTTTGATACATCTAAAGCATATGTATATGGTAATACATTATAAAAATATTCTGGATTTTGTTCTACTAAGCTTTCTAATTGAGATTTTTCAGCAGTTTGTAAAAATCTTCTAAATCCTTTTATCTTTCCAAATAGCTCATTTCCATACTTTGTTCTTTTTTGCATTATATTTATAAATATACATAAAGTCATTATACATATTATTCCAATAAAATATGAAGATAAATATGTTTCATTATTTAATAATGCTGGCAATACAATCGTAGCCCAAGGCATTCCTCCAAATCCAAGTCCCCATATCACTCCAAAGATTTTTATTGATATTGATGTCTTTCCAAACAGCATTCCAAATAAAACAGAAAAACCTATCAATGGAAATAATATTGCAAATATTAAACTTGTAAGTCCAGTATATTCTAAAACAGGTTTTACTGTAATTATACAAAACATAAGAATAGCAAAAACTATAACTATTTTTCTACTCGTACTCGCTTTATACTCAAATATTTTATCTTTATTTTCTTTAGAATTCATATTATTTTTTATTTTATTTAATGTTTTATAAAACTCATCATATAATAGTGTTGCTGTTGCTGAGGTCCTTCCATATGAAAATAATCCTTCTAAGAACATTTGCTCATTTTCATTATTACCATCATATTCTTTTTGTTTTATAAATCTGAATCCTTTTGTCTTTTTTAATAACCCTTGATCTTCTATTTGTTCAATTTTTAAATATCCTTTATTTGCTAAATAAATAAGTAATGAAATAATAGATGAATTATCTGCACTTCCTTTATATATATACCCAATTTCAGCAGAATTAAATCCTTCTGGTGGATAAAATTCTACTGTTTCTATAACTTTATCATCTTTTCCATATTTTAGCCATAACAAAAGAGCTACTAAAATAAAACATATAGAAATTGCTATTATTATAATTGAATAAATATCTATTTTCCAACCAGTTTTAACAAAATATCCTTCTGGTAAAGTAAGCCTAATTGTTACCCCTTCTCCTGCACTTAATGTTTTATTTATAGAACCACTTATAATATTTCCATCTACACTATAAGAAACATTTGAACTATTTGTTGAACCTTTACTTCCACTTGAAAAACCTAATAAAGTTTTATCAAATGTTTTCGGCATTTTTATTGTAAATGATAATTTTTTTATTGTTGTATCCCATTCATTTCCAATTAAATTATAATATAGTTCATCTGCATTTTTTAAAGGATCTTTTCCTATATTATACCTATACTTTATTGTATATGAATGTTTTCCCGTTAATGTTTGTTCACTGTTTCCTATTTTTATAACTTTATATCCATTTTCCATATATGTAGTATATTTTTCACTAACACTTATATTTGTTATTTTGGCTTTATTACTTGATTTTGTTCCATCTGTTCTCGTTATCTCGTTTCTTAATGGTATTTTTCTAAATATTCCGATGTCTAGCACTATCAAAATATGTTGTTATTTCTTCTGTTATATCAAATGTATTATCTTCATTTACAACCATATTAATATTATAGTTATCAATTGTATATCCTCCACTTGAAGTTATTGCCAAAACTTTATTCGAAAGTATACATAATAATACAATTGAAATGAAAAGAATATATTTTAAATATTGTTTTTTCATTTTATAATTCTACCTTTACATTATTTTTTTCTTCTGATTTTGCTTCAAACATATTAGCTTGTTTAAAACCAAAAATTTTTGCAACTATATTACTTGGAAACATTTGTATTTGATTATTTAATATCCTAACTGTTCCATTATAATATTTTCTACTATTTGCTATATCATCTTCGATTTTCGTTAAGTTTTTACTTAATTGTGAAAAATTATCGCTTGCTTTCAATTCTGGATAATTTTCAGAAATAGCCATGATTTTCGAAATTTCTTGTGTTAATTGTTCATTCATATTGATTTTATTATTTGTTGTCATTGTATCATAACTATTAGTTCTTAATTTTGTTATTTCACTAAATGTTTCTTTTTCATATTTAGCATAACCTTTTACTGTCTCAACTAAATTTGGTACTAGCTCCCATCTTTTCTTTAAATACACATCCATTGTTGAAAATGCTTCTTTTACTAAATTGTTTGACTTCACCAAAGAATTATATTGAATAAAAATATATACTAATATTAAAGCAATTATTATAATTCCTATTACCATATTTACACCCCCTAATAATTTTATTATAATTATTTTTATTACATATTGAAGAAATTACCAAGAACCTCCTCCGCCTCCGCCAGAGCCTCCTCCTGATGAGCCTCCTCCTGAATCTGATGATGAGCTTTCTCTAAAGTCATCAATACTTGATGGACTAAAAGACATTACATATTCTACTGAAGTCATTGTTGTAGTCATAAATGTACTAAAGTTTTCATTTGCTTCATACCAATCTGGTTCTTTAAAAGCTATTGTTTCAAATTGTTCCATCCATATTTTTGAAACATCTAAAGCATATGTATATGGTAACATATTATAAAAATATTCCGGATTTCGTTCTACTAATTCTTCCAATTGATTTTTTTCAGCAGTTTCTAGAAATCTTTTAAATCCTCTTATTTTTCCTAACATTTCATTTCCATATTTAGTTCGTTTTGGCATGATATTTGTAAACAATAATAAAACTATTATGCATATTATTCCTATAATATATGATTTTAAATACATTGGATTATTATATAACGCTGGTAATACTATTTTAAACATTGGAATTCCAACAAATAAAAGCCCAGATATAAATCTGAATATTTTTAAAAATCTTGGTACTTTCTCCATTTCACTTGTTAACCACAAATACATACCGATTCCTTGAAAAAATAATGTAAAAAACAATTCAAATAAATTTTGCCCTCCAGAATACTCAATAATAGGTTTTATTATAATTGTTGTAATTATAATAAATACTAAAATAATCATAATTTTAAACAATTTTCTAAATTTACTTGCTTTTAAATCAAATATTTTATTTTCATTTTCTTTAGTATCTATATTATTTTTTATTTCATCTAATGTTCTATAAAATCTATTATACAATAGTTTTTCTGTAGCCAAAAATCTTCCATTTTCAAATAATCCATCAAAAAACATTCTCTCATTTTCATTATCGCCATCATATTCTTTAAGCTTTACAAATCTGAATCCTTTATTATTAAAAGAGTCTTGCTTTTTCGTCTGTTCGATTTTTAAATATCCTTTATTAGCCAAATAAATAAGTAATGATATAATAGTTGAATCATCTACATAACCTTTATACATATATCCAATTTCAGCTGAGTTAAATCCTTTAGGCGGATAAAATTCTATTGTTTCTACAACTTTATCATCTTTTCCATATTTTAGCCATAAATAAAATGCAATCAAAACAAACATTATTGAAAGTGTTATTATCATAATTGAATAAATATCTATTTTCATTTTTATACTCATCCCCATTTCTTAATGTTTTTATTTTATCATACCATAATTTTTTTTACTAGATATTTAGAACAAATAAGAAAAATTTTTAATTTTTCTTTGATTTGTTCTCGCCCAATTTAAATTTCTGAGCGAAACAATGAAATCTCAAAGGGATAGTGATTGTGGCATTTTATATACTAGGAACCTAGTATATAAAAAAACACTTCATTTTGAAGTGTTTTCTCTATATATTAAATATCATCATCTTTAATTACATGATATTCTTTAAGAATTTTTTCAATATCTGTGCCTTTAATTTGCTTTAAAACTTCTTTTAATGCAATTTTTTCTTTTAATCCTAAATTCATTTCTGTAATAGGTTTTCCATCTCTTAATTTAACTGTTGCATTTAATAAATCTCTTATATCATAAGTGCTTCCCCATACTTCTGGTACACCACGATCAACATTTAATAATGTGTAAACAGCTACCATTGCTGTACGAATTGAATATTCTGTTGTAAATATTGTATCTCTTTCTGTTTCTGCAAATTGACCTAAAAATGCAAAATTTACTGCTTGATTTGGAACTACTTTTGGTCTATCTGTTCCATTTCTTGGCATAAAGAATGCATCAATATATGGCATCATTACAGGTATTGTATTAGCACTATTTTCAGCTAATTCTTCTATTTGATTTTCTGGTACTCCTAAATGATATAACCATTCCATACAAATCTCTTTACCTGTACAATCTCTCATTGGTTTCTTTACATAGTTTCCTGGAACATTACTAAATAAACCATAGATCCATCCAACAAGTTGTCCCTTTGGTTGACTTCTAAATTGTGGTTGACGATTAAATGTCCAACTTAATAACCAATTTGAATCTTTTACTGTTACAATTCCTCCTGTAACAACTTTTCCACTAAATGGATCTCTCTTACATATTTTTTGAACATATGGTGGAATCCTATCATCTAGTGTTGTTACTGTTGCACTCATCCAATTTGTTAATTCTGGATCATAACAGAATTTGTCTGGATTTCCAAATGAAGAATCTTGTTCGGCAATTTTACGCCATAAATCCCATCCTCCACCTGGTTTTATTTCTGTATTCATTACGGCTGGTGTATTTTGACTTCCCATACTTGAGTTTTCAACACATCCACCATTTGTTATAAATACTAAATCATTTTCTGTTAAATCAATACTTGATTCTTCTCCATCTTTTGTTATTATAATACTTTTTGCTACTTTTTTATAATCTGATATTTCAAATTTTACGTTTTCAACTTTTGTACCATAATGGAATTGAACATCATATTTTTTTAGATATTCTATCATTGGTAAAATCATTGATTCATATTGATTATATTTTGTAAATCTTAATGCTGTAAAATCTGGAAGTCCTCCAATATGATGTATAAATCTTTTTATATATAATTTCATTTCTAATGCACTGTGCCAATTTTCGAATGCAAACATTGTTCTCCAATATAACCAGAAATTTGAGTTTAATACTTCGTCTGAAAAATAGTCTGTTATTTTTTTGTCATATAAATCTTCATCTGGTGTAAAGAATAATTTCATTATTTCCATTGCACCTTTATCAGATATATCAAATTTTCTATCTGTATGTGCATCTTCTCCTCTATTCATTGTTGCTCTCATTAATGAATAGTTTGGATCTTCTTTATTTAACCAATAATATTCATCAAGAACACTTACTCCTTCTGTTTCTATTGATGGAATTGAATGAAATAAATCCCACATACATTCAAAATGGTTATCCATTTCCCTTCCACCACGCATTACATATCCTAATCCATCATATAAGTATCCATCACAAGCTCCTCCTGGTATTTGGTCTTTCTCTAAAATATGGATATTTTTTCCTTTCATTTGTCCATCTCTGACTAGGAAACAAGCTGCAGATAATGCTGCTAATCCTGATCCTACAATATATGCTGATTTTTTGTCTACATCTACTGGCTTTTTTGGTCTAGCAAATGCTTCATAATTTCCACTACTATAATACATAGTTTATCAACCTCCTTATTTTTACTATGTGCTTTTATCTTATAGATAATACATAAAGTTTTCAATAAACAAAAAAATGGATATGTATAATTTTTTTACATAATCCATTTTTTGTATAATTTAGTTTACATTTTTAATTAGACATTTTTCTTACCGCTTCTTCAAAATTTCCAGATATTAAAATATCTAATTTTTTTATTATATTTTCATGGCTTTCTTTCATTTCTGTGACTATCCAATTTTCTATTATTCCTGCAAATCCATATTTGTAAAAATTCGCTATAAATATTTTATTTTCTTTAGTAATATTATAATCTTTTGATACATCATTTATTATATCTATAAATATAGTATTATATTGTTTAAATAAGAAATCTAATAATGTTTTTCTGCTTAAAGAATTATATGTCTTTATAATAAATTTTTTATTCTCTAGCATATAATCTAATACATATTTAAAATTTTCTTGCCAATTTTTTATTGTTGTTTCTTTTTCTATTTTTTTTACAACTTCATTTGCAAATATCCATTCTAGTAAATCATAGATATCTTTAAAATGATAATAAAATGTTTGTCTATTAATTCCACAGTCATTTGTTATATCACTTATTGTTATTTTATCTAAATCTTTTATCAACAACATCCTCTTTAATGATTGTGCCATTGCTATTTTTGTTATATTTGACATTTTATCATCTCACTTTCATTAGTACATCCCGTTTTATCTAAATCCGCCTCCTGAAGATCCTCCTGCTGAGCCTCCTCCAAAAGGATTACTTGATCCTCCTGCTCCATCAGGATTAGGTCCAAAGCCATCATTATCATGTGCTCTCTCCATTCTTTCAGCTTCTCTTATTCCTTCAAAACAACAATCAACAAGGTTATCAATATAACTCGTAGTATTACTCATATCTAATATTGTATCTGATTTAAAATTTGGATATAATTTGCTAAATTGTTCTTGTACTTTATCTGCAACTCCAAGTAATTGAGCAAATATTAAATATTCTTCCCATATTTGAACTTCTATATATTCTTTTTCAGATATAAGACTATAATCTAAAAGAAATCTCCTTAATCCTTTCAATTTTAATGCTTCTTCTTTTAATTTTGGACTTACATTTCTAACTGCTATTCCATCTGAATATCCTTTAGTAATTAATCCTTGTCCTAATAATTTTCTTTCAGTATAATTTAATATATTATCAAACCAATTTTTCATATTTTCATAATTATATTTACACCAATTTTTTAATTCATTAGGTTCTAGAATTTCATTTTTTCCTGCTGCACTTTTTAAAATAGCTATTAATGAATTTTCAACTTCATTTTCCCCATACTCTATTTTACTGAGGTCTATTGAATAATTGTTATCCTTAAATTCTATTTTCTTATTCTGGTTTTTGTTTATTGCAATTTTTCCTTCTTTAAACCACTTTAAAAATATTGCTCCAACAATTCCTTTTTTTAAAACACTATCAGCAGAAACATAATATTGATAACACACCCAATATGTAACTTCTAGAACCTAATGAATTAAAAAATTGGTGTAAATATAATTAT
>ERZ824598.3083-NODE-3083-length-15271-cov-3.135121_pt1 | contig 15271 bp, 10 predicted proteins | sample MGYA00519934_ERZ824598 | MGnify/ENA primary metagenome ERZ824598 (study PRJEB31778, sample SAMEA3449177) | human gut metagenome | biome: human gut; feature: human-associated habitat; material: faeces | place: United Kingdom | collected 2010/2012 ...
AGGTCTACAATGCGGATTACGATTTTGCAAAAGCAAAATCCGCCTATATCTGGAAGACAATCGCAGATCCTTTTATTGGAAAATATTCTCTGATTAAAGTCAATTCCGGCGTATTAAAGACGGACGACATCTTATTCAACCAGCATAAGGATGTGGAGGAAAAAGTAGGAAAGCTCTACGTGATGCGGGGCAACAAGCCGGATGAGGTAAAGGAGCTGCACGCGGGCGACATTGGTGCCCTGGCAAAGCTTTCCGGTGCGACGACGACCGATTCTCTCTCCACAAAGACGAATCCGATTCTGTATATTAGAACAACCATCTCCACACCCTATACCTGCAAGCGCTACAAGGCGAAGAACAAGGGTGATGAGGATAAGATCTCGCAGGCATTGCAGAAGCTGATGCTGGAGGATCTGACATTAAAAGTTGTCAATGACAGCGAGAACGGACAGACGCTTTTATATGGTATGGGTGACTTGCATTTAGAGGTAACGGCAAGCAAACTCTTAGAGAAATACAAAGTGGAGATTGAACTCACAAAGCCGAAAGTTGCGTTCCGTGAGACCATTCGTAAAAAAGCAGATGTAGAATACAAGTACAAAAAACAGTCCGGAGGACATGGACAGTATGGTCATGTTAAGATGACATTTGAGCCATCCGGAGATTTAGAGACACCATATGTATTCGAGCAGACCGTTGTCGGTGGAGCTGTTCCAAAGAACTATTATCCGGCAGTAGAAAAAGGTCTGGCAGAAGCAGTGTTAAAAGGACCTATGGCAGCATATCCGGTAGTCGGAGTGAAAGCAGTGCTTTATGATGGATCCTATCATCCGGTAGACTCTTCCGAGATGGCATTTAAAACAGCAGCGATCCAGGCATTTAAGAAAGGCTTCATGGAGGCATCTCCGGTACTCTTAGAGCCAATTTCTTCTCTGAAAGTCATTGTTCCGGATAAATATACCGGTGATGTTATGGGAGATCTGAACAAGAGACGTGGTCGTGTTCTCGGAATGAATCCGGACCACGAAGGAAATACCATCATTGAGGCAGATGTTCCGCTTCTTGAAATCTATGGTTATTCCACTGTTCTTCGTTCCATGACCGGTGGAAGCGGAGATTTCTCCTATGAATTTGCACGCTATGAGCAGGCTCCTAATGATATCCAGGAGAAAGAGATCGCGGCACGCGCAAGTAAGGTTGACAGTGCTGACGAATAAACAGAGATATTTTTTGAGGGCAGAATAAAGAGTTGACAGGCTGCAGCATTTGCTGTAGCCTGTTTTTAGATGCATTCGTGAATAAGCAGTCAGAGAAACGAATTGCGCTCATACAGGTTATTGAAGTATGAGCAAAAAAGAAAAGAGAGAGGACAAAAAATGTTGGTATGTGATTATATCGTGGAACAGATTGACGGAGATTATGCACATTTGAAGCGTGTGGATCAGCCGGAGGAGGAACTGAAAGTAGTTGCCAGAGCATTACTTCCGGCAGAAATCTATGAGGGCTGTGAGCTTCATTATGAGCTGATGCAGTATTCAATGAAATGATAAGGCTGCAGGATATCGCGGATATGGCAGGTGTTAGTCGTACAACCGTATCCAATGTGATCAATGGAAATACAAAACGGGTTTCACAGAGCACTATTGACCGGATCACGGCGATCCTGAAGGAGCAGAATTATGTTCCCCACATGGGATCTGTGATGCTATCCGGACACGGCTCAAGGATCATTGGAGTGGTTCTTGGTTTTTCCTTCATTCATGGTATGCAGTCTCTGCAGGATTCTTTTGTGGGAGAGATTACCGGAACGCTGCAGGTCGAAGCAGAAAACAGAGGCTATTATATTATGCTCATTGGCGGTGAACGGATCGATAATGTGGTAGATATGGCATCCCGTTGGAATGTAGAGGGTCTTATCATTATAGGGTATAATGAAGAACAGTATCATCAGCTTTCCAGAAAGCTGAATAAAAAAATGGTATTGATCGATGCCTATCCGAAGGGTGGATATAGCTTTCAGAATGTAGGAGTGGATGATTATTCCGGTGGATATCAGATCGGGGAATATCTGCATTCCTGTGGATACCACCGGGCACTTTTTGTTGCGGAAACGGAGCAGGACAGTGATTATGCCAGATGGCTTGGATTCAAACAGGCTATGGAAAAAAATGGCGGCTTCTGCAGCCGCTCCCGCTATGTGGTGGTTCCCCAGGAACCCCGGCGCAGACTGAAAAAATATGAAGAGCTGCTGCCTCATTTTCTGGAGACAAAGGCTCTGGCATTTTCTTCGGATTACACAGCTGTGGAGGCCATCAATTTTTTTACAGACAGGGGAATCCGGATTCCGGATCAGATTTCCATTACCGGCTTTGATGATAATTTTTATGCGCAGATCGTCAGGCCAAAGCTGACCACCATTCATCAGGATGTTCATCAGAAAGCAGTTCTGGCCTTGCGGAAGCTGCTTCTTATGGCAGAGGGAAAGGAACCTGCCGAAAAAAATGTAAAAAGCCCTGTCTGGCTTGTAAAGAGAGATTCTGTAAAAGAGTAGCAGGATCTCTTTTTTTATGTTGTGATGACTTTTCCTGGCACATCATCGAAATACGGTTGGAAATTATTTTTAGAGGCCAGTAGTGCTTTATTGTTAAAACTGCATAAAAAAAACAGAAAAGTTTGGCAGTAATTTAAGTTTCACGAGAAACCTGTTGATTTTAAATGGTGGATAGGATATGCTGATTTCAGAATCAACAGAAAAAGGAGGCCATTTACCATGAAAAAAAACTGGTGGAAAGAAAGCGTGGTATATCAGATTTATCCGAGAAGTTTTAAGGACAGCAACGGAGACGGAATTGGTGATATTCCCGGAATTATAGAAAAACTGGACTATCTGAAGGAGCTGGGAGTAAATGTTCTCTGGATCTCACCCATGCTGGAATCCCCGCAGGATGACAATGGCTATGATATTTCCGATTACCGCAGGATCTATAAAGAATATGGAACCATGGAGGATTATGAAAAGCTTCTTGAAGAAGCGCATAAACGGGGCATTAAGATCCTCATGGATCTGGTCGTAAACCATACTTCCGATGAACACAACTGGTTTATTGAAAGTAGGAAATCCAAAGATAATCCTTACAGGGATTACTATATCTGGAGAGAGCCGGTGAATGGAAAAGAACCGAATAACTGGGGAAGTGCGTTCGGAGGACCTGCATGGGAGTATGATCCTCAGACAGAGATGTATTATCTTCACCTGTTTTCAAGAAAACAGCCGGATCTGAACTGGGAAAATGAAAAGGTTCGTCAGGAAGTTTACGATATGATGAATTTCTGGTGTGAAAAAGGAATCGACGGTTTCCGAATGGACGTGATCAGCATGATCTCCAAGGATCAGTCATATCCGGATGGAGAAATGAATGGAGGATTATACGGTGATTTTGGTCCTTACTGCGTCCATGGCCCGAGGATCCATGAGTTTCTTCAGGAAATGAACAGAGAGGTTTTATCCCGATACGATGTGATGACAGTTGGAGAAACCTCCGGTGTGACTATCGAAGAGGCACAGAAATATGCAGGTGAGGACAGGAATGAGCTGAACATGGTGTTTCAGTTTGAGCATGTAGAGGATCAGGGATCAGACCATGGTAAATGGACTACCGAGAAATACGATTTCCAGGAATTTAAAAAGGTTATGATCAAATGGCAGGAAGAGCTTGCGGGAAAAGCATGGAACAGTCTGTTTCTTGGAAATCATGACCAGCCAAGAAGTGTTTCCAGATTTGGAAATGATAATCCGGCATACAGGGAAACTTCAGCCAAGATGCTGGCAACCTGTCTTCATATGATGCAGGGAACTCCTTATGTTTATCAGGGAGAAGAGCTTGGAATGACCAATGCTTATTTTACAGACCTTAAGGATTACCGTGATATCGAGAGCATTCAGTATTTCCATGAATACACAGAAGCAGGTATTTATACACCGGAATATATGATGAAGTGCCTGATGCTGAGAGGACGTGACAATGCCAGAACACCGATGCAGTGGGAGGATTCCCATCAGGCTGGCTTTACGGAGGGAACGCCATGGATCAGGGTAAACTCCAATTATAAGGAGATCAATGCGAAGCAGCAGCTTTCGGATCCGGATTCCATTTTCCATTATTATCAGAAGCTGATCCGTTTAAGAAAAGAAAAACCGGTGATCGTTTACGGTGCATTTGAGGCACTTTACAGAGATCATGATCAGATTTTTGCATATACCAGAACCCTTGAGGGAGAGAAGCTTCTTACAGTCTGCAATTTCAGTGAGCATGTGGCAGAAATGGAAATTCCGGAAGAATTTCAGAAAAATGCAGAATGTCTGATCACAAATCTTGGAAGAAAGGATTTTGGAAAGAAAGTGGTCCTGAAACCTTATGAGGCATTTGTTCTTTACAGAAATCTGTAACAGGAGAGGGAAAAATGATAAAAAAATATGTATATGGAGAGCCCTTTGAGACTGAGGCACTGACAGAAAACATTGAGACAGCAGAAGGAAAGCCAGGATATGGAGAAATCTGTGCAGAAGATGGATTTTCTTTTACTTATATCATGGATGAAGAGGATATCGTCTACGGATTGGGAGAATCCAACCGCGGTATCAACAAGAGAGGATTCATTTACACCAGTAACTGTACCGATGATCCGGAGCATACAGAGGATAAACATTCCCTGTACGGTGCACATAATCTTATCATTGTGTCCGGAAAAGAAACCTTTGGAATGTTTTTTGACTATCCGGCAGCGATCACCTTTGACATTGGCTATACCAGAATGGATACCATGAAGGTAACCTGCGAAAATGCAGACCTGAAGCTTTATGTGATCGAAGGGGAGAGTCCCTATGATATTGTAAAGCAGTTCCGTCATGTGATCGGAAGAAGCTATATCCCACCGAAATTTGCCTTTGGATTTGGCCAGAGCAGATGGGGCTATACTACAAAAGAGGATTTCCGGAAGGTTGCAGCTGGATATCGTGAAAATCATATTCCTATTGATATGATCTATATGGATATTGATTATATGCAGTCTTATAAGGACTTTACATTAAGTGAAGAGAATTTTCAGGATTTCCCGGAGTTTGTAAAGGAACTGAAGGATCAGGATATCCGTCTGATCCCGATCATCGATGCCGGTGTCAAGGTAGAGCCGGGATACGATGTTTATGAGGAAGGTGTCAAAAACCGTTACTTCTGCCAGAGAGAGGACGGCAGTGATTTTGTAGCTGCTGTATGGCCGGGGGATACTCATTTTCCGGATGTATTGAACAAAGATGCCAGAAAATGGTTCGGTGACAAATACCGTTTCCTGATCGAGAAGGGAATCGACGGTTTCTGGAACGATATGAATGAGCCGGCGATCTTCTATTCCACAGAGGGAATGAAAGAGGTCAAAGAGCTTGCAGGAGAATTTGCAAAAGATACGGAAGGAAAGATCCATATCTGGAAGATGCAGAGTGCACTTCGCAATGTTGCAAACAATCCGGAAGATTATCGGAGATTTTACCATAATGTGGATGGCAGAAAGATCCGCCATGACAAAGTCCATAACCTGTTTGGCTACAATATGACCAGAGCAGCAGGGGAGGCTTTTGAACGGATCGATCCGGAAAAACGTTTTCTGATGTTCTCCAGATCATCCTATATTGGTATGCATCGTTATGGTGGGATCTGGACCGGCGATAATAAATCCTGGTGGGCTCATATCCTTTTGAACCTGAAGATGATGCCCTCTCTGAATATGTGTGGTTTCCTGTATGCAGGAGCAGATCTGGGTGGATTTGGCGCTGATACAACAAGAGAACTGCTGCTTCGTTTCCTGGAACTTGGAGTATTCACACCGCTGATGCGTGATCATACAGCGATCGGTACCAGAGAGCAGGAATGCTACCAGTTTGAAAATGTGGAAGATTTCCGTCATGTGATCGGTGTAAGATATCGTCTTATTCCATATCTTTACAGTGAATATATGAAGGCGGCTCTGAACGATGATATGTATTTCCGGCCGTTGGGCTTTGTTTATCCGGAGGATAAGATTGCCGTACATGTGGAAGACCAGCTGCTTCTTGGAAATGAGATCATGATCGCTCCGGTTTATGAACAGAACGCAAGAGGCCGTTATGTATATCTTCCGGAGGAGATGAAGTTTGTGAAATTCCTTCCGGATGGAACCATTGCAGAGGAGATCCTTGAAAAGGGTGTTCATTATGTAGAGGTGGCACTGAATGAGATTCCGTTGTTTATCCGGAAGGGAAAATGTATTCCGGTTGCAGAAGCAGCGGAATGTGTGGCAGCTCTGGATACAAAAAATATGCAGCTTCTCGGATATGAAGGTGCGGAGTATACCTTATATGAGGACGATGGGGTCCATAAGGATTACGACAGAGAAGAAAATTACCGTGTTCTGAAAAAATAAAGTCAGCAAAATGAAATATAAATTTCTGTGTTACATCATTTACGTTAAACAGTATAAAGAATACAGGATGTGAACAGTTGATAAACAGAAAAGCCGTAAGTATATGTGAAAGTTTCTTAAACATATATCTTACGGCTTTTGCTATTGCTGCTTTACATAAAATATTTTATGTAAAGTAATTCGCATTCTGTTTAAATAACACTTCAGAAAGATTTGTTTATGCTTCTTCCTCAATCTGGATAACATTTTTCAGTACAGAGCAGCATGCCATGTCACCGATAACATTGACACAGGTGGCGCCCATATCACAGAGGGTATTGATGCTGATATAAACACCAAGAACTCCGGCAGGAAGTCCGGCCATAGTTGCCAGTGCTGCGAAAGATGCGATAGCACCGCCGGGAACACCAGGAGTACCAACGGAAAGCAGTACGTTTGCGAGAAGGATAATGATCATAAGAGAAATACTTACATGGATCCCGCAGGCGTTTGCAAAGAACATGATCATAAAGGACATCAGGATAGATACAGCATCCATATTAACGGTAGCACCAAGAGGAATGGCGATGCTGGTGATCTGGTTGGATACGCCCATTTCTTCTTCCATACACTGCTTGCTTAATGGAATGGTTGCGGAGCTTGAGCAGGTTCCGAAGGCGTTCAGTGCTGCTGGCAGGATCGCTTTCAGGAATTTCAGCGGACTCTGTTTGCCGATCAGCTTTACAGAGAGACCGTACACTACAATAGCGAAGCCAAAGAATGCCACATACAGAATGACAAGCTGTGTTGCAAGGGAAATGATCGTTTCAGTTCCGTTGGCTTCCACAACCGGTACGATGGTACAGAAAACACCGATGGGTGTAAAGTACATGATGGTTGTGATGATCTTCAGGCATACTTCATTGATGGAATCAATCAGATTCAGGAATGGAGTTCCTTTTTCACCGACTGCGATCAGTGTGAAACCGATGATCAGGGCAAACACCAGAACCTGGAGCATGTTTCCGTCAGCAAATGCGGCGATTGGGTTGGAAGGGATCAGGTTTTTCAGGGTGTCAAGGATACTGCTCATTTCTGTAGCCTGGATATCGGCTGTTGCCATCTCAAATTTGACTCCCTTTCCGAGATGGATCAGTCTTGGGATGATCAGTCCGCACAGGCTGGCAAGTGCCGTTGTGCAGAGAAAATAGATCATGGATGCTGCAGTGATCTTGCCGGTAGTACGTGCGTTTCCGATGGAACAGATTCCAATGACAATGGAACAGAAGACCATGGGAAAGATCATCATGTTCAGGGCGTTCATGTAGATACTTCCGATCAGACTGGTCACAGTGAGGACAGGTTCAAACCGTCCGGCCAGGAAAAGTCCTGTGAGGATACCCAGGATCAGTCCTGTAAAGATCGCACCGGTAATATGCTTCCGGTACCAGGAATAAAAAGATTTCATTTATGCGTTCCCTCCTAAGATAAATATGTATGGTATGTATAATATAGGAAAATACATGCAGGAAATTATATCATGTGAAAAAAGAAGCGTCAACTAAACCAGGCCAGGATTGCAGGTGCATGTATATTTTGATGGAAAAAGGCTGTTTTTGGATTTCTGTTTGACAAATACATCATAAGTAGTTAAAATTAAAAGCAGTGTGTGAAAGCATTAAAGTATTAATACTGAGTAATTTGGCAGGAGGAATAAAAAAATGGCTGCACCTTATAACCATAGAGCCATCGAAGCGAAATGGCGCACAAACTGGGAAAAGAAGCCGGTAAATGTCAATGACGGCAAGAAACCGAAATATTACTGTCTGGATATGTTCCCGTATCCGTCCGGAAACGGTCTTCACGTAGGACACTGGAGAGGCTATGTGATCTCTGATGTATGGAGCCGCTATAAAATGCTCCAGGGTTATTACCTGATCCATCCGATGGGATGGGACGCTTTTGGTCTCCCGGCTGAGAACTATGCCATCAAGATGGGTGTTCATCCGGCAGTATCTACAGCAGCAAACATCAAAAATATCAAACGTCAGATCAACGATATCGCAGCGATCTATGACTGGGATATGGAGGTTAACACAACAGATCCGGATTTCTATAAATGGACACAGTGGATCTTTGTAAAAATGTTCAAAGAGGGTCTTGCTTATGAGAAGGAATTCCCGATCAACTGGTGCCCTTCCTGTAAGACAGGTCTTGCAAATGAAGAGGTTGTAAACGGATGCTGCGAGCGTTGTGGCACTCCGGTTACCAAAAAGAACCTCCGTCAGTGGATGCTCCGCATCACAAAATATGCAGACAGACTTTTAAATGACCTGGACAAACTGGACTGGCCGGAAAAAGTTAAGAAGATGCAGACAGACTGGATCGGTAAATCCTACGGTGCAGAGGTAGATTTCCCGGTTGAAGGAAGAGATGAGAAGATCACCGTCTATACAACAAGACCGGATACTCTTCACGGAGCAACATTCATGGTACTTGCACCGGAGCATGCTCTTGCAAAATCTCTTGCAACAGACGAGACAAGAGAGGCTGTAGAGAAATATATCTTTGATGCTTCCATGAAATCCAATGTAGACCGTCTTCAGGATAAAGAGAAGACCGGTGTGTTCACAGGTACTTATGCGATCAATCCGCTGAACGGCGAGAAGCTTCCAATCTGGCTTTCTGACTATGTACTTGCTGATTATGGTACAGGTGCTATCATGTGTGTACCTGCTCATGATGACCGTGACTTTGAGTTTGCAAAGAAATTCGATATTCCGATCATCCAGGTTATCGCAAAAGATGGTAAAGAAATTCAGAATATGACAGAAGCTTACACAGAGGCTTCCGGAACCATGATCAATTCCGGTGAGTGGAACGGAATGGAATCTTCCGTACTGAAGAAGGAAGCACCGCATATCATCGAGAAGCTGGGTATCGGACGTAAGACTGTCAACTACAAACTGCGAGACTGGGTATTCTCCCGTCAGCGTTACTGGGGCGAGCCGATCCCGATTGTACACTGCCCGAAATGCGGTGCGGTACCGGTACCGGAGGATCAGCTTCCGTTAAGACTTCCGGAGGTAGAAAGCTACCAGCCGACAGGAACCGGAGAGTCACCGCTTGCAGCTATTGACGAGTGGGTAAATACCACATGCCCATGCTGTGGTGCACCTGCAAAACGTGAGACAAATACCATGCCTCAGTGGGCAGGATCTTCCTGGTATTTCCTCCGTTATGTAGATAACAAGAACAACAACGAACTGGTATCCAAAGAGAAAGCAGACAAGTATCTGCCGGTAGATATGTACATCGGTGGTGTAGAGCATGCGGTTCTTCACCTTCTGTACTCCAGATTCTACACCAAGTTCCTGTATGACATCGGAGCTATTGATTTTGATGAGCCGTTTGTCAAGCTGTTCAATCAGGGTATGATCACAGGTAAAAACGGAATCAAGATGAGTAAATCCAAAGGAAATGTTATTTCCCCGGATGATCTTGTAAATGATTACGGATGTGATTCCCTGCGTATGTATGAGCTGTTCGTAGGACCGCCGGAACTGGATGCAGAATGGGATGACAGAGGAATCGATGGTGTATCCAGATTCCTGAAACGTTTCTGGAATCTGGCTCTTGACAGCATTGAGAAAGATATCCCGGCGACCAAAGAGATGGAGAAGACCCGTCATAAGATGGTATACGATATCACCAGCAGACTTGAGGCCTTCAGCCTGAATACCGTAGTGTCCGGATTTATGGAATACACAAACAAGCTGATCGCTATCGCAAAGCAGAACGACGGTGCTGTTGACAAAGAAACCATCGAGACAGTTACCATTCTTCTTGCGCCATTTGTTCCTCATATTGCAGAGGAGATCTGGGAGAAGCTTGGTCATGAGGATTCCATTTTCCATGCACAGTGGCCGGCTCACGATGAGGAGCTTATGAAGGATGATGAGATCGAGGTTCCGGTTCAGATCAACGGCAAGACCAAGGCTGTTATCAGTATTCCGGCAGAAATCTCCAAAGAAGATGCGATTGCCGAAGGAAAGAAGGCAGTTGCAGATAAGATTTCCGGAAATATCATCAAAGAGATTTACGTGCCGAAGAAGATTATCAATATCGTAGTAAAGTAATAAGATAAATTAAAAACACCCGAAGCAGGGCGGAAGATATTTCTGCCTTTGCCAGGGTGTTTTTTATATGGATAAACATCGTAAAATCGGTAAGTATGCACAAAAATAACGAATGTTATTTAGAATAAATGCCAATAATATTTAGGCATTTTAACAGATTTGCCTAGTTTTTGGTCATGCCAATTATATTGTCTATTGTTATTCAAATGGAAAAAACGTACAGTAACACCATGAGTCAGGCAAAGATAGTAAGAAAGCTTTGTTACTCGAAATGCAGTGTGACGGAATGAGGATGTCCGTTTAGCTGGATTGCATATCTACATTGAGAGAAATAAGGAGAGATAGTATGAGCGCAATGAACACACTTAAGAAATTCGGACTGGAACAGGCATTCAACTATGTTTATAAAGATCCGGATAAGAATTTTATCAAGATCATGGACTGGGCAGATAAATTTTCCGGTGGTGGATTTCCTACACAGAGAGCAATGATCCGCGAAGCCATTTCTAATCCGGAACATCCGTATTATCCGTTTATTCATAGATTGGTAACTGATATTGATCCGCATGTTATGAAAACTCTGGTTGCAAACTTCTTTATCAATGCAAATCTTGCAGGCTGGAAGAAACAGGATGAATGCCGTGAGAAATATGGCTGTAATATCCCGTGGGCGATCCTTCTTGACCCAACAAGTGCATGTAACCTGCACTGTACAGGATGCTGGGCAGCAGAGTATGGAAACAAGCTGAACCTCACCTACGATGAGATCGATGACATCATCCGCCAGGGTAAGGAGCTTGGCGTTTATATGTATATTTACACAGGCGGAGAGCCACTTGTAAGAAAAAAGGATCTGATCCGTCTTTGCGAGAAACATAATGACTGTATCTTCCTTTCCTTCACAAATGCAACACTGATCGATGAGGATTTTGCAAATGATATGCTTCGGGTAGGAAACTTTGTTCCTGCAATTTCACTGGAAGGATTTGAGACTGCAACAGATGGCAGAAGAGGAAATGGTGTATACCAGAAGGTTATCAAGGCCATCAATCTTCTCAGAGAGAAGAAGCTTGTATTTGGTATCTCTGCATGTTATACGAGTGCAAATTTCGAGTCTATCACATCAGAGGCATTTTACGACAGCCTGATCGATCTTGGAGCGTACTTTATCTGGTATTTCCATTATATGCCGGTTGGAAATGATGCAGCACCGGAGCTGCTTCCTACTCCTGCACAGAGAAGAGAAACCTATGAGCGTATCCGTAAATACCGTGCAACAAAGCCGTTGTTTGCCATGGATTTCCAGAATGATGCAGAGTTTGTGGGAGGATGTATTGCAGGCGGCCGTCGCTATCTGCATATCAATGCAAACGGCGATATCGATCCATGTGTGTTTATCCATTATTCTGATTCCAATATCCGCGAGAAAACACTTCTGGAAGCACTGCAGTCTCCGATGATGATGGCATATCATGACGGACAGCCGTTTAATGACAATATGTACCGTCCATGCCCGATGCTTGAAAATCCGCAGAAGCTGAGAGAAATGGTAGAAAAATCCGGAGCACATTCCACAGATCTTCAGTCACCGGAGAGTGCAGAGCATCTCTGTGCGAAATGTGACCGGTATGCTGAAAACTGGAAACCGGTAGCAGAGGAAATGTGGAAGGAAGACCAGGAGAGAAAGGCAGCGAAGAAAGGCTGCTGATCCTGAAACTAAAAAAAGCAGAACTTATGAAAGAGCACGGTACCGGAAACAGGTGCCGGTGCTCTTTTTTTGAAAACGGAGTGATCAGACCATGAAAAAAATGATTGATAACATCAGAAAATATCTGCCGGCGGTGCTCCTTCTTTTGCTTCTCCTTTTCTGTATCCGTTATAGAGAGGATCTGTCTGTGGAAAGGATCTTAAGCTATACACCGGAGGAACCTGTTAAGGCTGCATTACTTATGCTTGGGCTTTATGCAGTGAAAAGTGTCTCTTTTATATTTCCAATTGCGATCCTGCAGCTTGCTGTAGGGCATCTGTTTTCTACAGGAACAGCACTTCTGGTGAACTTTCTGGGAAGAGCAGTCACATTGGCACTTCCATATTGGATGGGACGCTTCTCAGGTGCATCCATGGTGGAAAGTCTTACAGCTAAATATCCGAAACTGAAAACAGTAGTAGATTACCAGAACGGAAATTCCCTGTATATTTCATTTTTTATGCGGACATTGAACTTTTTACCGGGAGATGCTGTGAGTCTGTTTCTCGGAGCAGAAAAGATCCCATTTGGAACCTATATGGCAGGTGGCGTGCTTGGAACGCTGCCGGGAGTTATTCTCGCTACAATATTTGGAGCAAATATCAAAAATCCGAAGTCTCCGGCATTCTGGCTCTCTGCAGTGCTTCTTGTGATGATCAGTGTGTTCTCGATCCTGATACACAGGCATATTTCCCGGAAGAAAAAATAACAGGGCTTTCTCTTCCTGCTTTTACTGAGAGGAAAAATGTAGTATAATGCAGACAGTAAAGAAAAGAAGGGAAGGAACATGGGGATCGATTATAACAAAAGATTAAAGGAACATTTATATTATTACAGTGCAAGAATCAGCCGGGATATCTCAAATCTGATCAAGTGGCTGGTTCTTGCTGTCATTACAGGATGTATCGTAGGTGCTGCCAGCACACTGTTTTCTTTTACGTTGAAGGCAGTGACCAGTTACCGGAAGGCGCATGAATGGATTTTTCTTTTGCTGCCATTATCCGGACTTGTCATTGTATTTTTGTATGAGAAGCTTGGAAAAGAGGATGGAGGGACCAATCAGGTTCTTTCTACCGTGCGTTCCAGAGATGATGTGCCGATCCTTTCTGCGCCTCTGATCTTTATCACAACGGCGCTGACTCATCTTACCGGTGGTTCTGCGGGACGTGAGGGAGCAGCGATCCAGCTTGGAGGAAGTATTGCCAACCAGCTTGGAAGATGGATCCATCTGGACGAGGAGGACCGTCATGTAATTGTCATGTGCGGCATGAGCGCGGCGTTTTCCGCATTGTTTGGAACACCGATGGCAGCGGCAGTTTTTGCGCTGGAAGTGGTCAGTGTGGGCGTGATGTATTATGCAGCACTGATGCCGTGTATGATCGCGTCATTGATCGCTTCCGGATTTGCAGCCGGAATGGGAGTCACACCGGAAAGTTTTCATGTGACGGATATTCCGGCACTGACTGTGGAAACTGGCCTGAAAATGGGAGTGATCGCTCTGGGCTGTGCAATTGTCAGCATTATGTTCTGTATTGCGCTGAATGGTGCAGCAGGACTTTATGGCAGATGGTTTAAGAATAAATATGTCAGGGTTGCAGTGGGCGCCTGCCTGGTCATTGTTGTCACCTTTATTCTGAGAACAGATGAATATATGGGCGCTGGTGCGGAGCTTATTGAAAAAGCGGTGGAAAACGGACAGGCGGATACTTTCGCCTTTTTCTGGAAAATGGTGCTTACAGCACTGACTATGCGCGCAGGATTCCGCGGGGGAGAGATCGTACCTTCTTTCTGCATTGGAGCTACCTTTGGCTGTGTGATGGGTAATCTTATGGGAATTTCTCCGTCGATCTGTGCAGCCTGCGGAATGGCAGCAGTTTTCTGCGGTGTGACCAACTGTCCGATCACTTCGATCCTGATCGCTTTTGAAATGTTTGGATTTAAGGGAGTATCCTTCTATCTGATCGCAGTATCTATCAGCTATGCAGCATCGGGATATTATGGCCTTTACAAGGATCAGACCATTGTGTACTCCAAATATAAAGCAAAATATGTGAACCGACATACCAGATTCTGATATAGAACGAAATGTGAAGGGGTGTGTATACTGGCATAATATCTTATGGAATACCGCATAGACATGGCTGGAAAATATCTGGACATCTGCGGAAATCTGATGTAATATATTAAACGTTAGTATTTACAGAAAGGCAGATTTTAAGGTATGGAAGAGAAGATTCTTGATTTTATCATGGAGTATGCACAGGAGAATGAGGGAGTCCCGTTTCAGGTGATCGAGGAGAATTTTAATATCGTTATGGATGATAAGCTGAAAGATATCATCAGTGATGCGATCTGGGACAGAGACAATGTTTCTGATGTGATCATGGAAAGTGAGCGTTATGTGATCACCTGTTTTGAAGATTAATACAGGGCTATCTGTGACCGTTACGGTAATGGAATTAAGAAATCTGATATGAGGAGAATGCATATAGGGCATTCTCCTTTTTTCGTCAATCTGTCAAAAAGATCCAAAAGAATTGAAGTCCCCGAAAAAGAATGGTATCCTAAGGAAAAAAGCAGATGGGGTGGTTAAAATGAACAGCAAATATGAGATCAACACAAATGAAAACCGGGAATTCCTGAAAGCGTCCTGTGAGGATCTTCTGAATTTTGGACACAGGTTTCCTTCTCCAAATGGAGGTTCCTACTATCTGGGGGATGACGGAACACCATGGAAGGACAGAAACCGGGAAACCTGGATCACCTGCCGTATGGTACATGTATACAGCCTGGGACTGATGCTTGGCCACGAGGGAAGCGGAGAGCTTGTGGATGCGGCGCTGAAAGGCCTTAAGGGAGAACTTCACGATGACAAAAACGGTGGCTGGTATGCAGGAGTGACACCGGAGGGTGGCATTGTGCCGAACAAACAGTGTTATGCCCATGCATTTGT
>ERZ824598.3086-NODE-3086-length-15255-cov-3.544605_pt1 | contig 15255 bp, 10 predicted proteins | sample MGYA00519934_ERZ824598 | MGnify/ENA primary metagenome ERZ824598 (study PRJEB31778, sample SAMEA3449177) | human gut metagenome | biome: human gut; feature: human-associated habitat; material: faeces | place: United Kingdom | collected 2010/2012 ...
CGGTTATGTACTGGCAAGAAGTCTGGACGAGATTCGTGAATCCGGATCCGTCGTTCTGGAAGGTACAGATGTAAAAGATGCCCAGGGTGGTGCATTCCAGTCTGACAAAAACAGCTCCAGAGAGTATGCAGTCAGCCTGACACTTACAGATGAAGGTAAGACAAAATTTGCAGATGCTACAGAAGCAAACGTAGGAAAACAGATTGCGATCGTTTATGACAATCAGATCTTAAGCGCACCGAAGGTAAACGAAGCAATCACAGGTGGACAGGCACAGATCACAGGTATGGCAGACTTCGAAGAGGCTGAGACACTTGCAACGCAGATCCGTATCGGTTCTCTTTCTTTACAGCTTTCCGAGTTAGAGTCCTCTGTTGTAGGAGCACAGTTGGGAAGCCAGGCAATCTCTACCAGTTTAAAAGCCGGTGCGATCGGTCTTGCAATCGTTATGGTATTTATGATCATTATGTACGCAGTACCGGGTATTGCAGCATCCTTAGCACTTGCAATTTATACAACTTTAGTGATTGCAACCTTATATTTATTCGAGATCACACTGACACTTCCGGGTATCGCAGGTATTATCCTTGGTATCGGTATGGCGGTGGATGCAAACGTTATTGTATTTGCACGTGTCCGTGAGGAAATCGCAACCGGAAAATCGGTTCAGACATCTATGAAGATCGGTTTCCAGAAAGCGATGTCAGCTATCTTAGATGGTAACATTACAACTTTGATTGCATCTGTTGTGCTTATGGCGTTAGGTTCCGGTACCGTAAAAGGTTTTGCCTATACTTTAATGATCGGTATCATCCTTTCCCTTTTTACAGCAATGGTTGTGACCAGATACATTCTGTATTCTCTGTATGCATTGGGACTTAAGAGTGAAAAACTTTACGGTCGTGCAAAAGAGAGAAAGAGCATTGATTTCATTGGAAAAAAAGCAGTATTCTTTACAATTTCCGGTATCATTATCGCTGCCGGACTGATCAGTATGGGTGTACATTCCGCAACAGAGGGCAAGGCATTGAACTATGGTCTTGACTTTATGGGTGGAACTTCCACAACGGCTGATTTTGGCAAAGATATGACCATCGAGGATATCGAGAATGACATCGTTCCTTATGTGGAAGAAGTAACCGGGGATTCCGATGTGCAGGCAACAAAAGTAGAAGGAACAACACAGGTTACAATTAAGACACGTACCTTAAGTCTTGATGAGCGTCAGAAATTGGAAGATACACTGGCAGAAAATTGTGATGTGGATGCATCCACCATCACTTCCCAGAGTATCAGTTCTACCATCAGTGGTGAGATGCGTTCCGATGCATTGAAAGCGGTTATCGTGTCCTGTATCTTTATGTTACTTTACATCTGGTTCCGTTTCAAAGATATCAGATTTGCAGCAAGTGCGATCCTTGCATTGGTTCATGACGTTCTTGTTGTGATCACAGTATATGCACTTGTGCGTATTTCTGTAGGAAGTACCTTTATTGCATGTGTTCTTACCATCGTAGGTTACTCTATCAATGATACGATCGTTATTTTTGACCGTATCCGTGAGAATCTTGCATTAAAGACCGGAAAACAGACTGCAGAGGATTTGAGAGAAATCGCAAACAAGAGTTTAACTCAGACATTATCCAGAAGTATCAATACTTCTATTACAACTTTTATTATGGTCGTAATGCTTTACATTTTAGGTGTGGCAAGTATCCGTGATTTCTCACTTCCACTTATGGCAGGTCTTGTATGTGGTGCTTATTCTTCTATCTGCATCGCAACAGAGTTATGGTATGTCATGAAAGTACATTTAGGAAAAAATAAAGCAACAAAATAGTTGTGAAATAGGAAAACGGCTGCCTTCTGGCGGCCGTTTTTGCATTTCACATTTACAGAAAAAACGAAGGGAGACAGGAGAATGCAAAAAGGACTTTTGATCTATCTGATCGTTATGAATCTCATTGGACTTGCAGTGATGGCAATGGACAAAAGCAAGGCGCGGCATCATGTATGGCGGATACCGGAGAAAACACTTTTCCTTGTGAGTATTTTAGGCGGCAGTGTCGGAACGTGGGCCGGCATGTATCTGTTTCATCATAAGACAAAGCACTGGTATTTTGTGGTGGGAATGCCGGCGATCCTGATCTTGCAGATATGCATTGCGGTATTGATCTGGAAAACGCATGGGTTTGGGATGTGATAAAGGCATGGTTTGCGACAGCGTATACATTTTTTAAATAAATTTATAATTGAATATTTACAGAAAGTCCTTTATAATGAACTTTAAAATCTGGCGGAAGACAAGGAGGAGTTTATGTATACGTTAGAAGATATTCAGGCAGTGGATATGGAAGTCGCACAGGCAATTACCGATGAACTTGACAGACAGAACAGTCATATTGAGCTGATCGCATCCGAAAACTGGGTAAGCCCGGCGGTTATGTCAGCAATGGGAAGTGTCCTGACGAATAAATATGCGGAAGGTTATCCGGGAAAGAGATATTACGGTGGCTGCGAGTGCGTGGACGTTGTGGAAGAACTGGCAAGAGAGCGCGCAAAAGAATTATTTGGGTGTGAGTATGTCAATGTGCAGCCACATTCCGGTGCGCAGGCAAATATGGCGGTACAGTTTGCAATTTTAAAACCGGGTGATACGATCATGGGAATGAACTTAGACCATGGTGGACATCTGACACATGGTTCTCCGGTCAATTTTTCAGGAAGTTATTTTCATGTAGTACCATATGGTGTCAATGACGAGGGATACATTGATTATGATAAAGTGGAAGAACTTGCAATGGAATGTAAACCAAAAATGATCATTGCAGGGGCATCCGCTTATGCGAGAACCATTGATTTCAAGAGATTCCGTGAGATCGCAGACACGTGTGGTGCAGTGCTCATGGTTGATATGGCGCATATTGCAGGACTTGTGGCAGCAGGACTTCATCCAAGCCCAATTCCATATGCACACGTTGTGACGACCACAACACACAAGACACTGCGCGGACCGAGAGGCGGAATGATTTTGAGCAGTCAGGAAGTTGCGGACAAGTATAACTTTAACAAAGCAATCTTCCCGGGTATTCAGGGCGGACCACTGATGCATGTGATCGCAGCCAAGGCAGTCTGCTTCAAAGAGGCATTGCAGCCGGAATTTAAGGTTTACCAGCAGAATATTATTGACAACGCACAGGCACTCTGCAAGGGACTGATGGATCGTGGAATTAAGATCGTATCCGGTGGAACAGACAATCACCTCATGCTCGTAGATCTGACCAATTATGATCTTACCGGAAAAGCAGTTGAGAAACTTCTGGATTCCGTCAACATTACCTGCAATAAGAATACCATTCCAAACGACCCGAAATCTCCATTTGTGACAAGTGGTGTACGTCTTGGAACTCCGGCGGTAACTTCCCGCGGATTAGACACGGATGATATGGATCAGATCGCAGAGGCGATCGCAATAATGATCAAAGAGGGTGAGCCGGCAGCTGACAAGGCAAAGGCGATCGTGAAATCTTTGACAGAGAAATATCCATTGAAATAAAATAAATTTTTTTGTCGAATAAGAAGTGGTTATCTGCTTCATGAGTAAAAAAGCCTCCCGATAAAAATGTGGGAATTGCAATGAAAGGCAATCTGGATCATTTTTGCCGGGAGGCTTTTTGTGAATTATGAATGTAGTGTTTTGCAAAAAATCAGAGTTTATCAGAAATGATTATCTTGCGAGCACATCAATGATCTGACCAACGTACATGGTGTGCATGTCACCGTCTTTGTACCATTTGTCAGCAATCTCGGAATCGAGGAAGGAATCATCCGTGATTCTGGTAGCAGACATTTTTTCACATACCAAGACGAGATTTCCCTCATCAATGTATGGGATTCCATGCCGGTAGTCCACGGAAAGCCCTGCATTTGCAATCTTATCCTCGTTCCGGCCGGAATGGGAGCCACAGTAATTCAAGGCATCGCGGTACTGGTCACTTACAAATGTAAGGGAGAAAAAGTCTCCTGCATCAATCAGTTCCTTGGTATATCTGGAATCACGGACAAAAACATAGACCACATTTTTGCCCCATAAAACACCAACACCGCCCCAGCTAATGGTCATTGTATTGGATTCCTGTTTATTTCCGGCTGTGAGCAGCGCCCATTCTTTGCCGATTTTTGTAAATGGATTCATGTCCAGCATGTCAACTGGAATTGGCTGAAATGTATGCATAGGGATCACCTCTCAAAATTTTCTAGGTAGTTTTATTATATTACAGGAGAGTGGAAAAGTCACTTGAAAAAGAAAATAAAATCAGGTTATAGAAAATAAAATAGATAATAACTGATAGTTATACATAACATAAGGCTTCGGAATAATCTTGACATGAAAAAAAGAAAGTATCATAATGGTTGTCAAAGTTAATTTCCCAAAAGTGTAATGGGAAAAGGAGGCCAAATCCTCTGCTCCTGTAAGGACAGTCGCATTTGCTTCGCAAACAAGGAGGATATTATGGATATCAGATTTGAAAAAAGACCGGTATTAAAGGAGAAACCAGACCAGAAGAATCTTGGTTTTGGCAAGTATATGACAGATTACATGTTTGTCATGGATTGGACAAAAGAAGACGGATGGAAAGATGCGAGAATTGTTCCGGAAGGACCTATCACAATGGATCCGGCATGTGTGACACTTCACTATGCACAGGAAACATTTGAAGGTATGAAAGCATACCGTACAGCAGAAGGAAAAATCCAGCTGTTCCGTCCAGAGATGAACGCAAAGAGAATGATCAATTCCAACGCAAGACTTTGCATGCCGGAATTCCCGGTTGATATGTTTGTCGAAGCAGTGGAAGCACTTGTAAAAGTGGAAGCTGACTGGGTTCCATCTGAACCAAACACTTCCCTTTATATCAGACCATTTATGTTTGCAACAGAAGCAGCACTCGGCGTACATATGGCAAACGCATACAAGTTTATGATTATCTGCTGTCCGGTAGGTGCTTACTATGCAGCAGGTCTTAATCCGGTTAAGATTCTGGTTGAGGATGAACTTGTCCGTGCTGTAAAAGGTGGTACAGGCTTTACAAAATGTGGTGGTAACTACGCAGGTTCTATTTTAGGACAGGTGAAAGCAGAAAAACTTGGTTATGCACAGGTTCTCTGGTTAGATGGTGAGCATCGTAAATATGTAGAGGAAGTTGGAACCATGAACATCATGTTCAAAATTGCCGGTGAAATCTACACAGCACCAATCGAAGGAACCGTTCTTCCGGGTGTTACAAGAGATTCCATGATCCATCTGCTTCGTGACTGGGGTTACAAAGTAAATGAGACAAGACTTTCCGTAGATGATCTGATGAAAGCCGGACATGACGGTACATTGGAAGAGGTATTTGGTACAGGTACAGCAGCCGTTATCTCACCAGTTGGAGAACTTCGTTACAAAGATGATGTTGTGACAGTCAACAACTTTGAGATTGGAGAACTGACACAGAAATTATATGATACCTTAACCGGCATCCAGTGGGGAAGAATCCCGGATAAATATGGCTGGACAGTAGAAGTAAAATAACTTCTGGACATTTTTCGCATATCATAGTATAGTAATCATGTTATAGATGCCTTCATAGATGTAGCAGCATTTATGAAGGCATTTACAATATATATAGCACATTGATAATCGAATAAGGTTTATATTTTCAGATATGCAATCCTGTCTGTGACTGATTGCAGACATTTAGGTTTCTCTTCTAGCGCCATGTACCTGTGAGGACGACCATACACAGGTTAACGAGGAAAAGGGTTATCGAAAATTCGGCGGACGCCCTTTCGTACCTCCCAGTGCGAGATATGCCGGCAAATATGCAGGTGACTGCAAAACAAATACGGTATAATGGGACAATTGGATTTGAATATGATTTAAATTTTAAATAGAAAAGAAGAGGAAATTTAATATGTGTGGAATTATAGGTTATACAGGCAGTGAAAACGTAAAAGATGTTTTATTAGATGCGTTGGAATTATTAGAGTATCGTGGATATGACAGTGCGGGTATTGCAGTGAAAGACGAAACTTCCCATGTGACAAATGTTTATAAATGTGCCGGAAGAGTAAGTGATTTAAGAGCAATTTGTGATTCGAAGAAGATTTTGTCTGCCTGCGGTATCGGACATACAAGATGGGCAACTCACGGTGGAGTTACAGACCAGAATGCACATCCGCATCAGCAGGGGAAAGTGACTCTGGTTCATAACGGGATCATCGAAAACTATCGTGAGCTGATTGCCGATTACGATTTGCAGGAAATCCTTCATTCTGAAACAGATAGTGAAGTTGCGGCTGCATTATTAAATCATTATTACAAGGGAGATCCAAAGGAAGCGATCAAAAAAACAGTGAGCAAATTAAAGGGTACCTTTGCGCTTGTGATCCTGTTTGAAGATCAGCCGGATGTGATCTACTCGATCCGGAATGTCAGCCCGATCGTTGCAACCATATGCAAAGAGGGAGCAATGCTTGCATCAGATCTGACTGCACTCTGCCGTTTTACAAATGAATACTTTGTTGTACCGGAATATCACATTTTAGAGTTGCACAAAGATCATGTGGTACTTACGGATTTAAATGACAATGTGGTAGAACCAGAATTTTTGTCCGTTGACTGGGAGTTGAACAGCGCGGGAAAGAATGGTTATCCATTTTATATGGAAAAAGAGATTATGGAGCAGCCGGAAGCAATCAAGAATACGATCAAAGACCGTATCGTGAACGGTCTGCCTGATTTTACTTCGGATGGTGTGCCGGATTCTCTTTTTACAGACTGTGACAGAATTTGTGTGGTAGCATGCGGAACAGCCATGCATGCGGGACTTGTGGCACAGGCTCTGGTAAAATCTATCGTTCATGTGCAGATGGACGTAGAACTTGCATCAGAGTTTATGTATTCCGATCCGGTCATTGATGAGAAAACATTGGTGATCGCAGTATCACAGTCCGGTGAGACAATTGATACCTTGGAAGCATTAAAATATGCGAAGAGACAGGGCGCAAAATGTTTATCCGTTATCAACGTAAAAGGTTCTTCCATTGCAAGAGAAAGTGATTATGTGTTATACACCGCAGCAGGACCTGAAATTGCAGTGGCAAGTACAAAAGCTTACACAACACAGCTTTCCGTATTTTATCTTGTGGTTGCAAAAATGGCATTATTGCGAGGTGTCTACACAGAGGAGCAGACAAAGAGCTTTATCGCAGAATTAGAGCGTGTTCCGGAAGTGATGCAGAAAGTATTGGAGAAAAGACGTGACATCCATGTGATCGCAAAGAAGATTCTGGAAGCAAAGGATCTGTTTATGATCGGACGTGGACTGGATTACTCTATTTTACTGGAAGGATCATTGAAACTGAAAGAGGTTTCTTATATTCACTCTGAGGCTTATGCCTCCGGCGAATTAAAACACGGACCAATTGCACTGATCACGACTAACACACCGGTTGTTGCAACGGTAACACAGGAAAAACTCATGTCAAAAGAGCTTTCCAATATTAAGGAAGTAAAATCCAGAGGTGCAGATATTGTATTATTTATCAAAGAGGCACTTTCCGGTGATCTTGATACCGAATATCAGGTGATCAAGCTTCCGGATATGCAGGATGAATTTATGGTTTTACCTGCATCGGTTGCATTACAGCTTTTAGCATATTACGTGTCATCCGATAAGGGATTTGATGTTGATAAGCCAAGAAATCTGGCGAAGGTAGTTACGGTAGAGTAAGAATTAAGTTTTGGGGGATTTGGATAAAGAACGGAAATAAAAATTGAGAAGTTGGGAAATCGAATGTTTTGCACAGGAAGCAGAACAGGATCGCATGTCTGAGCATATAATATAAGGAAATATAGGAAGAGGTTGTTCATGCCAGATATCAAATATGCCCAGACAGAGGCTGTAGATAAAGGAAGCCTCAAGGTAGAAGTACTTGCGAACCGGACCAGACGACCGATCGAGGGAGCGAAAATCACGATTTCCTATTCGGGCAAGCCGGATTCCACGGTGGAGGAGGTAAGCGCAGATGATTCAGGAATGTCGGAGAAACTTACGCTTGATGCGCCTCCGCTTGAATACTCGATGGAACCCTCCGAAAATCAGCCATTTGCCCAATATACGGTCAAAGTTACCGCACCGGGATATCGTCCCGTCAGTATTTCGGGTGTTCAGGTTTTTTCAGAGCAGCTCGCATTGCAACAGGTGCGAATGGCGGAAGAAAATGAGGAAGAAAATCAAATAGATTCCATTGTGATTCCGGTCAATACGTTGTTTGGCAATTTCCCGGCAAAAATAGCAGAGTCCGAGATCAAGCCTGTCTCCGACTCAGGGGAGATCGTGCTGAGTAAAGTGGTGATCCCGGAATTTGTCGTTGTTCATGACGGACCGCCATCGGATCCCAATGCGGCAAATTATTATGTCCGTTACCGGGATTACATCAAAAATGTGGCATCCAGCGAGATATACAGCACGTGGCCGGACAGCACGCTGCGTGCCAATATCCTTGCGATCATGTCCTTTACGTTAAACAGGGTTTACACGGAATGGTACCGGAACAAAGGCTATAACTTCACCATCACAACATCCACTGCTTATGACCAGAAATTTGTATATGGAAGAAATATTTTCCAGAGTATCTCGGATGTGGTAGAGGAAATGTTCCAGAATTATCTTTCCAGACCGAATGTGAGACAGCCAATCCTGACGCAGTATTGTGACGGACAGCGCGTGACGTGCAGCAACTGGCTGAGCCAGTGGGGAAGCAAATATCTTGGGGATCAGAACTACGAAACGATAGAAATTCTCCGTTATTATTATGGTGATAATATGTTTATCAATACAGCGGAGGAGATTTCCGGTATCCCGGCATCCTGGCCACGGTATAATCTGGAAGTGGGCGCTGCCGGAGATAAGGTCCGGCAGATCCAGGAACAGTTAGCGAGAATCTCGCAGGCTTATCCGGCAATCCCGACGATCACACCGGATGGGATTTACGGAGAGGCAACGAAGGCAGCAGTAGAAAAATTCCAGTCTATTTTTGGCTTGCCTGTGACGGGAGTGGTAGATTACCGCACCTGGTATAAAATATCGGAGATCTATGTTGCGGTGACAAGGATTGCAGAACTGGTATAAAATGTGGAGTAAATGTGCCGGGGGATTGGTATTTTTCAGTTCCCCGGCACAAAAACGTTTCAGGAACAGATCGCAGACTAGGATTTGAGTAGAAAATGTGTTAAACTAAAAGTTAGTTTAGATTGCAGTAAAGCAGGGATAAAAAGTATGAACAACTATAAAATCACAATCCAGTATGATGGGACAAGATACAAGGGCTGGCAGGGGCAGAACAGCACCGGGCTGACCATTCAGGGAAAAATAGAAGCAGTGCTGGGACAGATGGCAGGACACGCGGTGGAAGTCATCGGTTCGGGGAGAACGGATGCGGGCGTGCATGCCAAAGGCCAGGTGGCAAATTTTCATATTGAGGAGCATTTTACGGAGGGAAAGATCCTGTCCTATCTGAATCATTATCTGCCGGATGACATTGCCGTTATTGCGGTTGAGCAGGTGGACGAGCGTTTTCACAGCCGTTACGCCGCAAAGAAAAAGACCTACCGCTATCACATCCATATGGGAGAGATCTCGGATGTTTTCGAGCGGAAATATGAGTACCAGTATGAGAAAACACTCGATGTGGAACGCATGAAAGAAGCTGCTTCCTATCTGATCGGAACACATGATTTTACTTCATTTTGCGGAAATAAGAAAATGAAAAAAACGGCAGTCCGCACAATTTATGAGATCAATTTTACGAAGAAAGGGAATGATCTCTGGATTGATTACCGGGGCAATGGATTTTTGCAAAATATGGTGCGGATCCTGACGGGTACGCTGATCGAGGTCGGGGATGGCAGGAGAGCGCCGGAGGAGCTGCCGCAGATCTTAGAGAGCAAAAACCGGGAGAACGCAGGCTATACAGCACCGGCATGTGGACTGATGCTGATGGAAGTGCATTATTAAAAGATAAATTCATAAGAAAAAACAGGCAGCAGGTGTTACATGGAAAAATGGTTTGTAATCAACAAAGGGGCTGATTTTGAAAAGCTTGGAAAAGAGTTCGGGATCAGCCCTGTCACAGCGCGTCTTATCCGAAACCGTGAGGTGATCGGGGAGGCGGCATTTGAAAGATATCTGAATGGAAGTTTAAAGGATTTATACGATCCACATTTATTGAAAGATGCAGATCGTTTGACAGATATTTTAAAAGTTAAAATAGAAGAGCAAAAGCCGATCCGTATTATCGGCGACTATGATATAGATGGAGTTATGTCAACCTATATTTTATACCGGGGAATTAAACACTGTGGTGGAAATGTTTCCACGCAGATTCCGGACCGCATGAAGGATGGCTATGGAATCAATGAGAATCTGATCGATCAGGCAAAAAGAGACGGAATGGATACCATTCTTACGTGCGATAACGGAATTGCTGCAATCTCAGAGATTGCGCATGCCAAAGAACTTGGGATGACCGTGTTAGTGACCGATCACCACGAGATTCCCTATACAGAGGAGAACGGGGAAAAGCAGTTCCTTCGCAGCAACGCAGATGCAATCGTGAATCCAAAGCAGCAGGAATGTGCGTATCCTTTTAAAGAGTTATGTGGAGCAGCAGTCGCATGGAAAGTGCTGCAGGTATTGTATGAAAAAATGGGTTTTGCCCTGGAAGAAACCTATGAATTTCTGGAAAATGTCGCATTTGCAACCGTTGGCGATGTCATGGATCTGACAGACGAAAACCGCATTTTGGTGAAAGAGGGATTAAACCGCATTCACCGCACAAAAAATCCGGGGATGCGCGCCCTGATCTTTCAGAATCATTTAGAACCGGAGCAGATCAATGCATATCATTTTGGTTTTGTGTTAGGACCGTGCATCAATGCGAGTGGCAGACTTGATACAGCAAAACTGTCTCTGTCTCTTTTTTTACAGGGAGAGGAAGAGGCAGCAAAAACGGCAAGGGAGCTTGTGGAGTTAAACCAGCAGCGCAAAGATATGACAGCAGATGGCGTCGAGGAGGCAAAACGTGTGGTGGAGGAACATTACATGTCGGATAAAGTGCTTGTCATTTATCTGCCACAGGTGCACGAAAGTCTTGCAGGAATCATTGCAGGGCGTATCCGGGAGGCTTATCATAAGCCGGTATTTGTGCTGACGAAGGCGGAGGAGGGCGTGAAGGGCTCCGGGCGTTCCATCGAGGAGTACTCCATGTATGAGGAACTATGTAAGTGCAGGGAACTTCTGGAAAAATTCGGCGGACATCCGATGGCGGCAGGATTATCTCTTCCGGAAGAAAACGTGGATAAGTTCCGTGAAAAAATCAATGCCTGTGCAAATCTCACGGAGGATGACCTGATTCCGAAGATCAAAATTGATATTCCGATGCCAGCAGCGTATGCGGATGCCGGTCTTATCCGGGAATTTGCAGTGTTAGAGCCTTTTGGAAAAGCCAATATCAAACCACAGTTTGCCGACAAAAACCTGAGTATCACAAAGGCTTTTGTGGTCGGAAAAAATCAGAATGTGTTGCGGCTGAACCTGGTGACAGCCGCGGGAGAGGCGGTATCGGCAGTCTATTTTGGTGATATTGAGGCGTTCAAAGCATATTATGCAGAAAAGTATGGAAGTGCGGAAGTGGAAAAAGCTTTTCGCGGTCAGATAAACAAATTGAGGATAATGATTGTGTACTATCCGGAGATTAACGAGTATAATGGAGTGGAAAGCGTACAGGTTATCATTCGAAATTATCAGTAAAAGCTGGAGGATGGCATATGTTTGGTGGAAAAAAAGCAAAAGAACTGGAAGAGGAACTTCTGGCATTACGGGAAAAACAGAACCGTCTGCAGGAGCAGATTTCTAATATTGCAAAAGCAAAAGACAGCGCAGAAGAGACATTGGTACAGATGACGATCTCAAAAACGGAACTGGATGAGACAATCACGGCGGTTTCAGAGGAATTGGAACTGTTAAAGGAGTGTTCAGAGGCAAATTCAGGACAGACCGTACTGTTGAAACAGCAGCTTATGAAAAAGAATGAGCAGAATACAAGACTGCAGCAGGAAAAAGAAGAACTCCGCCGTCAGATGAAGGATGAACACGGGGAAATAGCCAGAGTTGTAGAGCAGAACAAGCATGTCACAACACCAATGAAGGAGATTGCATCATTTTATGAGGCATATTGTCAGGAGAGAAAGTCTGTTGGGGATGCGTTAAAGAAACTGGCAGATATCTCACAGAATATGGGAGTTCTGGCACTTGGCGCAGCAATTGAAGCAGGACGCATGGGAGAAGACGGAAGAAAATTTGTGACAGCGGCAGAGGAAGTGCGTGTGAATGCAGAACAGTATACTTCGGCAGTTGCGGATGTGCTTACGAAAATCAGTGGTTTTGAGGAAACTGCCACAGCGGCAGAGAAACAGATCCAGTTGTTAAATGATCTTTTAAAAGAAAATAACAGCGCCATGGTAAAACTTCTGGAAAGCAGAGACACAGAGGTGGCGGAAACAGATCATGAAAATGTGGAAGAAGAAACCGATATTGAAGAAATATTAGAAAGTCTCTGTCAGGGTGAAAATGAATTTTTCGAAGTGCAGAGCAGAGTGTTATCCAAAGCGGAAACACTGCGTCAGGAGTGGAAAGAGCACAAAGAATGCGCGGATGAATTAGAACGTAATGTGGAGGAAGTCCATCGTTTCGTCCAGACAGAATAAAGAAGCCACAGGTTTTAAAATATATCTAATATATAATCATGAAAAAGAGAGGGGAAAAGTATGGCAAAAGAGGAGAAGTTTACATTTTTATCAGCGGATGGCAAAACAACCATCCATGCAGTCAGATGGATTCCGGAAGATGGAAAGTATGAGGCAATTTTACAGATCACACATGGCATGATAGAGTTTGTGGAGCGTTACAGACCATTTGCTGATTTTTTAACTAAGAATGCTTTCATGGTGGTGGGACATGACCATTTAGGACATGGGGATTCCGTAGCATCCAAAGATGACTGGGGATATTTTGCGGAAAATCCGAGTGACACGGTGATCGCAGACATGCATACACTGCGCACAATGGTTCAGAAAGAAAATCCGGGTGTTCCTTATTTTATGATGGGACACAGTATGGGATCTTATATGCTTCGGAAATACCTCACCGTTTACAATGATGATTTAAGAGGGGCGATCATTATGGGAACCGGTTGTGTGCCGGACAATACGACCAAACTTGGAATCAGCGTGTGCAAATTTCTTGCAAAAATTTTTGGCTGGCATCACAGAAGCAAACTGGTAGAATCGCTGTCGTTTGGCGGACCATATAAGAAATATGATCTTTCCGGAAAAACACCTTCCAACAGCTGGCTTACAAAAGATGAGGATATTGTAAAATTCTATTATAACGAACCGCGGTGTACGTTCAAGTTTACATTAAATGGCTATCTGGGGCTGATGGAAGCGGTTCTCTACGATAATCAGTTGGAAAATGTGAAGAAAGTGCCAAACAAGCTTCCAATTTTTATTGTATCCGGTCAGGATGATCCGGTGGGAGATAATGGTGTCGGCGTGAAAAAAGTGTATGATCTATTCAAAGAGGCAGGTTCTCTGGACATTACATATAAGCTTTACGAAAATGACAGACATGAAATTTTAAATGAGACAGACCGCGATAAAGTGTATGCAGATCTTCTTGCATGGATGAGAGTGCGGATCGATACGTAAATAAAAAGAGAGGGAAAAAAAGTGAAGAGAAAGAGAATGACAAAGAGAATTGCAGCAATTATTTTAGCAGCAGTGATGATGATACCAACACATGTAACATCATTTGCAGCAGATGCTTCTGCGCAGAACACCGCAGGGCAGGAAGAGAGCAATGCAACATCCGGTGATTCCCAGACAACACAGTCGGAGAATCAGGCGGCAACGCAGAATGACAGCAGCACAACAGGTACAGATACCAATGCTGGTTCAACCGGAACTACAACTACACAAAACAGCTCTGCTTCAGATACGAAGAACAGCACAAGTTCAGATACACAGAACAGTACAGGTTCAGATTCACAGAGCAATACAACCAATAATGCTGCTTCAGATTCGCAGAGCAGTACAACAACAAATTCTGACAGCACAAATACTTCCACTAGTGGCACAACCGATAATGTTACAGGTGGGGTAACGGTAGAAGATGATAAAAAATCCACAGAAAATGTGACTGGAGATGTCATTGTGGATGAGAATAACGATAATGTTGAGATTAAGAAAGATGATAAACCTTATCTTGCACTCGGTGCGGATTTGTCCGATGACCAGAAAAATACCGTATTATCCCTTATGGGAATCGATCCTGCCAATCTGGCAAATTATAACGTGACTTACGTTACAAATGCACAGGAGCATCAGTATCTGGATTCCTATGTGGATTCTTCCAAAATTGGAAGCAAGTCATGGTCTTCTGTCGTGATCGTAAAACGTAAAAAAGGAAATGGATTAAACATTTCTACGAACAATATCACATACTGTACCGTTGGTATGTACAAAAATGCGCTGACAACTGCTGGAATTACAGATGCAGATATCATCGTTGCAGGCCCAAAGCCAATCTCCGGAACCGCTGCACTGGTTGGAATCTTTGAGGCATATGAGGCAATGACCGGGGAAGCAGTACAGGATAACGTTGTAGATGCAGCGTTAAATGAACTTGTTGTCACCGGAGAACTGGAAGCTTCCATTCAGGGTCTGACCGATCAGGAAGTGGAGGAGTTTATTGCTTACATCAAGTCACTGATCGCAGAAAAAGGACTGACTGACGAGAAGAGTATCAACGAAGCAATTGATGAAGCCTGTGATAAATATGGCGTCACTTTATCTGATGATGAGAGACAGAAAATCGTTGATCTTCTTTTGAAAATTACTTCTCTTGGAATTGATTTAAGTGGACTGGTGGATTACGCAGCCTCTCTCTACAATTCCTTTAAAAATGGAGGAAGCTCTTCCGGAATCATTGCATCTATTGGTAATTTCTTTGGAAATATCTTTAGTGCGATTGGGGAGTTCTTCAAAAATCTGTTTAAATAACCGGAGTTTTAACGTATGAACTGCCGCTTGTGGGTGGTGTTACGGATTTTTGCAGGTTATGTTAATTGCATGCCAACAAAGTG